>OGKS01001157.1_pt1 | contig 13251 bp, 19 predicted proteins | sample 1572491 | NCBI WGS metagenome assembly OGKS01 (sample SAMEA2582153, study PRJEB24529) | metagenome | biome: Human gut stool | place: China | collected 2011
TTATTGTTGAATTGCATCTGAACGATACGATTGTCTATTGAGCTCATGTAACTTTAGAAACCTCCCTCCACGCTTTATCTGCCATCTTATCGAACAACTTAGTCAATGCCGGGTTTATGTAATCGATGCCCGTAACATATCCACCGTTTTTAGTTGCATGCCCATATTGTATTAGCATAGCTACTGGAATATCAGTATTCTCTGCCATGTTATCATTAACCCATATGAGTTTTACCTCATTTTTACCGTAAACGATTTCATAATCCCAAGACTTTGCAGTTTTACCGGTATCGACCGGAGTGTTTCGAGCAAGAGCATCCACGCCAAGTCTACCATATTCTTCTAGAATCGGTCGCAGATTTATGTTCGACGCTTTTCTTAATAACGTTTCAGTATTTTTGAAATTACCTCCGGCTGTTACCTTAATCATTGAATCACACTTTCTTAAGATATTTCGAATTGCAGTACCCGGTGTACTTTCCAGACTGCACAAGATACCATTTTGAATTGCTCACGGTAGTATAGTATCCATAGCAATGGACCTTAGTTCCGTTCTTAAACGCGGTAACCACATTATCACTTGTAAGCTTACCAGGAATGTAACGGCAGTAAAGCGAGGTTGCAGTAACAGAGTAAGTACCTCTGATCGAATCTGACTTAGACTTAGCTGCGGCTACTTTTGAGTTTGATGCAGGTGCTGCAGGCTTGTGCGCTGAGGTCGCAGTCTTAATGCCGAGCATCTGATTAACTCTAGCCTGCACTGTGTTATAGTCCAAGCCAAGAGCTGCGATCCGCTTCTTGCGATCCTCGCCGTTTCCGTACTTGCCAGCGATGACATTCTTAGCGGCCTGCTCAACGGTAATAGACGGCTTTACAGTCGAAGAGTTCGATGCAGTTGTCTTCTTTCCCATTTTAGCCGCAACATCGTTCTTAAACTTCTTCCAATGCTGTTCATCAATGGTGTCAGTTCCACCAGCGCTAGCCGGTACAAACCACTTCGGACACACTTTCTTAGTAACGTCGTAGTGGCGAATAAGTCCACCATTCGTCGGGTTCAGACCGTAGATCTTGCACAGTTCGGCGCACAGTTCTACTGCCGCATTATACGTAGCGGTATTGAATTTGCCAGTCCAATCTGGATGACAGCACTCGATACTTACAGTATATGAATTCGCCTGATTAGTGCACCAGCTTTCTTCGCCGTGCGGGATACATCTTACAATTTCTCCAGTGAGTCCAATAATATAATTCGAACTTACCGAGCGGTCTGTACTGTTGAAGTAGTTGCGATTTGCCATTGCGCTTGTGCCCGGATTAGCGACCCAATGAATTGCGATGGCTGTAGTTCTTCTTCTTTTGTTACCTGGTCTGTTGTGAGTCAGGTATGCGTTTACGAAGTTCATAAATATGCTCCTATCCTTTACTGCCGCTAATTCTTCTTCTAGCAGCATTCAGATTCTTGTTTTGGCTTAAAATATTTCGTTTAGACATATTCTGCGGTTTCTGCTGCTTAATATTAACAACACTTATCAATGTTAATAATCGATTTATATGCCATTTTTGACATTCAAATGGTATTCCGAGAAGAACCATATATGAATAAATAACTTCCGACGTCATTATTTCTTGCCTGCCATGACTGGATACTCGATTGTTTATGGTAGTCGCTGTATTAGAGTCGTTGCAATATTTTAAGATTTTTGATACATCATTGTCCGTTAAACTGTCATATATGCACGGATCTGGATGATTCATAGTCATGCATTTTATGTAGAACATAAATTCATCATCTGTTATTTTTTTAAGCATATCTTTGCTAAGGAATGGCTTCTTGTATTTCTGCTCCCATTTTGAAATGCTAATCAACGAATGCTCTAGTAATAGTTCACCATCGCACCCAGCATAGCAGTATTCTTCAACGACTGGATCCCATTTTTCAATTTGCTGTAGACTTAACTGTAGCATTGCTATCCGCCTTCGGGATTACACCCTGCAGAAAATTGTTGAAAGAGTCGGGATTGTCAAAAAACTCACAGATGAGCTGGTTGTATGCATCAGTCTGCTCGAATGCATCGCGCAGCTCGTCACTTTTGATGAAACGACGATTATTCTCGGATTTCACACCGTAAGATCTAAGAACAATATCTTTGATCATCGGAAATACTTTTGTAGCTTCAGCCGTATTGATGATTGCTTTCATTCTCTCGATCATGCCACCCTCATAAGACAATTCCATTTCGGTCAGTTCGGCACGATTCAGATTGAACCAGAAATCCTGTGTATATGTATTCCCTGCGTAATCTTCGCAAGTGATTGTTTTCTTAAGCATAGTAAAAACTCCTTTCGCATTGTGCGTTTTTAATTTTTGTTGTACTCTTCTTGCATAACTGTTACTTGAGCAGCACATTCAATGTGTTTCTTGTGCAATAATTCATACATGGCCATTGTGTCCTCAGGCAGCTTACTATCGGTCATTAGCTTCTTAGCCTGCCTATGGAGAATATTTGCGTGACCCATCTCGACTGTGGATAACTCGTAAAATGTCTTAGCCAAATCTGGGTTTGTTGCTTTTAGCTTATTTGCCCAGCATGCGTATTCTTTAGCGCCGTTGACTTCGTCATCGATCATGTCAACCAATGTTGCGATAATTTCCATTATAATCTCTCCTTGGCTCGGGGATGGCCCTAGATCCCAATTACTTTGACCCGAACGTACGTCAAAAACCCCATAGCAGATTCATGTCATTTTGAATATTGTGGATTATACTTCTGCGTCTTTGAGAATCTCCAGAATTTCTCCGGGCAGCGGCAGTGTCGGAGCTGTGGTTGTCGTGCCGTACAGCTTGTCCTCGATCGCCTTGAGCTTAGCTGCACCCTTGGCATCCTTCAGCAATGTTGCCGAATCGATGACCAGATGTGCAGTTGGCTTATGACCAGCCATATTGATCGGATTTGTTGTGATTTCCCAAGAGAATGTGATCGCTTCAGGAGAATCGTTGATCGTCGCGTATGCTCTCTCGGACGGGGATGCTGTGGCATTGTAGATGAGATGCAGCTTATAGCCGTAATCATTGCCCTTTACATCGTTACCCTGAACAGACCGGAAACAGAATCCAAATGCTTTTCTTGTCTGCTGTCCGATGCTTACTCCCGGAGCCAAATCTACGGAACCATCGCATTCTCCCCATGCATCTGGATATGTATATGCTTCGATTGTAGCACCAAATTCCTCCGCAGAGCGAAGAGACAGATACTTAATATCATCAGCATACAAAGCGGTTTCTTCTGCCCCGGACGGAGATTCTGTCACCGCAGTCAAACCATTCCAGGCTACGCCATCACCGTATGCTCCTTCATCGTTCATCACATACAAGACGCCCTGCTTGGTACCAGTTTCATAAAGTCTTTCGCCTGTTTCGTCCCAGGTCAAAGGTCCCATGGCCATACTATCTTCCTCCTTTTAATAAAAGATTTTGAACACCTCATGATTGAGATTGTTCGACGTGAAATGACGATCATAGATACATGTTTCAAACTCAGTTGCCATTCTTTTAATTAACGGATTATCTGGGTCAGTACCTATAAGCGTGACAGTATACCTTAACGCAAACGTGTACGGCATATTATTGGCAAATTGTGTATCGCCGTCAGACCGCTCGTACACTATGCAAGGATACTTCATTTTAACAGTTTCAGGAGGCTGAAAATAGACGTTTCGGCTCCCAAGGATATCACACAATTCCTCGTGCAATTTAAGCCGTCGGTCCATTATACACACCTCCAACTGTCAGATTTAATCTCGGATAGGAAATGTCAATATTGTTGACTTTCCAATAAGCTCCGAGAAATTTAATGTAACGGATAGCTGAGAAATGCTCATAGGCAAAAGGATCTGCAACGATGGAGATCTGATTCGTAATATTTACGTTATCATTCAGCGTTTCGGTTCCCTCCCATCGACTGGCGGTTCGCGTAAGGTCTCCACGATATGTACGCTCCTTAACACTTTCTGTCCACACGCCAGGACTGGTTTCTTCGCTAACCGCAAATCCTATAATTCCGTAGAATTTTGCCATTTTGATTTCCTTCCGTTAAATTCGTTCTCAGCCTGCAGTAGCTACTCTGTGCTCGAAGCTGATTGCAGAATACGGCTTGGTCAGGGCACCAGAGATACGGGTTTCGATCAGGTACTTCTGCTGGTTGTAGTCGATATCGAAGTCGTCGAACATGGTTACCTGACCGCCGGCATCAGTACCGATTGTGTAGTCGATCGGATTTACCAGAATACCATCCAGAGAATAATCTTCTTCCTTGGTATCGCCGAGGGACTCGTCCTTAACCTTATGCTTCATGCCTTCCATTACCGGAACAGTAACAATCTTGGAAACACGCATAGCAGTTGCCAGATCAGCGATGGAATTGTACAGCTTTCTGCCTGTTGTGTCTTCCAGCAGGAGCATTTCGGTCAATACATCTTCGGTAGTCCAGAATGTCGGATTGCCGGAACCCTTGTATTCCTTACGAGACTTTACAACTCGCTTAATCAGATCCTTTGCTCTGGACTCATCGGTAGCTGTTGTGTCGTAAATAGAACGAGCCTTTACAGTATACACGTCGCTGTCAGTCCAGATCGGACGAATATGATCTTCAGATACCTTATCTTCAGCTACAGAGCTACGTCCATCGCCAACGAGAACTGCACGAGCAATTTCCTCATCCAGCATAATACGCATTTCGCCCTTAAGCCAAGCGACAACGTTGAAGTCTGTGATGTCCAGCATATCATCACGATCCAGCTTCTGCTTCTTGTAAATGGTCTGTGGATCAGTGGAACGCTTCAGCAGAGCGATAACTTCCTCCATTTTCTTCTTGCCCTTGATGTAACCCTTTGCCCGAGCTTCATCAGCAGTAATGTTTGCGTGGACGGACTTGATACGAGTAAACGGAGCGTGCTTTGTAGCCCCCATCAGAGTACTTACCCATTCGGTCTCACGCTTGATGAAATCCGGGGAGTCGCTGATTGCCTTAGCATCCGGGAACAGCATGTTGATGTCTGTAATACCGTACTGGTCTGCATGGGACAGAACAGATTCCTTCAGGGATCCCAGCCGTTTTGCATCTGCGAAGATTTCGTTCATATCGTCGTGAGAGAGTACGAACTCCTCGGAATTGTTTTCTGAGTCAAACATGTTGTGCTTCACGTCTTTATCCTCCTTATTTGCATTGTTCTTGTCGCCGCCAAGGGCCTCGCCAACCATGTAATACAGAACGTCTTTCTGTTCTTCGGTCATGGTGTCGATTACATCCTGAATAGTCTTCTTATTCTTAGAATCAGCCACAGCTTTTTCCTCCTTCGTGCTGTTAGCGTTCTCAACGTCGCCATGAACGATTGGACCATCCGGATCCAGATCGATAGCATAAGGCTCGCTGTAGATGAAAGCTTCGTTTATTTCGTTATCAACATCGTCGTGTGCTACGACTTCGTCAATATATGCTCCGGGATTCGAACCAGCCAAGACCAGACTGACTTCACGAATCGCACCGTGAACTACATCAGAACCAACTTTCTTGATATGATTAGCCCAAATGGACAGTCCGTTGATATCTCCGTGCTTTACCAGCTGCTTGGCGTACTCGCCGTTTTCTGTGTCGTTGAATAGGCCGTAAGTATAGACACCATCAGCTCTGTTTTCAAGTAGGCACTTACCCAGTACATTCGTAGGCTCTTTATGCTGGTGAGCCCAAACCATAGGTACTACCATTCCGTCACAGTCTTTAAAAGCACCATGACGAATAGTTACGCCATCGGAGCATCTGCGATCGTTTCGAGTCGCATAGCCGCCAAAGTCATATTTAGCAAAATCTTCTGCCATTTTGATTTATTCACCTCGTTTAATCCAAAACTTGCGCTCCGGACTTTTTAATGATTGAATCGATATACTTAGACGCCTCATCGTTAAAACCAAGATCTTTTAAATATGCCACAGTCAGATTGCGGCCGAGATTACTTACGTAATCGTTAGTGTATTTGCGTCCTCTTCCAGTTACAGCATATGTGTTAGTCGTAGGAGCACTTTCAAAAGCCTTATCCCATGCTTTTGCATATTCTCGGTCGTAATCATTTACCGAAATCTTTCCTTGATCAAACATTTGGTCAAGTTTATCGGTTTCTTTAACTGCGCGCTTATACGATTCACTAGTCTCCCACGCTTTCTGTTTTTGTCTTTGGGATTCATGAACTTTTTCGGACTCGGTTCCGATCCCTTTATCTCTTACCTGGTCAATGAGATTTTTTATCTCGTCGCCAACTCGTTTCTTATCTTCGTTGCTAAGACGTTTTATACGTTTAGAAATAGATTCGGCGATTTCCTTTCGTAGTTCCTCGGTCCGAGCTTTCATTTCATCACGCTGCATCTCAGTTATGGTGCGCTTGTTTTCAGACGTCGACTTTCTCGAAACGCTAGTCGTTGAGGTATTCTTAACGCCAGTTGTTCGACCCTTCAAGATACGTTTCTGCATATAATATTCATGTGCCTTAACCGGATCGTAATATTCCGAAGCATAATGATAAATCTCGTCATCATTCGGCATTGCTATCACCCGTTTCTTCATCACTCAGAATTCCGTCAATGTCATTTTGAAGCTGTTCAAGCACGCCATTAACATCGTCATCTACGTCAACCGTCGTTCCAGTCTCGCCATTATTTGCAATGTTCTTATTGACCAGTTCGTCAGCTCTAGGCTTTGGACTAGGCTTATAGCCGATGATAGCTCTGAACTCGTTCGAAGACAGGATTTCGTTTCGAGTAAATCTGTCTGCCAGATCTGCAAGCTGTGTAGTAGGTACGAGCTTAAACGGATCTCTGAAGAACTCGATAGAATGTCCCTTAGTCCTAGCTGTCTTGGTCAACCACTTACGTTTCATCTCAATCGTGATGACCGATAGGAAAGGTTCAATAACACGGTTGTAATAATTGAGCATCGTCTGCTCATTTGCCGTTCCATCGAAAATTGTCTTATCCATTCCAAGCTGACCGAATAGCATGTTCGTCAAGTACTCAATCTGAGACATGAGGTTATTCTCGAGAGAACGGTTAAGCTGAATGACTCGCTCGGTGCCGTCAGTATAGGCGATGCCATACTTGGAGTTAGCAAGCTGATCCTCGATCATTTGCTTACGGCGATTAGCCTGCTGCTCTTGAGCTTTAGTCTTGATTGTGTACGGAAGCTGAATGATCAAATCCAACTTACTCGATCCGGACTGCTCATCGATAGCATCCAGCAAATTCAGTTTTCTGATTAGCCGCTTAAGAATTCCGTTTGGCTCATTCATAACCGAATAAAACGGATTTTCAAGAAGAACACAGCATTTCTTTGCAACGCGCAAATTCTTATGCTGGCAACTTCGGTCATTATAAATATCCACTGTCACATAATCTGCGGACCATTGCACCACACGTCCAACGCGCATACTGTAAATATTATACGAATCGTTGGTATTTGGATCGACGTCACTTTCGTATGGAACTACCGCAACGCATCCTTCATCGCACATAGACATTACCATATCCTGAACAAAGGCTCGATAAGTTTGGTCCTTATTGGGGGAGAGGGTTAGACAATCGTTTAAGCTGTCTGTTATAGTCTCAACGAAATTGCCGTTTACGTCTACCTTGACGTGTTCCATTTTGATTGATGCGACATCAAGCGCGATTCGATTGTAGATTGACATGATTATAGAACGTTCGTTGCTAATGAAACGACGTGTTCTATCGGGTTTTGACGAAGACACAATTGAACCTGTGCTAGCGTCAAGTTTTTTATATTCGTCTGTGGGATCTCTGCTAAAGAAAGCATTCCACAGTCTCTTTCCTAAGCCCATAGAGACCCTCCTTTATTCGTAACTATCTTTATGGATCTTAAAGGCGACAAACGCATCTATCAATGCTGATACGTTATCGATCTTTTGCTCGTAGCGTTTCTTTAAAAGCTTACGATTTCCGTTGGTATCTTCCAACGTAATGCAATTACCCATGCAATACGTCATAAGACTTTCATCGTGAAGTAGGCACTGATCTTCAGCCATTTTCTTAATCTCGCCTAGAGGAACACTTTCTGTTTTAGCGCCCTGGATTACTTTCTCAACGCCATATGGACTGTTTTCCTTGCACCAACGCTCTACAAAATACTGTGCGTTATATGGGTCGTAACCAAAACTACGAATCTCATAGCTACACGAACGTATATGCCGGTCAAGATCGTCGAAGACGTTGTCAATGTCCAGCACGGATCCATTCATAACTACCAGAGTTCCTTCTTTCATGAATTCCTCGTACTTTGCTCTCATTGCCAGAGGGAGTTTGAACAATGTGCGCTCTGTTATGTAGCTTCGCACCTTGCATGCAAACGTACCATCCGGTAACGGAAATAAAAACGTGAATGCGCAAAAGTCATCTCCCTGGGATAGATCGGCTCCTAGAGAACAAGGCATGCCCCAGTAAGATCTCTTTCTTGTCGGCAAGGTTTCCTCATAGGTGAAGAAATATGTGTAACCCTCCATGGGCAATCCAAAACGTTTTGCCAAAATATCGTTTCTGGCTGACGGATTCTGCTCAGCTTTTTCAACTGCTTGCTGATAGACCTCATACGTTACAGTCTTGCCTAGATTGGGATTGGCTTTTACCCACATGGCAGGATCAGCTACTTCTTTCACGTCGTCCAGCTTATACCACCAGATAGACACATGCGGATTGATGTATTCGCCTTTAAGAATCTTCATCAATTCCATTTTGATTGAATCGCCAGGTCCGTTTCGAACCGTACCCTCTGAACTCGATGCTACGATCAGATAGTCCTCATTTTTAGAGGCACCCTGTTCGATTGCTTCAACAACATCTTCTCGAATATCGCCAGAGAGCCATTCGTCAACTGTTGCAAGTATACAACGCATTCCCTGAAGCTTGTCAATAGACATTGGCTTAACTTCAAGAAGACTATTGGTAAACAGATTCTCAATGCCCTTCTTCGTGGCTGCGAGTTTCACACCCTCCGGAGAACGAGTATTGTGCACTGATCCCTGAGTATAGAATTTAAATAGAGGTCCTGGTGCTCTTGTAATAGCAGTCCTGAATGGAGCCATTACTTCATCCGCCTGCCTCATTGTCGGGGCTGTTGTGATCTGTGACGTGGTTTGAGTGTTGACTGTAAGCTGATAGGCATGATGAGTTTCATCGTAAACAGATTTGGCCGCGCCACGAGCGATAATCAGATACTGCTTGTTTATAAGACGTTTCTTGATTCGTTTGGTGACGTAATGACCGCCTTGATGATCTTCGCTCGGCTCATAGACACTTCTCTCGACAAAATAATACCACCCGTAAACATCTTCAGCCCAAAGCTTAAATGTATCGAGTAGTCTCATCGGAGAGCCATCTGTTAGAGTCAATTCGTTTTCACAAAACTTAATGTAACCTTCAACCGCTTGGTCATCGTAGTAGAAATTCGGATTGGCAATGTTATCATCTATGCGATTCATTTGCATAGAGATTTCTCGATTAACAGGGATTTCACCGCGTAACACGGCTTTACGAAATTCCCCGTAATAGCGAGGCGTTGCTGTGTTACTTAGTGACATTTGTTACTCCTTATTTTTCGTTTTAATGCTTTAAGAATTTCTTCTCTTGAAAGCTCGTTACGTAGCATTCCATTTTGAATGCTTCACACCGACTTTATTAAAGACCCTTCTTTGAAAATATCGTGTTCATTAGAGTATTGGAGAAATTTTTCACAAGCTCGACTGCTTCGTCATGGGACTTACCAGAACGCATATATTTATCGACGTTTCGAATTTGTCTATTCGATAGCCGATTCTTTGCCCAATCTTCTCCTAGCATTGTCATGGTATAATTTTCAGACAACGAAGTTTTATCTTTCTGCAAACGCTTAGCATACTTTGCCTGAGCTTTTTCACTATCAGGACTCAAATTCTGAAAGTATGTCTGATTCGTAGTGGATACCAAATCTCTTACCATCTTTTTTGGCATGGAACGAGTATATGACGAATAGACTTCAGCTGCGCTCAATGGTCTCGACGATACTTTTCCAATAACCTTTTCGGTATCAAAAATGATCAACGGTGCCTGAGCCTTAAACATACCAACGCGAGTATCGTTTTCGTCGACTAACGCATCATAACCTTTTTTCTTCATGTGAGAATAAAAGCTGTCAACCGTCGACGCGTAATCACTGTTATAACCATATCCTAAGGCAACATTGAACTTTAAATAAAGTTTGTTAACCGAATTAGAATCCCTATCTAAACTGTCGTATTTCTGGGCATCGTAGTCTCGTTTCTTGAAATCTTTCTCATGTGAACCTATCATTTTATCCGCTTCTTTTTTATGTGTTCCATACCATTCGTAGAATGCGTTTTTGGCTGTTTCGGATGATGGCACTCTAATATTTTTTTTAGTCGTAAGCTTTAGCTCGTTCAGAGATACATCTTGATTGGTTTTTGCCAAATACGAAATACGCATGCGCCCCAATACGCCTTTATATAGATCCTTATCCGAGATTTTATATGAAGCGAATACTCCTTTGGTGTATCCTAAATTTTCTCCTCCAATACGCTGAAAAGTGGTTCTTTTTTTTAGGATAGTGTCACCAGATTTGCGTTTTGACCCGAGGACTTCTTGTCTACGAACTTCTTTTTGAGCATCGTGAGTCCATCCAGAGGTCCCAGCTTTATTTTGAGCCGCAGAATGGCTTCCTGCATCTAATGGATACGGCGGCCCGTTACGATCTCCCCACTTTTGGCCTTTGATTCCGTGGTGTTCGATTACTGAGTCGTAGTGGATTCCGTAGTATTCCATTTTGAATCACCCGCCTTATTTACCAGTCAATTCTTTAATGGCCAGTGCAACGCTTAATGCAGATGCTGTAGTGGCTAAGGCTGCGGTTCCAACTTGAAATGCTTTTTCTGCGTATTGCCGTCCTTTGCTCACTTGTGGTGCGTTAAATACGTCATTATACTGTCTCTCAAGATTGGCTCGATTTAATGCATCTCTCAGTTCTTGATCCGTAAAATTTGTCAAATCAAGTGGCGAAACGTTCTTATTCTTTGTGATGGTCTTATATAACTCAGACAGGTTTCTTGACAAATTTGAACCCTCGGAAGCGACGCTTTTAGCTCGAGTATAGTCCTCTTTAGCATAGCGTTTTGCGGACGGAATTAAAATATCTTCACCTTTTTTGGTTTTTTTAGAGTACATTCCGGTTATTTCGTCGTAATCCTTATAACCGCGTTCGCTAGCGTCCCGGTGATATCGTTTCTTACCCGCTTCAGTTAATGATCCGTCCTCGGTCTGATACCGACGCACACCCCACTTTTGACCTTTAATGCCATGATGTTCGATTACTGAGTCGTAGTGGATTCCGTAATATTCCATTTTGAATCACCCGCCTTATTTACATATTTGATTGAAGATACACCAAGGATTGCGCCGAGGGCTGTATCAATTGCGATGATTGTACTGGTGATCTGCTCGCCATACGGGATCCCCCAAATCATGGAGATAGCCGAAAACAATGTTGCGATTGCCGGCAACACCATGAGAGCAACCCACTTAAGACTGTCGTATACTGTATTAGACATGTTTTCACCCTCTTTCACTGTTCTTCTCATCGATGTCTGCGGCTTCTTCAGGGCTGACAATTCGCAATTGTGCACAGGCATTATAGCCTATCTCGCAATCCCCATTTCCGCCCATCTCTCGATAAGGACGGTATAAATACTCCAAAGTCTGTTTTTCTTTGAGTGTGATTGCTCCTCTGCGAATGCATTTGTCTGTCAAAACCATAATCTGGTAATGGCCGAGTCCGAGCAGCATTTTGGATGAGATATGTTCGTTGCTTTTCTTTTTGTCTTTTCTGTTGATCAAAAATTGAACGAACGACAATACTCCCGAAGATGTTAACGCTGTGATTACAGCAATGATTATGGATCTCGTTTCAGGACTCATCTGTTTCCTCCAATCTAGGATCAACTTCAACATTCATTCTCCACTCCAGTTCCTTGATCTCGTCTTTAATGGACTGCTGTGTGAACGAATTAGCCGGCGGATCGAAAACAAGTTTGACTTTAAGATATACATACGTCTTAACTTCGCTAAGGATAGCCTCGTCTTTGCCAAGAAAATCAGTCCAGGTTTCGTCCAATCCTGTAATAGTGAACCCAATAGCACCTACACCGAGCTGATTTAGGATTCGTAATGCCGAATTTATATGGACGATCAAATCTGTGTCGAAACCAGTGAAATCGTCGTCCTCGACTCCACCTATCATTTTCTTAATTGTTCTTAGAATGCTGTCCACGACTGTTACCTCCGTTAAACTGGAGACAGTCGGAATTAGCATAACCTTTCAAACCGTGCTCTGAAACTACTTTGAAGAAGTGTCTATCGTCCCAGCTCCAAGCTTCGTCATCAGTGTTGACTTCTACGGTTTCATTCATTTTGATTTCGCCGCACGTTACATCAGACAGCTCGGTATCGGACGGATCAGCACGGAGTGACATGGCTTTGCATCCGACGATCTTAGCTTTCTTCATCTTATCACTTCCAGAGACATGTATCTCCAGGTTTTCTTTCACCATTGGGGATACTAAGTTTATTGTCTGTTCCGTAATGTATTATGTTGTGTGTATGAAAACAAGTCAATATTAAATTGTCCAAATCGAATAGCTTGTCAGAGCCCTCTTCGATATCGTCTATGGTAATTGGAACGATGTGGTGAATAATCGGCCTCTCGTAAATTATATAGCCGTCCACACCCAAATCACAACCCATATCCCGAACAATTACTTTCTTTCTTGTAAGTTTCCATTGACGGGAACGATAGAGTTCTTGATTAACATACCGCTCTACGCCAAACGTCTCGTAAGACACTTTACTATTGGTTCTCAGATACTCTAGTCGTTCTTCAAAAGACGGAAGAGTTATGAGCTCGCGATATGTTTTCACTGCTCGTCTCCTCCGTGACCTGAGTATTCTCTCATAGCGCTCAACGCGTTTTCATACAATTCCTTAATTTCGGCAGCTGACTCGAGCGCCTCCGTCTTAGCCTTAAGCAATTTCTTTTGCTCTTCCATCATTTCTTTTTCAAGACGTTCTTTGGTCGAGCCAAGTTTAAGATAATGCGTGATAACTTGAGACGAAGCCGTTCCTTCCATGAGCTGTTTTTCAGCTAGATCAAC
>OGKS01001160.1_pt1 | contig 13235 bp, 11 predicted proteins | sample 1572491 | NCBI WGS metagenome assembly OGKS01 (sample SAMEA2582153, study PRJEB24529) | metagenome | biome: Human gut stool | place: China | collected 2011
TCATCAAGCCTATCTTCGATGAGGTAAGCACCTGGGACGAGCCGGTATGCATCGCAGTTCTCCCTGACCATCCTACTCCGGTAGAAATCCGTACCCACGTCAAGGAGCCTGTACCTTTCATCATCTATTATCCTGGCATTGAGCCGGATAGCGTAGAGCAGTATGATGAGGTAAGCTGCGTTAGTGGCGGCTACGGCATGCTGCAGCTGCAGGAATTCATGAACGCCTTCATGGCGATCAATTAAAATCAACGGCTTCATGATAGCCCCCAAAGCTAATCATAAAGTTCAATGTTCAAATCTCAAAGTTCAAAGTAAAAAATGAAATATTATTCAACAAATAAGAAAGCACCCATCGCCGATCTTCACAAGGCGGTAGTTAAAGGTTTGGCAGAAGACCGTGGTCTCTATATGCCGGAAATCATCAAGAAGCTGCCACAGGACTTCTTCGACAACATCGAGAAACTGAGTTTCCAGGAGATTGCCTACAAGGTAGCTGATGCCTTCTTCGGTGAGGACGTTGATGCCGAGTCATTGAAGAAGATTGTATATGATACCCTGGCTTTCGACTGCCCTGTAGTCGAGGTAGAGCCTAACATCTACTCTCTCGAATTGTTCCATGGCCCTACCCTCGCCTTCAAGGATGTGGGTGCGCGCTTCATGGCACGTCTCCTGCAGTACTTCGTGCGCCAGGAGGGCAAGGAAGAGGTGAATGTACTCGTAGCTACATCGGGCGATACCGGTTCGGCTGTTGCCAACGGTTTCCTCGGCGTTGACGGCATCCACGTCTACGTGCTCTATCCTAAGGGCAAGGTCAGCAAGATTCAGGAGAGCCAGTTCACTACCCTGGGTCAGAACATCACAGCCCTCGAGGTGGATGGCGTGTTCGATGACTGCCAGGCACTGGTAAAGTCTGCGTTCATGGACGAGGAGCTCAACAAGCACATGAAGCTCACCTCAGCCAACTCTATCAACGTGGCCCGCTTCCTGCCTCAGGCTTTCTATTATTTCAACGCCTATGCCCGCATGAAGGAGAAGGGCCTTGCCGACAAGCTGGTCATCTGCGTGCCTAGCGGCAACTTCGGCAACATCACAGCCGGACTCTTCGGTCATGAGATGGGATTGCCTATCCACCGCTTCATCGCAGCCAACAACGCCAACGACATCTTCTACGAGTATCTGCAGACTGGCAAGTACAATCCACAGCCTAGCAAGCAGACCATCGCCAATGCCATGGATGTAGGCGACCCTTCAAACTTTGCCCGCATCTACGACCTCTACAAGGGCGATCACGATGCCATCGCAGCCTACATCGGTGGTGCTACATACAAGGACGAGCAGATTGCCGAGACCATGAAGCAGTGCTACAACGAGACCAAGTATGTACTTGACCCTCACGGAGCTTGCGGTTATCGCGCCCTGAAGGAGCAATTGAAGTCAGGCGAGGTTGGCGTCTTCCTGGAGACCGCTCATCCAGCCAAGTTCAAGGAGAAGGTAGACAGCATCCTGGAGAGCGACATCGAGATTCCAGCCCGTCTTGCAGAATTCATGAAGGGCGAGAAGAAGAGCATCCAGATGACCAAGGACTTCGATGCCTTCAAGAACTTCCTGATGAACGAATAGGTTTTCAGAGCTGTAGTTCTTCAGAGCAAGAAGAACCAATAGTTTTTTAGACAAATCAGAAAAAATGAAGAAAATAATCATGGGCATTGCCCTATTATCCAGTACCTTTTTGGCAGCGCAGGCACAGTGCTGCCAGAAAGGTTTTTGCCATTCTGAGCAGGCTTCCGGCAAGGACTGCTGCGCTCAGGAAGGCCTTTACACTACATCCTATGCCGACAATCCCAAGTTGGTGAAGAAGGCAGAGAAATGGGCCAAGAAGGGAGCCTGGCGAAACGGATTCACCAAGGCAAACCCTCACGCCAGTGTCAACCTGGTAGACTTCTACCAGCAGTATCAGAAGAATCCCAAGCAGTGGAAGGCGCTCTTCGAATACATCGCCAAGACCGATCTCCTGACGATTCCAAAGGGCAAGCATCAGATTCCGGGCTCTGACCTCACCGTCAGCGTAGAAGACAGCGAGAACGGACCGCTGGAGAAGCGACAGAGCGAGAGCCACTACAAGCACATCGACTTCCAGTATGTCGTGAAGGGCGTGGAACGGTTCGGCATCATCGACCACCTTACCAGCAAGCCCAACTGCAAGTATCGTCCGGACGTGATTCATTATGATTACGACAAGTCGAAGGCTCGTTTCTACGACAGCAATCCCAACGAGTTCTTCATCTTCTTCCCCAACGATTGGCACATTGCCAAGATCAACAACGACTCCAACGACCAGTCTATCCGTGTAATCGTGATAAAGGTAGATTACGTAGAGTAAAGAAATCATTAACGAGATAAAAATTATGAAGATTGTCATATTAGACGGCTATGCCGCAAACCCGGGAGATTTGGATTATCATCTTCTGGAGCAGTTGGGCGAGGTAGTAGTCTACCCTCGCACATCAGACGCCGAGAAAGTGGAACGTGCCAAGGATGCAGACATCATCCTCCTGAACAAGGTGCAGATGGATGCAGAAACGCTGGCACAGCTCCCCAATCTGAAATACATCGGCATTCAGGCTACGGGCTTCAACGTAGTTGACATCAAGGCTGCCAAGGAGCAGGGCATCATCGTGACCAACATTCCTGCCTACAGCACGGACAGCGTAGCTCAGATGACCTTCGCCCTCATCCTTGCCGTAACCAACCGTGTAGAGCATTATGCTCAGGAGAACCGCAACGAGCGCTGGGCATACAACAAGGATTTCTGCTATTGGGACACCCCATTGATGGAGCTTGCCGGCAAGACTCTGGGCATCATGGGCTTGGGTAATATCGGCATGAAGGTAGCCTGCATCGCCCGTCAGTTTGGCATGAACATCTGTGCCTTCACCAGCAAGAATGCCAGCTCATTGCCTGAGTGGATTCAGAAGGTGAGCAAGGAAGGATTGCTTGCCACGAGCGACATCCTTTCTCTTCATTGTCCGCTGAATGATGACACCTATCATTTCATCAATGCCGAGAGTCTGGAGAAGATGAAGGATACCGCCATCCTGGTGAACACGGGTCGTGGTCCGCTGGTAGATGAGGAAGCTGTAGCCGCCGCTCTTCACAATGGCAGTCTTGCTGCCTACTGTGCAGACGTGATGACCGAGGAGCCACCATCAAAGGACAATCCTCTCTGGAACGAGCCTAATGCCTACCTCACCCCTCACATTGCCTGGGCCACCTACGAGGCTCGCAAGCGCCTGAACAAGCAGGTAGCCGCCAACGTCAAGGCATTCCTCGAAGGCAATCCGATTAATGTGGTGAATAAGTAAGGTTCTATATCTCAGAAGAGAATAAAGAAATAGAGCGCATAAAAACATGCAAGAAAAAAGGGACGGTAACTACCAGAACAATGAGTTACCGCCCCTTTTCTTGTATATTTCTTCTCTACTCTTTTCCAAACAAACGATCGTAATCGCTTGTAAAGTTCTTATAAGCATCCATCATTTCTTCCTTTATCAGCGTATAGACGTTGCTGCCATCTCCATACCATTCCATAGGCGGATACCATTCGATGTCATTACGCTTCTTGGCCAGCTTCATCACGCAGCCTTTAACCAAATCAGCCGGGAAGCCGACATCAGACATACTGGTCATTATACCCTGGGTAGTAATTCTGATGGAAGGATCTTCGCCAGGCACCCATCCTTTACGCAAAGAGAATGTTTCCAGATTACCACATGTAAACTCACCGGTGGCATCGTTTACATCCAGCATTTCTATACGATAACGGCGTGGAATGGCAACAGGAGCCGTATAACCTTCTACCTTTAAAACTGTATTCAGATAGAGCTGCAACAAACCTCCTGTCGTACAGCGCAGATCATGATAAGCGATGGAACCGCCATTCAGTACCAGATATTTTTTGCCTTTGGCAGAATCATTCTGTACACCCATGATTCTAAGAGGCTGACAGAAGACATAAGTACTCAGCGTCTTGGAAGTTATTTTCACCCTAGGGTTAAGCATCAACACCATATATCCATAGGTTTTATCGCCATAAGGCGTAGCCACATCCTTGTTCTTGCTCATCAATGCGTATACATTGACCGCTACCTTCTGATTGTCTTTCAGAACATCAAGAGATACTTTTCCCTGATAAGCATTCGTAGGCGTTTCAGACAACGTATCTTTAGGCAGGAAGAATGCATAGGCTGTCAGATTATCAGTCACCGTAAAAGGTTCAGTACCAACCTCCTTCTCGCCTACCATGACACTCGATAATTTCCAGCCATCGTTGGCATTTGCCTTGACAGAAACCTTGTCGCCATAATGAAGAACCGGCTTACCCTCTACCTTTGCCGTACCTACCATCTTAGGTATGCATTCCACATTCACTTTGTAGGTAGCATTCATTATCTTCTTAGGTCCCAATGGTTTAGCATTGCATGCTTCAAGTGCCGACATTCCATTCTGTCCCATAGCTTTCTGTTCGAAAGAAATGTCTCTTGGCAAAACATCCCAATCACTCTTTTCCAGATCTTCCTTAGAGAAAAGCCATGCTATCTCTCCATTTCCCTTAACCAGAGCCAACATTTGCTTTCCATTGATTTCTATGTTGCTGGCAATGCAATATCCGTCTTTCGAGAATTGGGAGAAACTGCCAAAGCGATTGTTACTAAAGGCATTTTCCATCGCTTTGAACATGAGCGAACCCTTCGAATCGATAACACTAGAAAAGGTATTGATGGAATAAAGACCAGAAGGCTCGAAAGGTTTGGTACGCATTATATTTTCATCCAAAATACAATGACCACCATTTGAATCAAAGGTGCGATAATATGCCAGAGGTCTGAACTTAGTATCTACCACGGCAACGATAGTATGTGCCTGCTTGAGGATCAGCATCGCATGTCCCTTATAAAAGGTGGTACCGCCCCTTACGGTAGCAAGCTTCCTACCACTCAAGTCATAATAGTTCACCTTATTATTATCATTGTCATAAACATAATAAATACCATTGCTCACATCTCCGATACCATAGGTATAGGCAGCATCTTCGGTACATTCAAAGCCCTCTACAGTTCTTATCACCTTTCCCGTCTTGTCGATGAGCTGGGCTGTATAAGAAATGTTGAACATCTCGCCATTGCCTTTGAATACCCAGGCATAGCCCTCGCTAAAATCGCGCACCTTATCCCATACAGCTGGTTTCACCACCCGGTTTTGGGCATCCATGAATCCCCATTTCTGATCAGTTGTACAAAATGCTCTCATACCACAGCTTAGCGAACGCATATCAGAACGATAGTTACCATAAAGTTTGGCTGGCGATGGCACCTGCCTACCTTGCGTATCCATGTAAAAGGTAGTCAATGTCCTGGACCCTTGCATTTTCTTTACGATGGCCAAACCATCTACAAAAGGAGTCTGAGGCTCCCAGTCAGGACTTAGATTTCTTACACTACCGTCTTGATAGAGAATGGAATAATACTCTCTTCCGGCACTGTTTTTGGTAGCTGACATTGCCAGTAGGGCACCATTGTCAAACTGCATCGGATTATCGTATGCCTTACCCTCAAACGCTTTCCATTGTGGACCGAAGATGCATCGGCCATCCACGCTCCACACAGTAATATTATCACCACATTTCACACAAAACATACCCTCGCTCACATTAAAGACAGATTTGCGATAGGTATCTCTTATCTTCATCCAACGTGTGTTGGAAGTAAGGAATGGGGTTGTGCTCACCACCTCTCCCGAATTTTGAGTTGCCGGTGGATTGAGCGTTTTCCACAAGTCGGCATCCGTAAGAGGCTGCTGTGCTCTTACTGCCAACGAAAGATTGCTCAAAAAGGCAATCAGCAAGATTGTTAACTGATGTTTCATAAGTCTTATTTTTTAAATGATGATAGCATTCTCAAACGAGATCGTTTTTAGATACCCAGGTTGTTAATCTATTCTGAAATACATACTTGAGAGATAGTATAATCCTCATATCTGCCCCAAATATACAAAAACTTTATGAAACCACAATGTTTTTTAGCTAAATTCTTTCTATTTTATGTTTTTTTTTCTGTTTTACCTTACTGAGTCCTATTTTATCTCCATCATCAAGGCATTCCTCGAAGGCAATCCGATTAATGTGGTGAATAAGTAAAGATAATTCGTTTAAGTAGTAGAAAACAGCCAACTTTCAATTGGGATATTGAAGGTTGGCTGTCTTCTTATAGTTTTCTTCTGAACTGCCTAATCAGGTACCTGGGATTTCGTCTCATATCCCATAAGTCAACAAGAATAATTCTATCGTATTCCGCATCATACCGATAGATGATTTTCCAATTTTTCATGATGATGGCACTACGGTATGGGCGTAAAATGGCTTAGATGGTTTTATATAAGCCATAAACCTTTAGCTTTAAGGTGGTCTATCATATCCTCTTCATCAATGAGTCCATTTTTCTCTATGTCGGCTTCTATGGCTTCTATACGAGCTATGGCTTCTTCTTCGTTGACAGGTCCCCATCCTGCTGGTATTCTATTCCAATCAATATCATCATCGAAGTTATCTTCGGTGAACTTTTCTTCAGGAAGTACAACTGCCGTATTTCCATGATAGGCTGGCGTTGGCTCTTCAGCAAAAGCAGCGCCATGGTCTTCCGGTAAATGATATTTTTTCTCTTTCATACCTCTATCTGTTTAAAATTGTGACTAAGCAGCTTATCTTTTGCAAAGATAAAAAGAATAATTCAAATATCCAAGAAACTCTTGAAAAAATTAATTTTGCCGTCCCCCTTTTCTTGCCTTTTCCCTATCTCCTCTTCAGCAGGACATAGATGATGACGGGGGCACCGAACAATGGGGTGACGGCATTCAGGGGGATGATGCCACCGCCAGAAGGGAGGGTGCAGAAGAGATTGCAGAGAAGGGCAAGGACTGAACCCAACAGCATCGTGACGGGCAACAGCCGGCGATGATTCTCCGTACCGATGAGGAGACGGGCGATGTGGGGAGTGGCTAGACCGATAAAGGCAATGGGACCGCAGAAGGCGGTAACCACTGCCGTGAGAAAGCCCGTGATGAGGAGCAGAATGATGCGCAGACGCCTGATGTTGAAACCCAGATTGCCAGCATACTGATCACCTAACAGCATGGCATTCAATGGTTTGACAAGGAGCAGGGAGGCGATGAGGGCGATGAGGGCAAGCGGAATGAACCATAATACCTGCGCAGCCGAAACATTGCCAAAGCTTCCCATGCCCCAGACCATATACGATTTCACGCCCTCTGCCGTGCTGAAGAAATTGAGCAGTGAGATGGCGCTGCTAGCAAGATAGCCCACCATCAGTCCGATGATGAGCAGTACCGTATGGCTGCGCACAATGGCAGAAAAGAAGGTGATAACAGCCATTACGAGCATCGCTCCCACGAAGGCTGCGATGAGAATGGCGAGAAAACCACCGATGGCATAGTTGCCGGCATCGCCCACGAAATCGCCCAGGGCGATGTTGCCGCCAAAGGCAAGCATCACGATGGCAACAGCCAGTCCGGCTCCGCTGCTGATACCGAAGACATCAGGACCAGCCAGGGGGTTGCGGAAGGCAGTTTGCAGCAGCAAGCCGCTAGTGGCTAGGGCTGCGCCCGAAAGGAGGGCGGTAATAGCCGCAGGCAAGCGCGATTCCATTACGATATAGCGGAAGCTGTCAGCTTCATCTCCCTGATTTCCAGCGAGTATAGCCACCACGTCCTGCCACGGAATGCTTACGCTACCCCATGCCAGGTTGGCAAAAAACAGTATGATAATGGCGATAGCCCCTAAAACGATGGTTTTCATTCACTAAAACTATTTCTTGTAAAATCTCTGATTAAAGCCCTATTTCTTATAGAATTTCAATTTGCCGAACCGCTCGCCATGCGCCAGGATGATGAACTCTCTGAGCAGCAGTTCGGGATGGAAGCTCGTAAGCTCGAAATAAGGCACCGTAGAGGTATCTACCTGATAGATATTGCCCCGGTTGAAGGCGGCAAGAGCCTTGTAGCCGTCATACTCCTGCAGCAGCTGAACCTGCGACAAGGGAGCACCTCCGAAGTATTTGAATGCCCATACATCCACCTGCTTTCCCTTCGCCAGAATCTGCTCCGGACTCATCGGCAGACTTCCGCTGTGCTTATCATCCGAGAAGATATAACGGGCGTTGGCATCCTTCAGGAGAATGCCGATAGTACTCTGTCCACCAGGCACATACCATACATTGCCCGTCTTTCTTTCGGTCAATATCGAAAGTCCCTTGGGTAGCTTTCCAGCCTCAGCCTTCAAGTTCAGATATTCCTTCTCTATCTGAGCAAAAAGAGAATCAGCCCTTAATTCGCAAGATGCAGGAAGAGTTGCCTCTGATGCTTTTCCGGCAGCAGCCCCTGATGCTTTTCCAACAGCAGCCTCTGATGCTTTTCCGGCAGCAGCCTCTGATGCTTTTCCAACAGCAGTAGTTGAAATATTCTTGTCTTTTCCAAAGAGCATGCCATAGAATTTCATCCATTCCGCCCTTCCCAGTGGCGAAGACTCCATATAGTCAGCAGCCTCGATGATGGGGATATGCAGCTTGTCGAGCTTGCCATATCCACCGCTGTTCTCGAAGGGCGAAACGAGGATGGCTTCGGGTTTCAGGGCGATAATGCGCTCGATATCGGGAGCCATGCTCGAACCGCAATCCACGATGGAATTCTGGGCAGAAGCATTTCCGGAAGAAGCAGCCCTCTTCCTGACATCCGGAATATTGATGTAATTGAGGTCGCAGACGCCACGGATAGCCTGCTGGCATCCCAGTTCGTACATCAACTGGCAATGGGGAGCGATGAAAACGGCACTCCTCTCCACCGGTGTCCTCACGGTATCGGTAGTGCATCCCATGCCCGAAGTGCGTTGCAGGGCGAGTCGGGTAACCGTCTCATCCCCCTCCTTTCCCTTTGGGATAAGGATATAGCGGTGCAGCAGCGTTCCCGCCTTCCAGGGGTTCGCAACGTTCACCTCAGCATACTGATACTCAGCACTTTCCGCATCCTCATCCAAAGATGCAGTCCCCTTCTCCCCATGCTTCACGATGGTTAGCAGTTTGGCATACTTCATCTTCAGAGTATCCCCCTCTTCAGCCTCTCCCGCCGTCGTCTTTCCGCCCTGGCAGGCAGTCAGCACAAGGAGCGCCAGGAGCGACCCAAATATATATATTTTTCTGTTCATCATAATACATTAATTTGATATGCTCATTGTTATCCTTACTTGGCAAAGGTAAAAAACATTCTTTTTAACCTTGAAATACACTCATGACTGCATGATAATGCTTCATTCTTTCTTCATATTGCTCCTTACTTTCCTTTGGTGGATTTTTCATTCTTGCCTCAAACTTGCGAGCATCACCACCATAAAGAATCGGAGTTTCTCTAATTGGTCTTGCCATAATACATTCCTCCTTGAGTTTATTAATTAATAATCTTTAATAGGTATTATTCTTATATATAACTGAATTGTTATTTACCTAATCCGCTTCAAAATTACAAAAAGTTTGGGAGATAATAGCTTTTTTTAGAGAAAACTTTTGGTTTTGTACGTAAATTCCTAGTTTTTATGGGTATTCTGCGTTTCTATGAATATAAAAACAGCGAAAGATGACATCCAAGGATGCCATCTTTCACCTCTCTCCCCACCTACTCTATCCTGATAACCACTTCGCCCCTGCGTCTCAGCACCTTGTTAACACGGTCGAAGAGCTGGAGGAAGAGTTCCTGGCTTCTGAGGACGAAGCCGGGAGCATGAGCCTCGCCGATGAGGATGCCGCCCTTGCGGAGACGGGACGGACCGTTGCCCGGCTGCATCATGGGGCACGAAAGGGCATGAAGCTCATCCATACACCCGAACTCATGATGCTTGCGCTCCAGGCGGCAGCGCTCGCAGATTTCGGGGAGAGGAAGAGGCGAACAGCCCACCCCTGATGAAGCATCAGAAGAAGAAGAGGAAGCCTCCTTCTTCACCGCCTCCAAGAACATCATCTTGCGGGCGAAACTGCGGCATTTAGCCACCACAACGCGATATTCACCAGGCTCCAGGCAGCCCCCCTCGCGCTCTACTGTATCGCAAATATGCTCGTGGTCAACAACGCCACCCTTGCGATCTGCTATTTCCTGACTGAGGCGACCCACTACGGCGCCACGAACTGTACGAAAACGATTTAAGACTAATTTCATCATAACAGACAATAACTGATAAAAAATAACAGACAATAACCGATAAAAATAACAAACAAAATCTATCCAAAAAGCTATTGAGAAAACATTTGGAATTCACATTCACTTTCACATTTTCTGAACGTAAGAGGACTGATAATAATCAGACAAATCCTTGCATCCTTCGGGCAACTGATGATACACCAGCTGCGGAAACATCTCCTTCAATTTCATATAGAGACTAATGCCAGGCTTATCCTGATCTGGCCACATGTGAAGATTTCTTCCCGACAAAAGACTGCGACATTCTTCATTACAAAGTGTAGCACTGGGTATTGCTATCGCCTTATAACCCATAGACATAGCACTCCAACAGTCGGTACATCCCTCAGTAATAACCAAAGGTTCATTATCAGCTACTTGGGGCAAAATCTGCATCCCGTATACCATAGGCTTGCTGCCAGGTGCAAATTTAAACCGGGGCTTCTCCTTAGATTTATCCCCCAGAAATCTGCTCTGTACCGTTAGCAATCTTCCATCCACCCCATAGTAAGGTATGAGCAGGGAAGGTCCATCAAAAAACTTACCACCAAAGCGATAGCCAGCGATAGAAAAATCTGTACTTACCACTCTGCACCAATAGATGTATTCGGGGCGCAGCTTTCGCTGTTCGAAAAGGAAATCCCTTGCAGTCTCGGTGAGTTTCTTTCCCTCAAGCATTCTCATGAGATAATCTACATCCGGCTGATGCTGGAATGGTCCTCTAAGGTTGATTCTGTCCGTATCGCATTCCGTTTTCTGCTGCCCGACCGTACCCCTTGCTGGCTGCCCGACCGTACCCCTTGCCGGCTGTCGGCCATTCCCCACAACAATACCGAAGTTTCTTCCCAACCATTGGCAGGCTTCGGTAAAAGAGAGATTCTCCCGCTTCATCACCAGGTCGATATTATCACCACCCCACCCGCATGCAAAGCAATGGCAAGTATTGGTTGATGGCCAGAAATGCAAGCTCGGATTAGAATCGTTATGACTGATACAGAGCGCATTGCGATGACGCAAGCCTATTCCCAAAGCATCAGCCACCTCCAGTATATTGATGCCTCTAAGTTTAGAGAGCGTGATTGAATCTATATATTCTGCCATATAATAATTGATTTTTTAATACGTGAAAATCTATTTATCAGGAATATCATCATCAGCTGCATGGGTAGTTTTCTGCTGCGTCTTTCTAAGCACCTTTCTATCCTCGCCCTTTGCTGGTTTTTCGAGCCATCCCCATCTGCGCCAGTTGCAAACCATGTTGCGGGCAGGCGTCTTGAGCTCCTTCTGCTTCAGAAATTCCTCCAGGAACTGATAAGAGAATTCCTGCGGCAACTCGCTGAAATAGTCTACAGTATGATAAGGCTCTCCTTCGCCCTCTGCAGAAATCTGCTCGAAAGCCTTGCCCCACCGCTGCAACATATTCTGCAAGATGCGGTCGGCACAAGCCAGATAGGTCTGCCTAACCAGTTTCCGGATTTCCTTCTCGCTCTTCTTCCCTTCCACTTTGTATAGCACTTGCATGAGGGCAGCGATGCGGAAGGCTGAAACCGAACTGCGCTTGTAGAAGACATCCATCGACTTAGACATGGTTTTCACCACCTGCTGGCGGCAGTCGTTACACCATTTTATCACCGTCTTGTAGAGCCAGCTCATATCTTCCTCTATCTCCTGATGGAATTTTCCATCTTCCTCGTAGCACAAACCGAAGAGCTTATCCAATGTATTCTCCAGCTCCTTACGCTGCATATCGGTCAACGCCTGAAACTGAGGCGGATTGTCGCCCAGATGACTGATGAGCGGGCATAAGATGGTTCGGGTTACAGCACCGCCCTCAATGGCAGCCTTGTTCATATATCTGCTCACCGCACTCTGAGTGCCGCAGAAAACGAACGACAGCAAGGCATCTACCATGGCACTATAGCTGGTTTCGCTCATGAAATCCTGACCATAGACGCTGCCCAGATCGTAAGCCGTCTTGATAACCTGCGAGAGGTCGGCAAACTGGCGCTTGGCAGAATGCACGATGGCAGAAATCTCATCGGCAAATTCAAAGAGCGTCTTCGGAGCACCATAAAGTTTGACGGCAGCATCGCATCGCTTGATGAACATGGTGAGCGATACGGTTTCGGGCAGGATGGTGATGTCGGTCTTCGGTTCGGGTGGCAGCTTGCCATCCTTCTTGCCCTGGCGTCGCTTCAGGGCAGCATACTCCTGCTCCTTAGCTCTCATTTCGCTGTCGCGCTCGATGAAAGGTTTCATCAGGGTACGCATGATGTATCTGGCAAACGACTTTCCGCTCGACTGCTCGCCCTCTACGATGACCTGCAGCACGATGGCCGATTTTTCTCCCTGATTATCATACACATACTGTATTCTGACACGTGTAAGATAAACGCTGAGCATGGCAGCAGCCACCACCAGCGTAGGATACTTGAGGTCAGAAGGCGAAGTGATCATCCATTCTCTGATGCCCGACGGATAATCCTTATCGGCAATCAGGTGATGCATGGGCATCTCTTCATTCTCTTCAGCCTGTTCAGCCAGCTTTTTTCCTATCAACCCAGATGATACCATGTTATTGATTCCGCCCTTGGTATCCTCAGGCTTTGCCACTGGATTAGTCTGAGACGCTTCCTGTGGAGGTATTTTCTTTCCTTTTTCCATAATCACAATCATTGATTATTTCTGTATGCAAAAGTAAGGAAAAAAAGCCTCCCCGGCAATAGGCGTCCTGCCGGTTCGCCTCCTACTAAGCCTCATCGCCGGCAACTAAGCCTTCCGCTAAGCCTCCAGCTCATCTGAAGGCATAAAAAAAGCACTCTTTGCTTGCAAACGAAGCAAAAAGTGCTGATACTGTATTATTTCTAACTGAACTTTCGCAAGTTTTTCCCACACGCCCTGAAAGGGCAGAAGCCCCTAGCCCAGGGCATCGCCCTGGGTAAT
>OGKS01001167.1_pt1 | contig 13171 bp, 12 predicted proteins | sample 1572491 | NCBI WGS metagenome assembly OGKS01 (sample SAMEA2582153, study PRJEB24529) | metagenome | biome: Human gut stool | place: China | collected 2011
AAAAACGCAAGTACCTTATCGCCATGCCCGACATGGCGGCGTTTTCCCACAAATACCGCGCCGCGGCCATCGACATGACGCAGACGTATCTCGCGCTGACGAACCCGAACATCGAGCGCCGCGTGCGCATGCAGAAAAGCGGCGCGGAGACGCTGTACTTCTACACCGAAAAGCATCGCATGGAAAACGGCGAAAAATGGGACACCGAACGCCCCATCTCGCAAAAGCAGTATGAAAAATACCTCTTAGAGCGCGACACGGCGCTCTCGCCCGTGCGCAAGACAAAGTATCGTTTCGTCTTCGCCGACCGCCGCTGTGAGATCGACATGTACCCCTTCAGCGCGGAAAGGGCCGTGCTGTTCCAGTACGGGCAAAGCAGTGCCGCGCTGCCGGAGGAGATCACCGTGCTCCGCGAGGTGACGGGGGACGCGGATTACAAAAACCGCAAGTTGGCAGCTTTGCAAAAGCACGTACGTGAAAATTTTTGGGTTTTTCCCACAAGCGTGAAAAAGCACACGCGCCCAGTGTGGTCGCAAAAAAAGAGCTGTCCTTTCGGACAGCTCTTTTTCATTCCTCTGCGTGGGACGCATCCAGCGGCTTGACATATTTCTTATAGCAATACAAAAAGTATGCGATCTCCGCCGCGCCCGTGAGTACCCACGAGAACGGATAGAGCATATAGAGCGAGGGGATCGTATGGAAGTGGGCGAACACGGTGTAGATCCACGCCACGCGGAACACGCACGAGCCGAGGAACACGAAGATCATCGGCACGAGGCCCTTTCCAAGGCCGCGCGAGGCGGCGGTGGTGCAGTCCATCGTGGCCGAGATCGGGAACGAGAAGCACATGACCCAGATGCGCGCGAGGCCCGCCTCGATGACGTCGGATTCCGACGTGAAGAGCGAGAGAAACTGGTGCCCGAACAGCAGGAACAGCCCGCCGAGCACCGCTGCGGCTACTGCGGAATAGCAGAGCGTCAGCAGGTAGCTCTTGAGCACGCGGCGCGATTTGCCCGCGCCGTAGTTCTGCCCGACAAAGCTCGAGCAGGCGATGTAGAAGGCGTTCATCACGGAGTAGACAAGGTTGTCGATATTGCCCGCTGCGGAGTTGCCCTCGACCACGACGGTGCTGAAGGAGTTGATGCCCGCCTGAATGAAGAGGTTGGCGACCGAGAAGATGGCGTTCTGAAGCCCTGCAGGCACGCCGACGGCCAGCACGTGGATCGCCTTGTCCTTGTGGAAGCGCAGCTCCTTCACATTCAGCCCGTAGATGTCCTTGCTGCGCGCGAGCGAGAGAATGATGAGTCCCGCGGAAACGCACTGGGAGATCATGCTCGCAAGCGCCACGCCGTCGGTCGACATGCCGAGGCCGATGACGAACACGAGGTCGAGGATAACATTCAGCACGCCTGCGGTGGAGAGGTAGATGAGCGGCGTTTTCGTGTCGCCGATGGCGCTCAAAACGCCGCTGCCGTAGTTGTAGAGCGCGGCGGCGGGCATGCCGAGGAAGTAAATGCGCAGGTAGAGCTCGGCGCCGTCGATGAGGTCCTCGCGCGTGTTGAGAAGCTCAAGGAGCGGACGGGCAAAGATAAGCCCGAGCGCGAGCATCAAAAAGCCTGCGATCAGGCACACGAGGAACGACGTGTGGACGGACTCGCGCACATTCTTTTCGTTGCGCGCGCCGAAGTGCGTGGCGACGAGCACGTTGGCGCCGCTGCCAAGGCCCATCAGAAAGCCCGTGAACAGGAAAATGAGCGTTGTGGTCGAGCCGACCGAGCCCATGGCGGCAGAGCTGGAAAAACGCCCGACAACAGCAAGGTCGACCATGCTGAAGAGCATCTGCAAAAGATTGGTAAACATCAGCGGCAGGGAAAAGCCGATGATCTGACGGCTGAGGCTGCCCTGCGTCATATCGAGCGCGGCGGTATGCGCCATAAAACGATCCCTCTCTCTTTCTTGTGTCAAAGTCTTATCCTTATAGCACACTTTCCACTGCTTTGCAAGTAAAGAGTGTGCAGTGCGCAAAAAATAATGAAAAATGGCGCAATTATTTTCAAAAAAGCCGAAAACAACGAGGAAAAACGCTTGCAATCCCAAACTCGGTGTGATACTATACTTATGTTTATTGATGCAGGAAACGCAGAGTGGACCGCTTGGCCCGCTCTTTCTTTTGCAAATTTCGGAAAAAACACAAACTGCGAGGGAATCAGATGAAAAAAGTGACAGAGACCGTGCGCGAGCTGGCGCTCCCCGTCGTCGAGGAGCAGGGCTGCAAGCTGTGGGATGTGGAATACGTCCGCGAGGCCGGGCAGTGGTACCTGCGCATCTACATTGACAAGGACGGCGGCGTGAATATTCTCGACTGCGAGGCCATTTCCCGCACGCTGAGCGACATTCTCGACGAGGCCGATCCCATCGAGTCGAGCTATATTTTCGAAGTGGCGTCCGCCGGCGCGGAGCGCCCGCTCAAGCGTCCGGGCGACTTTGCGCAGTTCATGGGCTCGCCCGTGCTTTTAAAGACCTACAAGCCCGTTGACGGGCGCAAGGAGTTCTCCGGCGATCTTGCGGGCTATGAAGACGGCGCTGTCACGCTGCGCATCGGCGAAGAGGAGCGGCGCTTTGAAAAGGACACGGTGGCGCTCGTGCGCCTGCGCTGCGATTTTTAAGCGGATATACCAATTACTTTGATGATAGAGAATAAGGAGCAGACCCATGAAATGTGATGAAATCTTCGCAGCACTTGCGATGCTGGAAAAGGAACGCGGCATTTCCCAGACCTTTATGATGGATAAGATCGTTCAGGCGCTCACCACCGCCTACAAGCGCGACCACGAGGGTGTGGAAAACGTGGTGGTCGACGTGGACGAGGGCAAGCGCGAGCTGAAAATGTTCGTGCAGAAGGAAGTCGTCAAAGAGGTGGAGAATCCCGGCACGCAGATGAGCCTTGACGAAGCCAAGGCCGTTTCCGCCAAGTATAACATTGGCGACATCGTCAACCTCCCGGTCGACAACATCGAGTTCGGCCGCATCGCCGCGGGCAACGGCAAGCAGGTCATCATTCAGGGCCTGCGCGAGGCCGAGAGCGGCATGGTCTACGACGAATACAACTCCAAGCAGCACGAGATCCTCACCGGCGTCGTCACGCGCATCGATCCGCGCACGGGCAACGCTTCCCTGCGCATCGGCACGGGCACGGAGGCGACGGACGCGCTGCTGCTCGCCGGCGAGCAGGTCAAGGGCGAAGAGCTGGTCGAGGGTCAGCGCATCAAGGTCTATCTTGTCGATGTGCGCCGCCAGTCCCGCGGCCCGCAGGTCGTCATCTCCCGCACGCACCCCGGCCTTGTCAAGCGCCTGTTCGAGCTCGAAGTGCCCGAGATCTACGACGGCACGGTCGAGATCCGCTCCATCGCCCGCGAGGCCGGTTCCCGCACGAAGATGGCGGTGTGGAGCAACGACGAGAACGTTGATCCCATCGGCGCCTGCGTCGGCCCCCACGGCCAGCGCGTGAACAGCATCGTTGACGAGCTGCGCGGCGAGAAGATCGACATCATCAAATACAGCGACGACCCCGCGGAGTACATCGCCGCGGCGCTCGCCCCGGCGGACGTGATCAGCGTGCGCCTTGCCGAAGAGGGCAAGGCCTGCCGCGTCATCGTGCCCGACGATCAGCTTTCCCTTGCCATCGGCAAGGAGGGGCAGAACGCGCGCCTTGCCGCGCGCCTTGTCGGCTACAAGATCGACATCAAGCCCGAGAGCTATCAGGAAGAAGAATAATCATAAGGAGGGCGGCTCATGCAAAAAGTGAAGAAGATCCCGCAGCGCCAGTGCGTGGGCTGCCGCGAGATGAAAGACAAACGCGCGCTCATCCGCGCCGTCAAATCGCCGCAGGGCGAGGTGTCGCTCGACTTTACGGGCAGAAAGCCCGGACGCGGCGCCTACGTCTGCCCGAACAGCGAATGCCTCAAGAGGGCGCGCAAGTCCCGCGCGCTGGAGCGCGCGCTGGACACGGCCATCCCCGAGGGCGTCTACGAAGAAATGGAAAAGGAGATGGCAAACGGTGGATAAATTGCTCAATCTCATCGGCCTTGCGAAAAAGGCCGGAAAGCTGGAGGTCGGCGAGGAGCCGGTCGGCGCGGCGGCAAGAAGCAAGCACGCGCGCCTCATTCTCATCGCCTCCGACGCAGCGGAGAACACCCGCCGCCGCGCCAAGCACTTTGGCGACGCGGGCGAGTGCATCTGCCTCGAGATCCCGGCAACGAAGGAAGCGCTCGGAAAAGCGCTCGGGCGAACCTCGTGCGCGCTGCTGGCGCTGACGGACATCGGCTTTGCCGAGGCCATCGCCAAAAAACTCGCTGAGAGCGACGAAGCGCACTACGGCGAGGCGGCGAAGCGGCTCTCTGTCAAGGCAGCCCGCGCTGCCGAGCGCCGGGCGGAGCTCAAGCAGCACGAAAAAAACCTGCGCGCCGGCAAGAAAAAGCCGCGCAAGGAGGAACCCGCCCAGCCCGCGCCCGCAGCGAAAGAAAAGCGCAGCGCCGCGAGCGATACAAAGCGTCCCAAGGGCGCTGTGAAGCACGGGCGCACCCGCGCCGAGCGCGAAAAGGCGCACCGCGCCGCGGAAAAGCAGCGCGCGGCAAAGCGCTTTGCCCACGCCCGCCCTGTGAAGAAGGGCAAGGGCAGCGTCAAGAAAGACAGTAAGCAGAGATCACAACACACGGAGGTGCAGTAATTTGGCTACTACAATGAACAAGAACAAGGTATCCGATCTGGCAAAGGACTTCGGCATGGCGTCGAAGGACATTCTGTCCGTTCTGAGTGCCTATGAAGACGGGAGCAAGAAGCCTTCGCAGGTGTTGTCGGCCGATGAGATCAACCTGATCTTCGAACATCTGACGCAGAAGAATCAGGTGAAGATCGAGTCGATCTATGCCGAGTCCGCGCCCAAGAAGAAGCCGGAGGAAAAGAGCGCGAGTGCGCAGAATCAGGCGAAGGCGAACAGCGCACCCGCGCAGAAGAGCAACGGCGGCAGCCGTCCCCAGCCCCAGCAGGCAAAGCCTGCGCCGCAGGCCGCGCAGCCCCAGCAGCAGAGCAAGTCCACCGCCACGCAGCATCCCACGACGCGCGTGCCGGAGAAGAAGATCGTCGATACCCGCAAGGTGACGAACGTCAACCTCGATAAGTACGACGAGAAATTGCAGGACATGGCCGAGCGCTCCGGCGACCGCCGCGACTTAGAGCGCGGCAGCAAGGAGAAGTTCCGCAACAACAGAAACCGCAACAACCGCCAGCAGCCGTTTTCCGGCAAGCGCAAGCAGGAAGAGGCCGAGAAGATGCGCCGTCTCCAGCTTGAGATCGCCAAGAAGACCCCGCTGACCGTCAAGATCCCCGATGAGATCTCCGTCGGCGAGCTGGCGAGCCGTATGAAGAAGACCGGCGCAGAGGTCGTCAAGTGCCTGATGAAAAACGGCGTGATGGCTTCCCTCTCCCAGATGATCGACTTCGACACCGCGTCCTTCGTTGCCGAGGAGCTCGGCTGCAAGGTCGAAAAGGAAGTCGTCGTGACGATCGAGGAAAAGCTCATCGACGACCACGAGGACAGCGCCGACGAGCTCCAGCCCCGCGCGCCGGTCGTCGTTGTCATGGGTCACGTCGACCACGGCAAGACGAGCCTTCTCGACTATATCCGCAACGCACACGTTGCCTCCGGCGAGGCCGGCGGCATTACCCAGCACATCGGCGCCTATCAGGTGCAGATCAAGGGCAAGCCCATCACATTCCTCGATACCCCGGGCCATGAGGCCTTTACCTCCATGCGTGCCCGCGGCGCGATGATCACGGATATTGCGATCCTCGTCGTTGCGGCGGAGGACGGCATCAAGCCGCAGACCATCGAGTCCATCAACCACGCCAAGGCCGCCGAGATCCCCATCATCGTTGCCATCAACAAGATGGATAAGCCCGACGCCAACCCCGAGCGCATCAAGCAGCAGCTCACCGAGTACGGCCTTGTGGCCGAAGACTGGGGCGGCGACACCATTGTCTGCCCCATCTCCGCCAAGACCGGTATGGGCGTTGACAACCTGCTGGAAATGGTCGCGCTCACGGCGGAGGTCGCCGAGCTCAAGGCGAACCCCAACCGCGCCGCGTCCGGCGCTGTGGTCGAGGCGCGCCTCGACAAGGGCCGCGGCCCCATCGCAACGCTCCTCGTCCAGAACGGTACGCTCCATCAGGGCGACATCATCATCGCCGGCACGGCCGTCGGCCGCGTGCGCGCGATGATGAGCGACAAGGGTCAGAAGCTCACCACCGCAGGCCCCAGCGTGCCGGTGGAGATCACGGGCCTTGGCGAAGTGCCCGAGGCCGGCGCACACTTCAACGCCGTCGCCGACGAGCGCCTTGCCCGCGAGCTTGTGGAGCAGCGCAAGGAAGAGGAAAAGCGCAAGGCCAACGCCCCCATCACGAAGGTCTCGCTCGAGGACCTGTTCAGCCAGATCCAGGCGGGCGAGATGAAGAACCTCAACCTCATCGTCAAGGCGGACGTCATGGGCTCGGTCGAGGCTGTCAAGGCGTCGCTTGAGAAGATCTCCAACGACGAAGTCCGCGTGCGCGTCATTCACGGCGCGGTCGGCGCGATCAACGAGAGCGACGTTATGCTCGCCGCCACCTCGAATGCCATCATCGTCGGCTTCAACGTCCGTCCCGACGCTGCGGCGCGCGACAGCGCGGCCCGCAACCATGTCGATATGCGTATGTACCGCGTCATTTACGATGCGATCGACGAGATCGAGGCTGCTATGAAGGGTATGCTCGCGCCGAAGTTCCGCGAGGCCGTCATCGGCCACGCTGAGATCCGCCAGACCTACAAGGTCTCCTCGGTCGGCACGGTCGCCGGCTGCTATGTCACCGACGGCAAGATCCAGCGCGCGTGCGACGTGCGTATCGTGCGCGACGGTATCGTCGTCCACGAAGGTCACCTCGCCTCGCTCCAGCGCTTCAAGGACTCCGTCAAGGAGGTCGCGCAGGGCTACGAGTGCGGCCTGAGCTTCGAGAAGTACAACGACATCAAGGTCGGCGACATCGTCGAGGCCTACGTCATGGAGCAGATCGAACAATAAGACTTCAAAAATCCGCGAAGCGAATTTTTGAGTAGGATTCAGGCTGCGGCAGCGCACTCGCTGCGCTCGCACGTTTGCAGCCTGTAAAGTGTATTTCTGACGCACAGGTCGTCAGAAATACAGATCAAGATTTTTGCGCCGTGCGCGGCGCAATGTTTAGAAGCCAGATCGGAAGAGCGTCGTGTAGGGAAAGAGTGTAGATCTCCCGCCCCTGCTTTTTTCAAAGGAGGAAAAACTATGGCAAGCAATCGCATTGGACGCATCAATGAAGAGATCCAGCGCGAGCTCAGCTCGCTCATCCGCACGCTCAAGGACCCGCGCGTCCAGAGCGGCATGGTGACCATCACCCATGTGGATACGACGAGCGACCTGCGCTATTCGCGCATTTATGTGAGCGTTCTGCAAAAAACGCTCGAAAAGGACGTTCTGCGCGGGCTCAAGAGCGCGGCGGGGTATCTCCGGCGCGAGCTGGGCGCGAGCATGTCGCTGCGCTACACGCCCGAGCTTCAGTTCATCGCGGACGATTCCATCGAATACGGCGCGCACATCTTAGAGCTGCTGCGCGATCCGCGCGTCGTGAAGCCCGCGAACCCCGAAAACGAAACGCTGAAAACGGAGGACGAGCAGGAATGACCGTTTCCGAAGTCGCGGCATACCTCCGCGCGCACGATAAGTATCTCATCCTCACCCACCGCCGTCCCGACGGCGATACCCTCGGCTGCGCGGCGGCGCTGTGCGCCATGCTGCGGGCGATGGGAAAGCACGCGGGCGTCCTTTACAACTGCGAGGCGACCGAGCACTTTGCCCCCTATGTTGAGGAGTACTGGGTCGCGGACGATTTTGACTATGAGACGGTCGTCTCCGTCGACCTTGCGGCGCTGAGCCTCTTCCCGGACAACGCCGAGATGTTCAAAACGCGCGTTGACCTCGCCATCGACCATCACCCGAGCTACGAGCACTACGCGGCCGAGAGCTGCGTGCACCCCGAGTGCGCCGCCTGCGGCGAAATTCTCTGCGCACTTGCGCAGGAGCTGGGGCAGCTGACGAAAGCGGTCGCCCTGCCGCTCTATGTCGCCGTTTCGACCGATACGGGCTGCTTTGTCTACTCCAACGTCACGGCGAACACGCACCGCGCGGCCGCGGCGCTGATGGAGACCGGCATCGACTATCGCGCCGTCAACAAGCTCCACTTCCGCACAAAGAGCAAAAAACGCCTCGCGCTCGAAGGAGAGCTTCTGCGCACGATGGAATTTTACGACGAGGACCGTGTTGTCATCGTTGCCGTGCCGCAGTCCCTGCAAAAGCGCATGGCGCTCACCGAGGCCGATATGGAAGACCTCGCCGCCCTTGGCGGCGTGGTCGAGGGTACGGACTGCGCCGTGACGATGAAGGAGACCAAGGACGGCGCGTGGAAGGTCAGCATGCGCACGGGCGCGCGCGTGAACGCGACGCTCGCCTGCTCCAAGCTCGGCGGCGGCGGACACCGCGCTGCCTCCGGCTGCCTCATCGAGCACGCGGACTATGAGACCGCGCGCTCAATGATCCTGAACGCCATCGCCGAAGCGGTGCGCGAGGAGCAGGCACAGGCATAAGAATAACCCAACGGCGCAAAGGAGATCATATGCCCAACGGAATCATTATCATCGACAAACCCGCAGGCTGGACGAGCATGGACGTGTGTGCCAAGCTGCGCGGCATTCTGCATGAAAAGCGCGTCGGTCACGCCGGAACGCTCGACCCCATGGCAACGGGCGTGCTGCCCGTCTTCGTCGGGCAGGCGACCAAGGCTGTCTCCTTTGCCGAAAACGGCAGGAAGGTCTACGAGGCCGTCCTGCTGCTGGGAAGAGTGACCGACACGCAGGACACGACGGGCGAAACACTCGAAGAGCGTGCCGTGACCGTCACGGCGGACGACATGCGCGCGGCGCTGCCGCGCTTTCTCGGCGAGATCGAGCAGATCCCGCCGATGTACTCGGCCATCAAGGTGAACGGGCAAAAGCTCTACGACCTTGCCCGCCAGGGCAAGGAGGTCGCGCGCAAGCCGCGGCGCATCACGATCTACGACCTTGCGCTGACGGAAGAGCTGGGAAACGGGCAGTACGTCCTGCGCGTGGAATGCTCGAAGGGAACGTATATCCGCACGCTCTGCCACGATCTCGGGCAGGCACTCGGCTGCGGCGGCTGCATGGCGGCGCTGCGGCGCACGGAGGCCTCGGGGTTTGGTATCGGCGAGGCCGTGACGCTCGAGGACGCAGCGCGCGAAGGTGAAGCGCTGCTCCGCCCGCTCGACAGTTTGTTTCGCGCCTATCCCGCCTTCACCATTCCAAACGCCGCGCTGGAGAAAAAGTGCCTCTGCGGCAATCCCCTGCGCGTGAGCCTTGCGGACGGGATCTACCGCGTCTACGGCTGCGATGGGACGTTTCTTGCCCTGTCTGAGGCAAGAGCCGGGCTTCTCACCTCGAAACGAAATTTTTTCAGCGTGTGACGCTGACACAAAAGGAAAGCAAAACCATGAATGAATCCACAGTCATCGCCCTCGGCTTTTTCGACGGGGTGCATATCGGGCACGGCGAGCTGCTCAAAATGGCGGTGCGCCGCGCAAGCGAGCGCGGCTGCCGCTCCGCGGCGTTTACGTTCGACCGCTCGCCGCGCGAGTTCGTTACGGGAAAGAGCGTGCCGCTGCTGACAACGCCCGCCGAGCGAGCGGAGATCATTCGCTCGCAGTACGGCGTGCAGGAGGTCTTTGTCGAGCCGTTCGACAGAAACATGATGACCATGCCGTGGGAGAATTTTATCGCGGAGCTGCTCATCAGGAAGTATCACGCGGTGCATCTTGTGGCGGGGCATGATTACCGCTTCGGCCACAAGAACGAGGGAGACGTAGAAAAGCTCAAGGCTTACTGCGCTGCCCACGGCCTCGGCTGCGACATTATCCCCTGCGTGGAGAAGGACGGCGTGACCGTTTCTTCGACCTATATCCGCACGCTTTTGGAAGACGGCGATGTGAAGCGGGCGACGGCGTTTCTCGGCCACCTCTTTTCGGTGGAGGGGATCGTGCGCCACGGCGAGGGCATCGGCAAAAAGTCCCTTTTCCCGACGGCGAACCTCGTCCCCGAAGAACACATCATTGCCCTCAAGCGCGGCGTATACGCCACGCGCGCGCATCTTCCCGGCGGGGAAACGCGCGTGGGTGTGACGAATGTCGGCGTGCGGCCGACCGTGAGCGACAAAAACACCGTGACGATCGAAACATATCTTGTCGGCTTCGACGGCGACCTGTACGGAAAGACGCTGCGGCTCGATTTTATCGACTATCTGCGCGAGGAAAGAAAATTTTCCTCCACGCAGGAGCTGCACGACATGATCGCGCGCAACGCCGAGGAGGCGAAGAGAATCGTCAAACTGTGAAGAAAAAGAACGTTCCTTTGAAAAGGGACGTTCTTTTTTTTGCGCGCCCATTTCCCGACAGGCTTTTCCCGCCCGGTCGTTTACAATAATCCCCACCACGGAAGAACAACGCACAGGGAGGGGACGGGCTGTGAAGGTGATCGAGCTGCTGAGAAGCAAGGAGTGGTCGGGAAAGGTCGTCGATTGCGTGCTGCGCTTTGCACTTGCCTGCGCGCTTGCGGGCGCGCAGGTGTTCGGCGGCTATGCGCCGCTCGCGCTGGGCATGATCGGCGCAAGCGGCGCGGGATTGCGGGGACTGAGCGCGCTCGCCGGCGCGACAGCGGGGGCGATGCTGTTTCTGCCGTTTTCGCACGCGCTGCGCACCTTTGCCGCGGGCGTTCTGATCTTCACGGCGAACAATGCGTTTTTTGATTTGAAGATCTATCAAAAGCGCGCGTTCCTGCCGCTTTTGACAGCGGGCATGATGTTCTCCGTCGAATTTGTCTACGTCCTGCGCGACGGTGTGGGCGAGGCGGCAAGCTGCCTGATGGCGCTGCTGCTTGCCGCGCTCGGCGCGATGAGCGCCCGCGCGCTGCTTGCGGCGGGAGACAAGGGGAAGAACGAACACCCCTATGCGCCGCTTTTTATCCTGCTGGGCGTGCTGATGGCCTTTTCCTCGTTTGAAACGGCGGACGGCTTTGCGCCGGGGCGCATCTTCTCGATGCTTGCCGTGCTGCTCTTTGCCTTCGAGCGCGGCAGCGCGTTTGCCATTCCTGCGGCGCTGTGCATCGGCCTTGGCATGGATCTGGGCGCGGGCGGCGGCAGTTTTGTCCACGCGGCGTCCTACGCCTTTTCCGCAGTGCTGGTGAATGTGACCGCGCGGGGCAACCGCGTGGGCTCGGCGCTGTGGTTTGCGCTGAGCATTCTGTGCTTTGCCCTGCCGATGAACGCGCACGCGGGGCTTGTGCTGCTCTACGAAGGCCTTGCGGCGACGCTCCTGTTCCTGCTGATCCCGTCGCGCTTTTTGCGCGGCAAGCGCCTTTGCAGCGATGAATGCGCGCAGGAGGACGCCGCCGTGCGCAAGAAGATCGCCGAATCCGCCGCGGCGCTGCGCGAGCTTTACGACAGCGTGGCGCGGCCGCGCACGCTGACGGAGGAAAATCCCGCGGCCATCTTCGACCGTGCGGCCGAAAAGGTCTGCCGCGGCTGCGCGCTGTGTGACTTCTGCTGGGAAAAGGAGTATAACCGCACCTACACTGCCCTCAACGACGCAACGGCGGCTCTGCTGCGCCGCGGACAGGGAAAGGGCGAGGATTTCCCCGCCTACTTTTCCGAGCGATGCATTCATTTCGGCGCGTTTTTGTCCGCCGTGAACGGCGAGCTGCGCGCCTATCTTCTGCGGCGGCAGTACCGGCGGCTGTTGGCGGACGACCGCGCAAAGGCCGCCTCGCAGTACGCTCAGCTCTCAGAGCTGATGCAGAGCGCGGCGGACGGCGCGCTGCGTCCCGTGTCCGCGCAGCCGCTGCACACCTATGAGACCGGCGTTTTGCTGCGGCCCAAGCGCGGCGAGCGCGTGAGCGGCGACAGCACCGCTCAGTTTGAACTGGAGGACGGTACGCTCTGCCTGCTGCTCTCCGACGGCATGGGCTGCGGCGAGGCGGCGCAGCGGGAATCGGCAATGGCCGTGCGCCTTCTGGAACGGTTCCTGCGCGCAGGGATCGACGCGCCGCCCGCACTCAAAACGCTCAACAGCGCGCTTTCGCTCCGCGCCGAGTCGACCGACAGCTTTACGACAGTCGACCTGCTGACGCTTTCGCTCCAGACGCTCGAGGGCGAGCTCTACAAGTACGGCGCGGCGCCGAGCTATCTAAAGCGCGGAGGCACGGTGCGCCGCGTGACCTGCTCGTGCCTGCCCGCGGGCTTGCAGGAGGGCTCGCCCCCGCCGGAGGCGACGCATATCAAGCTCTCGCCGGGGTGCTTTCTCGTAATGCTCTCCGACGGCGTGGCCGACAGCTTAGACGACGAGTGGCTGCAAAACCTGCTTGCGGGCTGGGAGGGACATGATCCCCAGCAGCTCGTCGCGGCGATCTTGGCCGACAGTATGGAAAAGCGCGGCGGCACGGACGACGCTGGTGTTCTGGCGCTCTACATTCCCGAGGATTCGGGCGGCGCGCAGGCGGTCTGAACGCAGCAAAAATTTTCGCTCTTCCCGTATAGCGCCCGCCGCGGCGGGCATACTGGAGGCAGAATGTTTTTCCATCGGGAGGTGCTGCTTTCAATATGGTCAAGGGAACATCGCGGAGAGTGATCGTGGTCGACTCGCCGGATACGGAGCTTTTTGAACAGGCCATTTTCATCGTGCGCAACGACGCCATGAACCGAAACGGCGTCACGGCGCAGCGATTGGTAGACGAAGCCTGCCGCGTGGCGCGCACCTGCGGCCGCACGGCGACATGCAGCAAGCGCAGCTTTTTTAGGCGCGGCTCGCCCGCGCTGTGGGGCTGCATCGGCGCGGGCGGCATCGCGCTGGCGTGGTTACTCAGCGTACTCATTTAGTCCATTGTTTTTTCTCCTCCGTTTTTGGGGCGCGGCGAAATTGCCGCGCCCGATTTTTTTGCGCAAAACGGCAAATCAGCGCAAATTTTTAATTTACAAGCGGTTATCAATAGACT
>OGKS01001174.1_pt1 | contig 13081 bp, 10 predicted proteins | sample 1572491 | NCBI WGS metagenome assembly OGKS01 (sample SAMEA2582153, study PRJEB24529) | metagenome | biome: Human gut stool | place: China | collected 2011
GTCAGTCCTGATGCTGCCGATGAGCGGCATAGCCATGGCGGGGAAGATAGGATAGAGCTTGGCACCCGTGGTCTCTGGTTTGCTGTTCAGGGTCTCGTAGACATTATAATCTACGATGTAGCTCTGGCCAGGCACAAACTGCTGAGGCTTCTTTCCACCTATATATATATAGTCGGGTTTGGCATCCTCATTGTCGCAAATCGTGCTCTCGCCATTGATACGGTTGCTGATGACTACGGGAACCTGATTTCCGCCAATATTGCCTACAGCCTGAGTCTCTCTGCGCACAGGACGGAGCCAGTCGAACTGGGGGCAAGCCTCGCCAGGAATCAGCAGCTGCCCCTGCTTCTTTCCGATATAATCCACCAGATGGCGGGCTACAGGAATCTCTGCGGCAGGTTCCTCGCTCAGACTTACACGCACGGTATCGCCGATACCATCGGCAAGTAAGGCACCGATACCCACAGCACTCTTGATTCTTCCGTCCTCGCCTTCACCAGCCTCAGTAACGCCCAAATGCAGCGGATAGCTCATACCTTCCTTCTCCATCTCGCTGACCAAGAGGCGCATAGAGCGAACCATCACCACGGTATTGGACGACTTAATGCTGATGACCACATCGTGGAAATTCTCTTTCTTGCAGATGCGGAGGAACTCCATACAGCTCTCTACGATGCCTTCGGGAGTATCGCCATAGCGGTTGCGGATGCGGTCGGACAGCGAGCCATGGTTTACGCCGATGCGGATGGCAGTATGATTTTCCTTGCAGATATTGAGGAATGGAACGAATCGGTCTTCTATCTTCTGCAGTTCGTGAGCATATTCCTCATCGGTATATTCCTGCTTGATGAACTTGCGGGCAGGATCAACATAGTTGCCAGGATTGACACGCACCTTCTCGCAGTAGAGAGCAGCAACGTCGGCAACGTTAGGATTGAAGTGAACATCAGCTACAAGCGGTGTCAGATAGCCGTCGGCACGAATGCCGGCATTGATGTTCTTCATGTTCTCTGCCTCCCGTGAACCTTGTGTGGTAAAGCGTACCAATTCGCCACCAGCCTTGATGATTTCCTCAGCCTGACGTATGCAAGCCTCGGTATCATTGGTATTGGTGGTGGTCATCGACTGGATGCGCACGGGATTGTCGCCGCCTAAGTCGAGTGATCCGATATGAGCCACAGAAGAGGCACGGCGAGTGTAATTGAATAAGTCTACCATGTTAGTTGCACTTGTACTCAAACTTCACTTCCGCCAAGTCTTTGTTGGCTTTCTCAATCTTGGCACCAAGGCCAGCCTTCCATGCTTCTACCTTCTGAGCCACTTCCTCATCGCAGAGAGCAATCATCTCGGCAGCAAGGATGGCTGCATTTTGAGCAGCATTGACTCCGACAGTAGCTACAGGGATTCCAGGAGGCATCTGGATAATACTGAGCATGGCATCAAGACCATCGAGCATACCCTTGATAGGCACACCGATGACAGGAAGCGGAGTAGATGCGGCAATAACTCCAGGCAGGGCTGCAGCCATGCCGGCAGCTGCGATGATGACCTTCACACCACGAGCCTTGGCTCCCTTGGCAAATGATTCTACTGCATCGGGGGTGCGATGTGCTGAGAGGGCATTTACCTCGAAAGGAATCTGGTTGTCGTTCAACCAGTTACATGCTTTTCCCATAACAGGCAGGTCGCTTGTACTGCCCATGATAATGCTAACTAATGGTTTCATTGTTTTCTTATATTTATAATTTTACTGAATTCGTTTTCTATTATTCCTGCTGACAGTTTTTTCCCTCAGATGACGAGGAAGGCGCAGACGAGTCCGATGAAGAATCCTGTTACAACCTGCGACAGGCTGTGTTGGCGCAGTATCATTCGTGCTGTACCTACCATGCCTGCCAGGATGAGTACCAGACAGAGCCACCAGATGGGGTTGAACGAGAAACTGATAGAATAAGCCAGTAAGGCTCCTGCCACACCGCCTATGGCTGCTGTATGGGTGGATATCTTCCACCATATATTGATGAAGGCACACACCATCTGTATAATCAAAGCAGCCACTAAGATGATGCTGATGACACGGGGAGTGTTGCGGTATTCCATCAGGAAAAAGCACCCAAAGTAGCACACGATGGAGATGATGTAGGGCACGATGCGTCGTTCTTTTTTGCCCAGTTCGGTGGTGCTCCATCCCTGGTATCGGCGGTAGATATGGATAAGTACCGAAGGCAGAAGAATGGTAAACAAGTAGACGGTGAGCAGCATGGGCAACTTATAAGCCAAAGGCAGGAGCGACATGTAACTGAACAGAAACAATGCCACAAGTCCTACCAAGGGCAGATAGAACGGTGTGAAAAGCATGCTCATGATGCGTGCTGTCAATATGATATTCTTTTCTTTCATAACAATCTTTTTGTTTTCTAAGCCTTGCATCTATTTTCTAAGCCTTGCTACAGGAATGCCCAACTGCTCTCTGTATTTGGCTACCGTGCGGCGGGCTACAGGGAACCCTTTTTCTTTCAGCACCTTGGAAAGGGCATCATCGCTGAGAGGTTTTTTCTTTTCTTCGTGCTCTATCAGTTCTTTCAGAGTCAACTTGATTTTACGGGTCGACATTTCCTCGCCGTCTTCGGTGGTGTAACTGTCTGTAAAGAAGAACTTCAGCGGAAAAGTTCCCCATTTTGTCTGGGCGTATTTCATGTTGCTGACACGCGATATGGTACTTTTGTCGAGTCCTGTACGTTCTTCTATATCCTTGAGAATCATAGGTTTCAAGTCGGCCTCGTCGCCATCGAGAAAGAAGGCTTTCTGTCTTTCGATGATGGCTTTCATCGTGACGATGAGTGTGTGTCGGCGTTGCCTGATGGCTTCGATGAATCCTTGCGCCTTGTCAACTTTCTCCTTGGCATAGAGCAATGCCTCCTTGTCCTGCCGGCTCATGTTTCCCTTGTTCTTTTTGTAGGTGTCTATCATGTCGGTAAATGAGGTAGAGACGGTCAGCTCGGGCATATTGCCCCGGTTGAGCGAGAATGTCACCGTGCCGTCGTCGTTGGTGTCGACGATGAAGTCGGGCGTTATCTGTTGCAGGTTTCTGCCTTCGGTCTCGCCTAACGATGCTCCCGGCTTAGGGTTGAGTTTGTGTATCTCTTCCTGCAGGGTGGCGAGCTGGGTGTCGTTCAGTTCAAGTCCCGTCTTTATCTTGTCCCAATGCTTCTTGGTGAACTCGTCGTAGTAGTCGGTGAATACTTCTTCCATCGACTTTCGCAACACGCCCTTAGGCATGCGTTTCACTTGTAAAAGCAGACATTCCTGCAGGTTTCTTGCTCCGATGCCGGCAGGGTCGAAGGTTTGCAGAATGTGCAATATCTTCTCCAACTTCTGTTCGCTGACGTCTATATTCTGATAGATGGCGAGTTCGTCGCAAATACTGTCGAGGTCTTTGCGCAACAGGCCGTCGTCGTCGAGTGATCCGATGAGATATTCCATGATCTGCTTTTCGGTATCGTCGAGTATCTGCATGTCCATCTGCTCCTTCAACTTGTCGTAGAAGGAGATGGTGTCGCCGTAAACCATTTCCTCGTAGTCGGCATCCTGCTTGTTGTTTCGGTCTGAATTATAGTCGGGCATCAGGTCGTCGCGTCCTATGTTTTCCAGTGCCGAGTCGAGAGCATCTTCTCTTTCCTCCTTTTCTGTCTGTGCCTCGTAGTCGTCCTCCTCGTCATTGTTATGCGAGTCGTTGTCTTCCGGCAAATGATCGTTTTCGTTAGTGTCATTTGCCAGCATGTCGTCTGGATTCTCGCTTTCCAGGGCTGGATTGTCGTCCAGCTCAGCATTGATGCTGTCTTCTAATTCGGTAAGTGGCATTTCCAAGAGTTTCACCTGCAACATTTGCTGGGCAGAGAGCTTTTGCAGCTGTTGAAGCTTCTGTTCTTGTGTCTGAATGAGTTTCTGAGCCATTTTTACTTGGTGTGAGTTGTATTTATTGTTTTTTGAAGTAAATTTTCAGTTCTGTGGCAAGTTGATAGAGTTTGTCAGGATTGCCGTTCCCATATCGTTGCCAGATGGCACTGCAGTCGTTGAGCAGAGGACTGATGAGCACGTCTTCTCGGTTGAGATACGGGTCGCAGAACATGTATATACTCATCACGTCGGCTATCTTCTCCGGTGTGGTATGTATCAGTTTGGCAAGATCGATAATCTCTGGCGTCTCAGCCACCATGGTGATAGGGGTGAGCTGGAAGTAGAGGTCGAGTATGATGATGAGCTTCACGGGCGTGAGGGTGGGGTCAGCCTCAAGCGGCTCCCAGTCACGCTCGAATGTTTCGTTGAGCTTCACTCCCTGGTAGAATTCCTCTGCATTGCCGTAGCCTTGCATCTTTCTGAGCATCTTGATGTCGTGAGACAGCTTGCCTGGCTTGTTGGCATACTTCTCCCATAGCCGTGTGATGCGAGGTGTCATCATTCTCAGCTTGAACATCTGCTCATGCAGGTAGGTGGGTGGTATGTGCAACTCCAGGCTTAGGTCTACCATACCTTTCGAATAGAGCGGTTTTACACCCATGGGCTTCTTCTGATACAATTGTAGCAGCAAGAGCCAGTATTCTTCATTCCAAAGGGGATGTTTAGCCATAATACATATCTTATTTTAATGTTATGTGCAAAAATACGACTTTTCGTTGGTTAAACAAAATAAAATGATAAAAAAAATACGCAACTCCGAACTTTGTCGAAATTGCGTACTTAGAATACTATATTCCCAAATTTTTCATAACTCAAAAAGTGTTCTGCTTTCGCAAGTTTCACACTCTGTTTCGTCGTCCTTGAATAAACAATCTTTTATTTACCTTACTTTTCTAATACCTGTTGTCCTTGAATAAACAATCTTTTTAATCTACCTTAAATTTACTAACTAAAACCTAAACAACTAACAATCTTAACCTAAAAACCTAATAACCTTTTGTCTTATTGACGATGCAAAGGTACGACGATTAGAGATAACTGCCAAAATAATTGATGGGAAAAGCAAGAAAAACTCCATTTTTTTGACCTAAATCAACTGTTTGTGTGCGTGCACAAGCAAAACAGCTATTTTAGTGCTTCTTTACTGATAACTGCAGCTATGGTTTTAAGGCGCAGATAGTCTTCCGAGAGACAGATGTGTCCTGCCTTGCCCCAATGGTTGCCCCAGGAGTTGCGGCATACATAGTAGTTACGATGGTTCTTGCTGATCATGCCGATGATTTCCATCACGTGGTCGTCGGTGGTTTTCAGACTTTCGAACTCTCTTTGGCGTGACGCCTGTGTGGTAGGAAGCTGAGAAGGCAGAACGTCTACAAAACCATGTCGGGGATGACGAAAACCTTCCTCGCTGATGTCTCCCTCCCAGCAAACTGGATGTCCGTGGCTGATGGCGTTACGGATGTATTGCATCAGCTGGTCGATGGGCACATTAAGAAAAACTTCTTGGGTCTGGTTGTCGGGTGTTTCCAATGCAAATCTCTCGCCGAAGGGATGATGTGTGAAACTGGTGAGCATCTCATATTCGCCAGGGAAGCATACGCTGTTGGCAAACTCTTCGGGCGTATATTCTGCACCGAGCATATATACAGTCTTGGCAGGCATATAGCCCATCTCGTCATCGAAAAGACGGTTGAGCCTGCTTTTCAGTTTCTCTATACCTATTTTTTGGGCAATGGCATTGCGGCACAGAAACTCCACCTTGCGGCACAGAACTCTCATGTCGATATCCTTCTTGTCCTCATAACTGTCGTAGGGAACTATACCATACTTATTTATATAATGTATTAGCATGGGCGCCATGCCTCTCATGCTGATGGGCTTGGTCCCTTTAGAAAAGTAGTATTCTACGGCCTTCTCCTGCAGCATCATTCTGGCAATATAAGCCACAGACAGGTTGACCGAATCGCCCTTCATGATGTGCTCGCTCTCCATCGTGGCAAGCATGGCGTATGCCCAGCATAGAGGACTCTTGCCCTGATTCTTGACAGGGGTTGTGCTTATCAACTTTGTTTCTTGGACAACAGAACCTTGTGGCGTGTTGCAGGATGTGTGACTACTCTTGTACTGGCAACTGCAGATGCAGAGAGTCAATATGGTGATGATGATTTTATTTTTCATAAGCGCAAAAATACAACAATCTTTCTGAAGTACGCAAGATCCCTATGATTATTTTTCATTTATTTACCATGAATTATTTTGTAGTGTCTGCAAATAAATGTACCTTTGCACGAAGAAATTTAAACGTTTAAAGATAAAATGGCATTAAAATGTGGTATTGTGGGTCTTCCTAATGTAGGAAAATCCACATTGTTCAACTGTCTGTCGAGTGCAAAGGCACAGGCAGCCAACTTCCCTTTCTGTACTATCGAACCAAACTTGGGCGTCATCACCGTACCCGATGAGCGCCTTAACAAATTGGCAGAGATAGTTCATCCAGGTCGTATCGTTCCTGCTACATGCGAGATTGTAGACATCGCAGGATTGGTAAAAGGTGCCAGCAAGGGTGAGGGCCTTGGAAATAAATTCTTGGGAAATATTCGTGAGTGTGATGCTATCATCCATGTTGTACGTTGTTTTGACGATGACAATATTGTTCGTGAAGGTGGTGCTGCCGTAGATCCATTAGAGGACAAGAGTATCATCGATACCGAGTTGCAGCTCAAGGACTTGGAAACTATTGAGTCTCAGCTTTCCAAGCAGCAGAAAACTGCAGCAGCAGGAAACAAGGATGCCAAGGTGATGGTGGCTGTGCTCGAAGCTTATAAGGAAGTGTTGGAGCAGGGAAAGAATGCCCGTGCCGTGACTTTCGAGAGCAAAGAGGAGCAGAAAGTGGCTCACGACCTCTTCCTTCTCACAACCAAACCAGTTCTCTATGTTGCCAATGTGGATGAGGCTTCGGCCAAGACCGGTAATGAGTACAGCAAGAGAGTAGAGGAGATGGCTAAGGAGGAAGGCGCCGAGTGCATGGTTATCGCAGCCAAGACAGAGGAAGACATCGCATCGCTCGAAACTTACGAGGACAAGTTGATGTTCTTGGAGGAGCTCGGTCTGGAGGAGAGTGGCGTGAACCGTCTCATCAAGAAGGCTTATGCCCTGCTGAATCTGGAGACATTCATCACAGCCGGCGAGATGGAGGTGAAGGCCTGGACCTATCACAAGGGCTGGAAAGCTCCACAGTGTGCGGGTGTAATTCACACCGATTTCGAGAAAGGATTTATTCGTGCCGAGGTGATCAAGTACGACGACTATATCAAGTATGGCTCTGAGGCTGCTGTACGTGAGGCAGGCAAGCTCGGTATCGAAGGAAAAGAGTATGTTGTGCAGGATGGCGACATCATGCACTTCAGATTCAATGTATAATAATATATAATGTATAATGTGTGGTGATTAACTCTGCGCGTTTTTCACCACTCCTATTATAATATAGACATGATGGCTAATCTGCTCAATTATATTGTTTGGGATCCTGATCCCATTCTGTTTCATTTGGGTCCGATAGCATTGCGTTACTATGCCACTTGCTGGCTTGTAGGCTTGCTGTTGGGTTATCTGCTGATGCAGCGCCTTTACAGACAGCAGAAGATAGGCGATGAGAAGTTTGAACCACTTTTCATCTATATATTTATCGGTATATTGGCAGGTGCACGTTTGGGGCATTGCCTTTTCTATCAGCCAGAGTATTTTCTCAGTCAGTGGGATCATGTTGTAGAGATGCTGATTCCTATGCACCATCTTCCTGACGGCAGTTGGAAGTTTACTGGCTATGAGGGATTGGCCAGCCATGGAGGAGTGATTGGTTTGTTTGTAGCCATTTGGCTCTATTGCCGTAACTTGAAGGTAAAAGGATGGGTAGTGCTCGACAATATGGGCATTTGCTCGGGCATAGCTGCCGCCTTTATCCGCATCGGCAACCTGATGAATTCCGAGATTATCGGCAAGGTGACCGATGTGCCATGGGCTTTCATTTTTGTCAAGGAAGACCAATATCCCCGCCATCCAGGACAGCTCTACGAGGCTATAGCCTATCTCATCATCTTCCTCCTTATCTTCTTTATCTACAAGAAGAAGGGGCCTAAGAGCGTAGGCTCTGGTCTTTATTTTGGTCTGTGTCTTACTCTTATCTTCACCTTCCGTTTCTTCATCGAATACACGAAGGAGATTCAAGTAGCCTTCGAGGCTGGTCTGCCTATGGATATGGGACAGATTCTCAGCATTCCTCTTATTCTTCTCGGTGTATGGAGCATCGCCTCCAGCTTCAGAAGAGCAAAGAAGATACAAGCATAAGGCGATAACGGAAAGACCTGTTAAGCGAGTATTTTTTGATAAAAAGCTTCATATTCTTTAGCCACCTTCACATAGTCGTGATGGTGGCTAATGTATTCTATACCCTGTCTTTTGAGTTCTGGAATCAGCTGGGGATTCTCGATGAAGTGTTCCAACTGCTGGTAAACACTTTCATAATTGGGCAGTACATTGATGATGGGGCGCAGATGTTCCTCGTGCAGAATCTCGTAGTTTTCGGGTTCTCCTCCTCCTATACAGATGATTCCTCTTGCCATGGCCTCCAGAGGATTCATGGAAGGTGTGTAGCTGTATAATTGATCGAGGATGGCATCGCTACCGTTCATCATCTCAATATATTCGGCAAAGGGAACGCTTTCTGCTATGCGGAGTTCCACCTTTTCAGGGTATTTCTCAGCTATATCTTGTGCAGCTTTCAGCATGATGTCGGTTCCCTTGTATTCACTTCTGTTCTTGTTGATGCCGATGAAAAGTTTTACTTTATCGGGTGTCTGACCTTTGATATCTGCCTGCTGGGCGTAAGGTCGGATGGGGAAGGGAATAAATGTTGTTTTATCTGGAAAAGAAGGCTTATAGCATACCCAATATTCATACAGGCCGGTAACGATTCCGTCGCAGTCCTTTGCTATCATCTTGTTGAGGCGTTCCTTTTCTGTTCCTATCCAGTCTTTTCTTTCTCTCAAGGCATCAGCATTGGTACGTAGTTGGTTGCCGATGTTGAAGTCGCTGTATCTCAGAGGCTTGTCTTTGCAGCATACATTGACCCAATAATAGTCCATTCCGAATCCGCCAAGGATGATTTTCTTGTTGTGCCGGCGAAGGTAACGATAGATGGGGAATATGCGTTCAGCCTTCAATTCTAAGAACATAGGATTGATGAGTTGCACAATGTCGTATCCGCGCAGTTTGGGCAAGACCGTCAGCAACTTGGCTAAATAGATAATACCTCCCTTTTTCCCTGGTTTTCGTACCAGGTCGATGTCTCGTGGATAATTTTTCCAGAAGTCACCATTAGAAAGCACGGTTACCTGATGCCCCAGCTTGCGAAGTCCGTCAGCAAGCGTGGCATGCACATTACTATATTCGCCCAAAAGAAGAATTTTCATCATTGGCTTTCTCTTATTTCAATTTTAAAAAGGGTAACTCGCTCTAAATTGGACTTTGATTGAAAATCAAGAAGTTGGGCGTTTGCCTATATTATATAGGTAACAATATGGAAACGAGCGGACTTCTGCTCGTTTCTGTATTTTGCAATATGCAAAGAACGCCTCAATTCGGGGGCAAAGATACGATATTTTTCTAAATATCCCATAATTTACAAGAAGAGAAATATGGAAATTAGGACTTTTTTACATAGAAATTTAACTTCATTTACTCGTAAAAGCAAACAAACATAATCACTCAGTGATAGCTACATACATAATAGTTTTGCTTTTCCCACTACATATTCAAAATAGCATCATCAGAAAGGTGTTGTATATTGCTAATTGCTGTTGTGTTTTAATTTAATATCCCGTAAGGAAATTCGGTAGAATCAACATTAAAATAGTAAACGTTATTTGTGTCTAAATCAAAAGCAGTCATAACGACAGGTGATACATCTCGTGCATTAGTAGTTGTAAAACCTTCATTCGTCCATAAAAACTCTAAATAAGTAGGAATGGCTCCCCATAAAAAATCATATGAACTGTTTGAAATATTATAAAAACAAACCTTATCTGAAAAGACTAAAGAAAGAAAATAATTTGAGTTTTTCACAAACAGTTTGTAATTGCCAGTAGCTTTTAAATTAAAAGATTTATCATATAAATAAAATGATTTACTTTTATTATTTACTAAATAAAGCCTGTCATCTTCGTTATAAACAGAATTGTTCGGAATTGGTTTGCCTAATTGCAAACCTAAGTAACTATCCACGACCTTAACCCTAATAGTAACGCTAGTATTCTCCGTCTTATCCTTTACAACAAGATAAACAATCCCATTCTTTTTTGTCTTTATTTTTATTTTTCCAGCACCAATAGTGGCTTCCAAAACATTATCATCTGACACTTCGACTGAAAGATTGTTGCTTCCACCACTAAACATAATTTCCGATGGGTTTTCTAATAATGGCTTTTCGTAATACTCTTTTTCAAAACACAATGATGAAACATCAGTACCATTACTACAGCCATATACTATAGAAAACAATAAAAAAAGAAAAAAGGATTGAATTATTTTCATATTTGCCAATAGAATAAAGCATTTGATGTACATAACTTTGTACACCAAATGCAATTAAAACTAATTATTTCTTATGAATTTCTGTTATTTCCCAAAAATTTATATTATAAGTGCCTAATGTTGTCTCAAAATCAGTCGAAGCATCTGCATTTACCTTATAAAAGCCATTGTCAATTCCATCCCATCCCATATTAGCATGAAAGTACAAATCGTTATTTCGTAAAATTTCTCTGCTTGTCTTAGTGCAAATTGCATATCCATCTATAACCCAAGCATGAGAACCTTTTTCAGCCTGTTCATTTGCAGTATGTGTTCCACCCATTATTGCAACGCAAGGCATCTGGCGGTTTGCATTTATCGTATTTAACAGTGGATCTGGGGCATATTTATTATAATAAGTGCCACAAGAAACATACTTCTTTAAATAATCCAATAATTTAGAAACTGAAGTTGTACTACTTTTTACACAAGGTATATTCGGATCATCATAAGGCCCATACTTAAAATCCTCATCAATATTTGGTGTTGTATTTGTTCCTTCATACATATGCTTAACTACTTTGGAAATCATCATAGCCTCCTCATAATCTCCGCCAAAATACGAATCATAGTTCAATTTCGGTTTTTTAGTAACAAATGCCCAGTCTATGACTGTTCCATCAATCGTCATGCTCGGAGCGATAGCTGCTAAAGTTTGAACTCCTGCTGTAATAGCACACCCCATAGGGTAATTTCTTTCCGTATGATACTTTGCATTATAAGATTTAGGCAACAACAAGTTATAAGGATTGTCTTGGCCCCACTCGGTCTTTAAAACAGCTCCACCATTTTGAGGCATTAACGATATAATCTGGCTCAAAGGTTTGTCATAAGCTGTAGAACGGGAAGTTGTTTCATGGCTTTTTACACCATTAACCTCAATCAAATCTTTTATTTCTTCATATGTTACTGTAGATTTACCCAAACAAGAAGCTACTTTCTTCAAGGTTTTCTCTCGTAACTCAACTTTGAGCCTTTCTATTTTATTTATCTCTGAAACAGTTGAAGCTTCAGCCAATTTTAACATCAAACATGCCCCAGTACTATCTTTTTTCTCAAAAATACCATTTTCTATATATGCCAAAACACCAGCACTTCGAGAGTCGGCAGAAACTAAAGCATACCCACTCTTTTCTCCAGACTGTAAACACACCTCATAAACAGGAATACTATCAGTCGTAGTCCCTCTTGTTGTCTTGCTTGATATAATTCCGCCTATGCGATATGAGCCCACAATAGACATTCTTGGATTGGCAGCACTTCTTGTTTTTGAGCCCAACGAAGTGGAAAAATCATTTACCATTGCCAGAATCTCATCCTCTGATAAATTTGTAGGATTATCATTTGCAATACTCATTGCCTCATCCATAGACAAATTAACATTCACGTTCTCAATAACAGGATTACTGTCATTAAGAATTTCATCTTGGCACGATGATACAATCACTGCCAATAATATTAAAACTAAATACTTTTTCATATTTATACTGTACTACTGGTTAAATGATGCAAATTTACGAAATTTATTTTAAATCGATATATAACGAATGCATTATTTATGTATTATTAATAATTTTTATTGTTAAGGCGTTAAAATATATTGCATTTGGGCATTTTTTACTTTATTAATATATAAGAACTAACATCCTTTGCTTTTGGTTCATTACCAAATGAGTCTATCAAAATAATGCTGCTGTCATTCTTCACCTTACAAAATATATTTGTCACCACTTTGCGGATGTTCAAGCATCAGAATGCAGCCGTCAAGCACTTTGAAAAAACATTCAATACTTCGCAATCATCCGAATCCGTTTGGAGATTTCTGCTTCAAACGATAGGTGCCATAAGCGTTTAGCGTGAGTTTGTTTCTACATTAGTCGGTAACACACCAAAATATGCCCTTGCTATGGAATTCAAGTTAATACTGTTTTTTAAAACTGCCGTATATTCTTCGGCTTTAACAGAGTCAATACCTACATCGTTTTGTCCTGTGCCGCATAATATATAGGAAGCAACAAATGAGATAACCAAAACTGCTATAATTACCAATTTCTTCTTCATAACCATCATAAAAGAAAAAGTGTCCGCAATGTCAAACGAGTGGCATCACGGACACGGATGAATAGTTGAGAGTTTAATGAAAGTTAGTATGCTGAAACATTGTTGATGCACGGACAAGCCCTTGCGCTATCGAATACGATGCGAATGCCGTTGGTCTTAATCTTGTCGAAACGAAGGATGCGCTTGTACCAGATGGTCGTTGTCTATTATTTCTGATTAATTTTCTTTTTAATTTCATTCACCTCTTTAAATAGGCTATTAGCAATGCTATCTTTAATTGCTGCCATCTGTATCATTTCGTTATGATAGCGAATTGAGTCCTCGTAAATATTTACATGAGTTCTCACTTTCTCAATAACTTCTTTATTTGGGCATACAGAAAAGTTCTTTTCGATGTATCGAACATTGGGGTCGTCAGATGGAAGAACCATCTTCA
>OGKS01001176.1_pt1 | contig 13057 bp, 10 predicted proteins | sample 1572491 | NCBI WGS metagenome assembly OGKS01 (sample SAMEA2582153, study PRJEB24529) | metagenome | biome: Human gut stool | place: China | collected 2011
TCTTTCGGCTGCGGAACACGTCGATGTAATAACCGCCCTTATCGCTGGTCTTCACGATGGCTGTGGTACGCTGCTGCTCTGCCTGCGTTTCTGGCTCTATGAAGTTTACGGTAGCATAGGTCATATTGCCCAAATTCTCTACTTTCGCATCAGATTCTTTCTGAAAGGAAATCTTCTGCTCCGAGAGTTTCCTGCTGACAGGCTGTTCTGCGCTTACCTCAGGAGATGAAAGCCACTAACTTGAAAGCATGCTGCGACATCATTACCGGATAGCTCGATACACCATCCACCACTACGGTGTTGTGGGCAGGCATCTGCGAATAATATTCCAGATAATCCAAGCCGCTATAGAGATTTCTTCCGATACCCGCATCAGGTCCCAAGACATATCCCTTTCCATAAAGTTCGAGGGAGATGCCGTTGGCATGCTGGTGATTGCCAAAGCTGGCATTGACAGATGCCATCAAGTCGTGCTGCTTGTCCATGCCACTTCGCATCGCTATCCACGATACATTAGGGGCATAGAACAGTGTGCTCGTATATGCCTCAATCTCGGAGATAGGAGCTTTGGGAGCCACGGCATTCTTCAGAAGATTCATCTCAGAGATAAGATTCTTATTCTTATGGCGAGTGGCATACTTCAATACTTGGTCGATGCCACCTGTATTGAAATAACCTGGATGAGTATCGCCGAAACCAGCAATCATGCGGTTAGGGAAGAGATATTCGGCAGAGGTCTTCACGGCTTCCTTTAGGATAGGACGCTGCTTGAAGAGGTCGATGCCAGCCTTCTCATCCAGCATGTTGGCGAAATCGCAGATACTGCCCAATACCGTGGTGCTATAACCTGGCGACTCATACCAAGTCTTGCTCTTGGCATCAAAGCCGAAGTCGATGAGCTTGTTCATGCTCCACTGGCGGATGCTATTTTGATTTACGATATAATCCAAGTAGTATTGCTTGCCCTTGCCATCTGCGTATGCCTGGTTATCTTGCAACACCAGGGCTATCTTCATGATGAAGTCAGCCTGAAACAAGTCCCAGTTGTTGTGAGGCACACCATTGGCGATGATGTTCTCTGCCCATTTCTTAAAACCCGATTCGATGATGGCTTGGTCATCCTTCACGAGAGGTTTGATGAGGGGATACATCTGAGTAAGTTCGTTGATAACATCCTCGTGGATAACCTCAAAGGTAGTCATGCCCACCAAGGTTTGCTGATGACCATGGTTCAGGTCGATAGGCACATTGCGATAGGCGATACCTTTCATATAGACATCAAACACCTTCGCAGCCATCTGTCCATAGCGCATATCGCCAGTGGCAGCATAGATGCGAGCGGCGTCACGGGCGATGGTGATAATCTGACGGTTCACACCTGCCAGATTGCATCCCGTCTTGGCTGGAGAAGTCTTCTCCATCTTGCCTGTAGCCCTGCTAATGTAAGTAACGCTACCCTGCTCATCGTCATCATAAGGAATAATATCCTCCAGCTTAGGGCGATTATATTGAGATGCCGTGCTTCGTGAGCCGTTATATTTCACGGTAGGACCTGCCGCTTTCGCACCTCCAGGATGAGAGAATGTCTCCCCATTCACAAACACATCTGATGCATTCGTCTTCCAAAACATCTGCAATCGGGAGTAGAGCCAGTCGGGTTGTTTATCCACCTGGCTCATCACGTTCTCAATCTTAACCTTCAACTTGGTAATCTCTGGATCCTCCACCTTCTTCTTAGCCATACCGAAAGAGGAAGAGAGGAGCATCAAGGCTGCCACATATAGTACTTTCTGTTTCATACGAGTTGTTCTTATCTTTTATGTGATTTTTAATAAGAATACGATTGGGGGGCGATTTATACGTAGGACATCAGATAATAAAACGATATAAGCCCAGATACCTATGCTGAACTTATATCGTTTACGTCTGACTAAAACATTCTACTTCTAAACCACAACGCAAAAACCGGATCGGTTATATAATAGCGTTTACCACTCATTTCCACTATGTCTTTATCTACCAATGCAGTTTTCAAACGAGTGATATTAGAAACACTTCCTAGTTGGAATTCCTCCCTAACAGCAGTTTCTCCAAAATCATCGTGATGTCCGGACAAGATGCAACGCAAAAAGTTCATCTGATATGCGGTAAGCGGTTCAATCTGCTGCATGAAAAGCTGCTCCTGACTATTGAGCAAGTCCTTAACACCTTGTTTGAGATGTTCATCTGTCACAACCTGTCCTTCATCAATGAGCGAGAAAACGAGCCATGACAATTGCTGCACATAAGAAGAATAGTTATCTACCAACTGACAGATTTTAGCAGCCTGTTCCGTCGATATCGTTCGTTGCCTATCCTTAAAATGCTGCACGATGTATTCCACCCATGTCTCTGTAGGAATCTTGTCAAGAAACTTAAAGTCACCAAACTGATAGAGAGGCATGTTTCGCTTTTGAAACACATTCATCATGGTATGCTTCTTGCTTCCGAAAAGGCAATAAGAGGTAAGTCTTTGATGTTGCCATACGGAACGCAACCTTTTCTGTATGCTTACACTATCAGCCATCTCTCCTATCTGCTGGAACTCATCTATGCAAACCACGATTCTCTTCTGTTTCTTCTGGGCTATTTCCTCTGCAAGGCTCAATATCTCTTCAGGTGCATGCGTCTTTGGACTGATACCTAAAGACAATGCAAACTCAGAGTTTGGCTCTGGAGAAAAACTTACCTTGGGTGACAATCGGGCAATAAAGTCCCTGGCATTATCCATCCAAAGTTCAGCCTTCGAAGCCGTCTGTTTCAGTACAGCCTCTGCCAAGGCATTATAGAACTCATATTCTGTCTTGCATTTGAATATATCCACAAATACAGGAATTACCTTTTTTCTGTCAACGACCTCGCACACTTTTCTTACCAATGAAGTCTTACCCCATCGTCTTGGAGAAATCAAGATGGTATTGATACCCTCTTCAAAGTTCATCTTCAACCTTCTTATCTCCTCTTTTCGACCGATAAAATTATAGTCAGATACAGATACTCCAAACACGAAGCTCTGCTCGTTTTCCCTCATCTTCATACGCATAGTCTTTTGTTTTTTGAGTACAAATATAATGAAAAAACACAAGATACACAAGGTTGTGTTATACAAGTTTGTGTATTTTGTGTTTATTTATGATTTGCAACTATTTAAGAGCATTATTTTATACCCTAAAACGTATGTAAGTGCGGTCATCAAAGCTTTTGTTCCCTGCAACCAAGCCCTTAGTGGCAATGAAGTCGTGGATGCATTGAGGGTCGTGGGCGATGAGATACGCCAAGGCAGCTTCACTATCAGCCAAGGTTGGCTTCAGGAAAGGATAGCCATCGCTAGCCAATACTACTTCATTGGGAGATGAAACAGGCTTCAGATGATCTTGAAAGGATGTTTCAATGCTACTTGAAGCAGGTTTCACTTTCAACGCTACAATCTTCACTCCCTCCCGATAAACCGGGAATCCATCGATAACCGTATAGGTCTGGTTCTGCCCGGAAAGCATCGCCTCGATCAATAATGGCTCTATCTGCTTTCTAGCCTCAGCAGGCGAAAGGCCCTGCTCTATCAGTTCTACCCTCTTTCTGGCAATCTCCTGCTCATAAGGCTTGCCGTTCTCATAAAGCTTTCCATCGATGATTGCCTGGCAATCACCCACCATCCAGACCTCATTCCTTGTCCGGCTATAAAGGATAGCCGAGGCAGTAAGCCGCTCTTCCGGATGCTCCTTCAACCGCTCTTCCACCCCTAGCTTTTCATACACCTTATTATAAATATAGGCAGTAATGCCCTGGCAGAAATCATCTACCGAGGCATCCGCTTTCAACTCCTCACGAATATACTCCGAGATAAGCATCATGGCATATCTTCCGTTCTTCATATCAGGATTGAGATGCTTCGGAGTCTTGCTCGTACTGCCATCAATCACTGCGATGAAATCATCGGTAATGACCATTCCATCCTCACAAGCCTCCTGGCTCTTCTTTCCCACTATCTTGCTTTCTATTATCTTCATATTCAATGTCTTTATTCGTTTAGCACTCCAAAGATAATGCTTTTTATCGGAATAAAGCACATCCTTTAAGGAAGTTTTTCATAAAAGCCTTGTTATTCCCAAAGATTACCCCTATCTTTGCAACTGAAAAGTTGTACTCGATAAGTATATTCGCTATGTAGTTCGTATATAAATAAATATTATCCCTCTCTTCGTACAAATGAGAATGGTAACGGGTAAGGCAACGTAAAACATCGCCGAGAAATAAAGTAATAAATTAAAGTATTTATGGAAAAGCATTTGTTTTTATGGATATTCATATTAGTACTTTGCTTTTTGATAATATCAAATAAAAGGCTAATATCCAAGTTACGAGTTCCACAGAAAGTACCCAAACTCTTCTATGGATTATTGTTTGCGCAAATAACAGGAGCTTTGGCTCTCCTATGCTTGGCTATTTTATATATGAGATAAAGAATCTTCTTTTGAAGTAAACACAAAATCCTGCTTATAGCGATAAAGCTATAAACTGGATTTTTCCTTTACTATGTTTCGGTATTCATACATTATAGAAAATAACTTTATAGAAAAGCCGTGGACTTTCTCTGTATTTAATATTGAAACTCTATCACTTACATGCGATAATACAATCCATTCAGCTCTTCCAAGCTGGCAACCTCCCTCGTTTGCCCATTCTCCATATACATCAACCTATCAGATATTCGGTCGATGGCTGCAAAATTATGGTCGGAAACGATGATTCCCTTCGTATTCTTGGCCTCTTTCAGCAAGTCGATTACATGCTCCACAGCCACAGGCGACAAACCCGCAAAAGGCTCATCCAATATCACGAAAGGAACTGGCGACTGAAGGAATATAAAAATTTGGAAATACTTCAAGAGTCCACCCGATAGCTCTCCTACCTTGCAGTCGTAGATGTCTTGTATCAAGACATCCTGTATATCATCCTTATGATAACCTTCCATTCGCAAGATGGTAGAGACTCTCAATCCTCTCGGAATATACTCAAACTGCGGTTGCATCCTCAGCATTCCACTACGAAAAGCCTTATCCGTATAAACCTTACCACCTATCCGCACAAAGGAATGGGCACCACGACGGGTACCAAAGATGATTTCCAACATCGTTGACTTGCCACAGCCATTGCGCCCCAGCAAGCCCACGACCTCACCTTGCTTACAATTGATGTAAGCACCTTTCAATATCTCATGGCCGTCTATCTCATAATAAATACTATCAGCCTCTAATACCAAAACCATAGCCATTTCAATAAAAAGTGAATACTCAAACTAAGCGTGGCGGAAATGCCAAACGACGCTGCATAAAGCTTAAGGATGGTCCACGAAGCATTATAATAGAAGAAGAACACCGACTTCTTGAACACCAACTTGCCTATAGCATCCAGCAGCAAGCCCCATATCGTATAGAAATACAAGAAGACCTTGACGGCTTCCTCTATTCCCTTTTCCCTAAAGACGATACAACCTGTCACCAAACCAAAAGGTATGGTAACCCACAGCGTGCTCTTGTAGAACGCCCATAGGTAACGGAGTCGTAAGAAAAGTCTGTCTAAGTTCATATTTTCACCTTATATTATATATACTACATAGCCTCCTGCATCATCGCCCTCATCTGCTTGCGAGAGGTGAAGAGCTGAGACTCCACGGTGCGCTTAGACACCTGGAGTTCTTCTGCAATGTCGCCAGCCGTCATGTCGTCGAACAGACTCATGCGATAAACCTTGGCACAGGTTGGCGAAAGCTTGTCCACATTCTGGTTCACGATACGGAGAGTATCGTGATACTCGGCAAGGCGCTCTGCATGGCTATGCTGAAGCTCCATCTCATACTTCTTGCTCTCCTCCAGCTGATGACGAAAGATGCGACGGCGGAGATGATCCTTGATCTTGTTGGCTGCGATGGTGAAGGCAAACGACTTGATGGTTTCCTCATTGATCATGCCCTCAAAGCTCATCATCTTGATGAAGACATCCTGTACGAGATCCTCACCCTCCTCGCGGTTGCCCAAACGAGAAATGGCAAAGTTTACGAGTTCTGCATAATGAACTGTATAGAAGTTGGCAATCATTTGCCCCTGATTATTAGCTGTCTGTTTCATATCGTTGACTGTTTATTTTTGATTTCTGCTGCAAAGGTATGAAAAAGCCTTTTAAACAGATGTATCATTTGTACCAACGATATATGTGAAACGTACCAGCCTTATACCATAGCTGGTTATCAAGCACTTACAATATCTCGTCTTTTAAGAATACTGCGATGGCAATACGCCAAACATCTCCTTGAAGTGCTTGGAGAAGTTTTGAGGAGAGGCAAAACCCGTCCTGTAACATGCCTCCGAGACATTGCAATTGCCCTCTTTCAGAAGCTTGGCGGCAGTCTTTAGGCGCACGGTTCGGATGAAGTCGGCAGGGGTCTGACCTGTCAGGGATTTCATCTTTCGGTAGAAGCTCATGCGAGACATTACGACATCCCCAGCCAAGGAGTCAATGGTGTATTCAGAGTTGTCGATGTTCTTCTCGATATGCCCAATCACTTCATTCAGGAAATCCTCATCTGGGGAAGAATCCGTCACCGTCTTTGGGTCGAGCGAGATACTATGCGAGAAGTCTTGCTTTCGCTTCTCTTGCTTCTCCAAGAGATTACTGATGCGTGCCAAGAGCACCTCCATATCGAAAGGCTTGGCAATGTAGGCATCGGCACCAGCCTTGTATCCCTCAGTACGTCCATCATCGGTACTCCATGCCGTAAGCAAGATAACTGGGATATGCGAGGTTTCGATATTTTCCTTGATACGGCGACACATATCTGTACCATTCATTCGAGGCATCATCACGTCGCTCACGATGAGGTCGGGATTCTCTTTCTCCGCCTTCAAGGCCCCCTCCATGCCATCCTTTGCCACTAACACCTTATTATATATATGGCTCAGTTCTCTATGCAGGAAGTGGCGGAAGTCATCATTATCCTCCACCACCATCACGGTTTTCTCTATCTTCTTTGCTCCCTGTACCTCCGTGGCTCCATCTACAGCATCCGTTGCAGGAGAAGAAACAAACTGATTGTCTTGGGCAGCCTCTTGCAGCAAGGCATGCTTCAAGTCGGTAGGTATATCCACGAAGAATCGAGAGCCCTTGCCTTCTTCACTCTCCAAGGAGATCTTGCCTTGATGCAACTTCACATACTCATACACCATATTGAGTCCGATGCCAGAGCCTATCTGTTTGGCAGCTTGCTTCTGCTCGGCACGATAGAAACGCTCGAAGACATGGGCTTGTTCTTCCTTGGAGATACCGCAGCCTGTATCCTCTACGATGATACGGGCATAGCGACGGCTATCTATGAAACACTTGCTCAGTTCTACTTTTACCACTCCACCTGACTTCGTAAACTTGAAAGCATTGGAGAGCAGGTTGGTCAATATCTTGCCCAACTTATCTCGGTCAAAGTACATAAAGAGCCCGCCAGTCTTGTCCTCAAACTTCAGAGAGATGTTCTTCTGCTCAGAAAGCGGCGCAAACTTCATAGTGGTATATTGGATAAACTCATCCAGATTGCCACTCGCCAGACTGAGTCGTTCTCCATTCATCTCCATCTTGCGGAAGTCGAGCAACTGATTGACGAGTTGCAACAAGTCGCCCGCATTCTTGCTCACCTCATTCAGTTGGGCGCGACTCTCCGTATCAGTGGTACGGCGCAGCAAACTGCCGATAGGTGTGATAATCAAGGTAAGCAGGGTGCGAAACTCGTGGCTGATATTGGTGAAGAAGCGATACTTCATCTCCTCCAACTCCTTGTACTTCTCATTCTCCATGCGCTTGCGGTTCTGTTCAATCTTCCATCTTACGCCGAAGACCATCAAGGCAATGAATGCCAAGAGATACAAGAGTTTTGCCCACCAGGTAGCCCAAAGTGGAGCCAGCACCTCTATCTCCAAGGTTGCCGATTGCTTGCTCCATACCTTGTCCAGCCCAGCAGAATAAACCTCTAGCTTATAAGTGCCGGGAGCCAAGTCGGTATAGTTTGCCCTGCCAATTCCATCTTGCGGACTTATCTCTATCCAATCATTATTAACCCCCTGGAGTCTATATTTATAATAGGTGTGGTGAGGCATGTCGAAGTTCAAACCAGAGAAATGGACGGTGATGAAGTTCTCATCATGCTCCAGCACGATCTTCCTGGTAGTGCTCAAGGCAAAAGGCAAGATAACCCTGCCATCATATTCTTTGCCTGCCACTACTTCTTGGTTATTCACCAATAGGGATGTGAACACAGGATGACCTGTATATTCCATATCCTTCACTTGGATAGGATCCACGATATAGAAGCCTGTAGAACTGCCAAAGAAGAGTTTGCCATCAGCCATACTAGCTGCTGTCTTAGGCAAGAACTTAGCATCACCCAACTTATTCTGACTATCAAACATAGTCAAGGCAAAAGGCTGTTCAGAAGAACGAGTGCGACGGATTCGACAAAGTCCATTGGCTGTAGTAACCCAAACTTCGCCTAATTTATCCACTACTAAATCCTGTATCATCTCATTGGTCATGCCTTCTTCCTTGCCGTACCGATAAGTCTTGCCATTCTGGGTATTGAAGACATAAACTCCATTCATCGTTCCTACCCAAATCCAACCTTGCTTATCAATGGCAAGAGCCTTGCAGACAGCCTTCAATTTCAACTGATTGCCCACGATAAGTCCCTTGTTGGTTGCTGCCCACAAGCGATGCTGCCTATCAAAAACGATAGAATTGATGTTCGTGTTACCTACAAAAAGCTTGTTTTGCAAAGGAAAGATACGCTTAGCCTGCTCATCAAAACGGCCTACGCCTCCATGATAGCAAACCCATATCTGATGCTGATGGTCTTCTGCAAAGTCGCGCACAATGTTGTAGTCAATGTCTTTGTTGGGCACATCCTCTTGCATGAAATGGCTCACCTTATCGCCATCCTTCAGATAGATTCCCTTGCGGAATGTACCTACCCATACCCTGCCCCGGCTATCCGTAAAGCTCTGGATAAAGTCATCGCCAGCACCCGTTCCCTGTAATGGTTGCAAAGTTTTCCGGTAAGGATTAAAGGTCAGTACTTGTTGAGGGAATGCCAAGCAAACATTGCCACCACTGGTACAAGAAGCCCTATAAAAGCCTAATCCGTCAGCCTGAAACTGTCTGAAGGCATAGAAAGGGAAACCTTGCATATTGGCATTATAGAGAGCCATGCCTTTATAATAAAAGCCAAGCACTAGATTTCCTCGTTCATAAGCAATGCTCTGAATATCGTCTGCCACAAGGGCTCCATTCATTATTGGAAAAGAGGCTTGAAGGCTCTGCTTTCCATTTGGCTCGATAGTTACAAGCCCCAATTGACGCACACCCAAGAATACTTTTCCATCAGAAGAAACTGCCAAAGTGGTAAAAGTATGAAACTCATCGCTATACTGTTGTTGCCACCGCTTTTCTTTAGGGAGGTAAGAAGCCACACCATGGTTCCACATCAACCAAAGCTGATGCTGATTCTGCGCAAACTGCATGAAGTCGCGAACAGGAACCTCTCCCTTCCAAACCCGCTCAGAAGAGATGATTCTGTTCAAGGATGCATTCATCCCTATTACCCAACCATCCGAATAAAGAAACCAGTGGTTTCCTCCGAAACTGCACACATCACGCAACCCCCTGGTTCTTATCTTCATCTGTTGGCATTGCATCTCGGCTTCTCCTATCTTGGAAGTTTCTTTCATCTTGGAAGCTTTCACCATCAGCATCTTTCCCGATGCAGTGACAAACCAGAGGTCTTTCTCCGAATCGATGAAGAAATCACGCACTTTCTCCCTGATGCCCATCGATGCCAGCAAGCCCCTGACATCCCGCACATAAGCATCCCGCGTCAAATCGAACACAAGAAACTTTCCCAGTTCCTTGATCCATACACGCTGCCGTGCATCCACATACACTGTGGATAAAGCCGATACATAATCAGCAGTATAAGCCTCATCGCCCATCGGAGGAACCGAACGGAAGGTGCAGCCATCGAAGAAGGAAAGACTGGAAGAAGTCCGCACGCACAATCTGCCATCGGGAGTCCAGAAAAGAGCCTTCACCTCATCATCCGGCAAACCTTGGCTCGCATTGATAAGGCGAAAAGAATATTGGGCGCTAGCCATCAGATGGCTAACGAAAAGCACTAGTAATATAAGGAATAGACGCAATACTTTCATCCTATTATTCGTATCATTTGTTATTAAACGGGTATAGGTATTCTCCCTTCAGAAGAGAAAAACAATGCAAAGATACAAGTTTTTAACAACTAAGCCAAAAAAAAGAAAAGAAAAAACATATTTTTCCGTTCTCTCATAAGTATATCTTCCAAGCTATACGTAACAGAAATATAAAATAAATAATTCATTATAAAATATAGCTTTTATGAATAGCATATCTCTTATGAACAGAACATTCATGATACTCGCCCTAGGGCTTGCAACTCTCACTTCGTTCGCCAAGGATAGATTGGTGACTAACAAAGCACCTGCCGGCATCGAACTCAAGAAAGACTTTGAGATAAAAGCCCGCACCACTGGCGGTGAATGGCAAGATATCGACACCTACGCCTTCAAGGTGGATAGAGTGGCGAATGCCAAACATAATGTAGAGGTCACATCCGTGGCAAAGTTTGAATTCGAAGGTAAAGTTGAAATTCAGGTAAAGAGCATTGCTCAGGATATCAAAAGTTATAAAATCCGTCCGATTTCCTACGGAATAGAGGCTAAGCAAGAGGGCAACACGTTGACATTTACGCTCGACCGCCCTCGCTACCTCTCCATAGAGATAAACGGAAACATCTATCAGAATCTCCAAATCTTCGCAGACAACATATTAGAAAAGCCTAAGGTAAAAAAGAAGAAAGACCTGATATTTTTCGGTCCGGGCGTTCACGATTTCAAAGGTGACTCCATTCACATTGCATCGGGCAAGACTGTTTTCATAGATAACGGAGCCGTCATCAAAGGTTGGCTATCTACCTACGGCTCAAGAGATGTCAAGATTCTCGGTCACGGCATCGTGATGCCAGGACACCACGAGGGTATTATGGTGAGATATTCCAAGAATGTATATATCGACGGACCACTCACTACCCAGTTGCCTATCGGCGGCAGCGATTCCGTAACCGTGAAGAATGCCAAGGTGATGAGCTGGTATGGCTGGGGCGATGGTTTCAACATCTTTGCCAGCAACAACATCTACCAGGAACATCTCTTTGCACGTACCAGCGATGACTGCTCCACCATCTACTGCACCCGCAAGAACTATCATGGCGGTTGCAAGAACATTACCATCAAGGACTTCGTCATGTGGGCAGACGTGGCGCATCCTATCATGATAGGCTTGCACAGCGAGACTCCAGAGAACGAGGACATCACCAACGTACTCTATGATAACATCGATATCCTGGAGCATGCCGAGAACCAGATAGACTATCAGGGCTGCATCGGCATCAACAATGGCGACAACATCCTGGTAAAGGGCGTTACCTTCCAGAACTTCCGCATCGACAATATCCGCAAGGGTATGCTCTTCAACATGCGCGTATGCTTCAACAAGAAGTACTGTTCTGCACCAGGCCGTGGCATCGAAGACATCACCCTCCGCAATATCACCTATACCGGAGAAGCTCCCAACATGAGTATCATCGCCGGTTACGACGAGAGCCGCAAGGTGAAGAACATCCGTTTCGAGAACTTCACCATCAACGACAAGGTGATTTCGGATGATATGCCTGAAAAGCCAAAGTGGTATAAGACCGCAGATATGGCGAATATCTACGTGAACGACCACGTGGATAACATTACATTCAGCAAATAATTCTACTTACAATCTACGTTGATATATATAAAGAAAACGGCTGCCCCCTCAGTGATGAAGGAGCAGCCTTTATTGTGTTATGCCTTTGCTTTCTTTAATCTGATAATCATCTGTATGAAACTTGGAATCATGATGCAGAGAGAGAAGCCTACGGCATAATACATGGTCTTCTCATCGCCATGGAAGAGGTCGATGAGCTTGCCATCGCTCTGCGGCATGATATTGGCAAGTACATACGCCATCGTGTTGTTCACCCAGTGGAGCAGGATGCCCGGAACAAGACTCCCGGTGCGATAATACATCCAACCCAGGAACAAGCCCATCAGAAGGGCATTGATAAACTGCGCCTGGTTGCAATGAACCGCTCCGAAGATGGCTGCCGAAATCATGATGGCAACCCAATGGTTCTTCTTGCTCATGATACCCAGCAGGGTGCGGAGGATAGCTCCACGGAACACCACTTCCTCGGCAAGAGGCGCCAGGATGCCGACCGCTACATAGCCCCAAGGCTCCTTCATCAGCGAGGAGAATATCTGCTGGGTATTCTCATCCATCTCGATGCCCAGCTGTTCATAGAGGAACGACAGGGGAATGATGGTTCCCAGGGAGAACAATGCCACCCAGATAAGCGTGCCCCAAGGCTTGGAAAGCAGATAACTGCGGGTAAGCGGCGTCCACTTCGTCTTCAGGAAGATGACGAGGGTGATGACACTGCTGAACACCGAAACAAGCGCCGTAAGAATGGCGTTACCGCCCGTACTTGCAGCCTGAAGCGTTGCCTGATAACCTTCGCCCTTGATACCTGCCCAGATTCCTGCACCGGCATACATCATGATGATCTGTACTACTATAAATATAATAAGGTAGAGGACCACATCCGTCAAACCTCTCTTTAAATTAATCTTTGCCATTGTTATCTATCTCCTTATAAAAAAAATCCATTACTGTTTTCTCATCCTCCTTCAACTGCTCTGCCAGTTCCTCAGGCGAATCAAACTTCTGCTCGCCCCGTATCCGCTTCATGAAGCCTACAAGCAGGAGCTGGTCGTAGATGTCGCCATCGAAATTGAAGATATGAGCCTCCAGGGTTATCTGCTTGCCATTGAAGGTTGGGCGATTGCCCACATTCATCATT
>OGKS01001180.1_pt1 | contig 13028 bp, 9 predicted proteins | sample 1572491 | NCBI WGS metagenome assembly OGKS01 (sample SAMEA2582153, study PRJEB24529) | metagenome | biome: Human gut stool | place: China | collected 2011
CATCCTGTACTCATGTATCATGGCATATCCCAAGATAATACCTAATATGAGTACAGACACCCCGATGATGATCAGGGCCAATTCAATCCTTGGCATAGTTTCTAACATTTCTTTCATGGCACAAATATAGTGTTTTTCATTCAAAAAAGGTGTCGCATTCCTATGTTCAGGTGTCTACTTCCTATGTTTTAGGTGTCTACTTCGTAGGAATGCGACACCCAAACGAGCCAAATACAGCTCTCAACTTAGAGTTCTGTTGGCTGCCTGTTCTTCTCTCCATTCGGCAGGCGTGCAACCCTCCTTGGTCTTGAAGACCCGATACAGATAGGTTCGGGCAGAGAAGCCACACTCGGCTGAAATGATATCATTGCTATAATCAGGATAATCCAACATCATCTTCTTTGCCGCATTGAAACGGATCTCGCTGAGCCATATTCTGAATGTAGACTGCATATACTGGTCGAAGAATATAGACAATTCCTCCTTGGAGATACTCAGTGTGCGGGAGAGGGTCAGCATATTCACAGCACAGTCCTTATATCCCAAATCGGCACACCATTCGTCAAGACGCTGCCGGATAAAGTCGATGCGCTCCTCTGACAGCTGCTGTAAAGTTTCTGTACCTTTCCTGCAGCTTTTGTCTTTGTTCAAACTTGCCCCCCCCAGATGGTTTCTGGTGTCCTGTTCTCACCGACGCGCTGATTTCCTCTTCTTTGTCCAACAGTTCTTCGGTTGGGGTATAACTGTTGCCGAGAGCGATAAACGTAAGGTTGAAGAACAGCAGGGCAAACAATACGACGGGACCTACTATATATAATAAAGTAGTGGAAAAGATGGCAACCGGCATAGCGAGAACTGCGAGCCAGAGAATAATGACACTGGTTCGGGAATATCTTACGTAAGGCAACATATCCGTTGCAACCATAGTTTCCAACAACTTCTTGCGCCTGATCATCTCGCGGATAATCATGAATATGCAATAGATGACACTTAGGCAGAACAGAGCCAGCATCAGATAGAGTCCTTCTCTGATATACAGGCTATGATGAAGACTGATTCCCACGCAAAAGACAAGGAGAATGGCTGCATAAATACCACAGCACATCTGAATCATCTTCCTGAGATTGGCACGGGTGGTTTCTATGTTGTAGATTCCCATGGAGATAAGCGAGAAACAAGGGGTATAGATGAGGATGTTGACGACCGCCCCTAAATTATCGTGCATGGCACGGAATCCGAAAACCATCTGCACCGCATATTGCATCGCCAATCCTATCATGGCGGCAACGATCATCCATCGTGAACGCTCATACCGATTGTTCTCCCATCTCACTTGCAGATGAGAGACTGCCACGATGAAGGCATTGACGAGCATGAATATGAGACATGCAAACTGTAATAGATATAATGAGTCCATACGCTTCTTATCCTTACAAAATAAGTAATTATGCTTGCAAAGGTAAAATAATTATTTCAGAAAAAGGTACAATAAGGTCAAAATATTAATGAAAATACAAGAATGCTGTGTGCCTATTTATGGGGTTTCAAATAACCAAGAGAAGAAAAGCTTATATAGAGACAAAAAAATCCCTGCAGCCCAAAAATGGAACCACAGGGAAACACCCCTTAGTGGGCGTTGACGGATTCGAACCGCCGACCCTCTGCTTGTAAGGCAGATGCTCTAAACCAGCTGAGCTAAACGCCCTTACTTCTTGTAAGCGGTTGCAAAGGTACGAACATTTTTTGTTTCCACCAAATTTTAGGGCAACTTTTTTCATTTTTATTTCAAAAAAGACGTTTCAGACCTTCGTTACTCCATCAAAGCATCATGAAACAGCAGAAGGAACATATCATAAGGAAAAAACACAATAGGCTTCGATGGACAACGAAATAGGCTTCGATGGACAATGAAAGCAATTGCGATGCCCATCGAAGCCTATTGCGTTTTTTAACGGAATCAAAAATGCAGAAATAGGACAGGTGGATTTCGCAAAAAATAAGAAAGGGTGCTTCCACGAAAGAGGCACCCTTATATTCTCTACTATGCGAGCTATGACAGCTCAACAATAGATATTACTCGATAACCTGTACGGTAGCACGACGGTTGAATGAGATAGGAGACATATCGTCAACACCACCATTACCCTTAGTTGTAATGTTAGCTCTCTTGACACCCATCTTAACCAACTCACCGGCAACAGTCTCGGCACGACCCTCAGACAACTTCTGGTTGATCTGCTCATTACCAGTAGCCTTGTCAGCATAACCGCAAACGAGCAAGTTAGAGTTGTTGGCAATAGCATACTTAGCCAAAGCATGTACGTTTACGAGGTCGTACTGTGAAGCTACGTTTGTCTTGTTGATATCGAAGAATACAGATACTGGAGTTGTAACGAATTCCTTAACAGTCTTAGGAGTTATAGTCTCAACTGGCTTCTGGTTAGCCAAGAGATCCTTCAGACGGTTGTTCTCTGCATTAGCATCATTCAACTTAGCATTGAGAGCATCGAGCTCTGACTGATGAAGAGCGTTGATTGCGTCAACATCCGGAGTCTTGTCCCAAGTAGACTTGCCAAGCTTGAAAGTCAAACCGATTTCAGCATAGAGGTTGTTGTCGTGAGAATCCCAACCGCGCTCACCGCCGTTGCAACCACCATCGATATCAGACTCGAAACGGTTCCAGCCTGCCTCAAGATAAACGTTCACCTTCTTAGCTACCTTCCATGTAGACTGAAGACCAACGCAGAGGTCCATTGAATAAAGGTTGTGAGTCATAGTGCGACCGAAGCCACCACCAGCGAAAGGAATCACATTCCATACACGGTTCTCGTTATAGCCCAAAAGCAAGTTGCTTAGGTTGAACATTACCTGCTCGTTAACAACCCAATATCTGTTGAAGCTACCCTTAGTCTCTGTCTCAGGATCCCAAACGCGCTTGCCCCAGAAACCCTGAACCTTTGTACGCAAACCGAGGCCAGGAGTAAACCACTTACCTACAGCTACAGAAGCGCCTGCATTAGAACGGAACTTCTTGAAAGGACTTGTTGCAAAATTCTGACCATGTTCCTCACCTGAATACCACGCATTCCAGTCGGCACCTGCCTCGATAAACCAATTGCTCCAGAATGAGTTTGTAGCAACACTATACTGCTGAGTAGGTGTTGCATCCTGAGCGAAACCGCTCATTGAAAGACCAGCAAATGCCAGTACAGCTAAAAACTTTTTCATAACAATTAAATTTTAACTTCCTTATATATAATATATATTTAAATTTACTACTCTTTTACTGTATCACAATCTACTTTATGGAATACGAGGGCAAAGTTAATAATATTTTTTTAAATCTTCCTTTTTTTTTGAAAAAAAATAGCTTTTTCTCAAAAAAAAACAAAATTTGCTAACTTTTTCGCACTTTTATCCCAAGAGTTGCTCGATTTCCCGCTGTTGCAGAATGCACAACACATTTTTGCCATCGGGCGTGTAATTGACATTGCTACAGCCAAACAAGTTATTGACCAAGCCCTCCATCTCATCGTTGCCAAGAACCTGACCTACAGGAATTGCCGCAGCACGGGCCATGGACAATGCCAGCGACTTGTTGATCTCGTCTATCGCCGACGCCCCACTCTCCTTGGCTGCTTCCACCATGTCGCGAATCAACGATACTGGGTTCAGCCCATCAAGTCCGGCAGGTACGGCATTGACAGCATAACTGCCCCTGCCCAAGTCTTCCAACTCAAAGCCGAAAGCCTTTACCTGGGGTAGCAATTTATTCAATATCACATCGTCAGAAGCGGGGAACTGCACCACTTCCGGGAACAGAACCTTCTGAGAATGGTTCTCGTGAGCAGCCAACTGGGCAAGATACTGCTCATAGAGTACACGAACGTGAGCACGATGCTGGTCGATAATCATCAAGCCCGACTTCACTGCCGTCATAATATACTTACCCTTATACTGATAATGGGTAGGCGACTTCTCGGCAATGATGTTTGTCTGGCCGCTCTCCTCCGTCTGTAAAGACTCAAACAAATCGGGCTCCTCGTCTTGCGGAGCATCTGACAATCCCTCATAGAGATCTTCCCAACGCTGGTCAACAGGTGCTGACGGACGAGATCCTGAGCCGCCATGCGCCTTGAAGGGATTATAGTTGGGATCGACACTTATCTTAGGGGCAGTAGCCTTAGGAAACATTTCTGGATTATACACAGGAATGTCGGGCTTGTCCTCAGTATCAAAGTCAATGGTTGGCACATCATTATACATTCCTAAAGACTCCTTGACTGCAGCAGAGAGAATCTGCCAGATGGCCTGTTCGTTCTCAAACTTGATCTCGGTTTTCGTGGGATGTATGTTCACATCAATGTCACCGGGAGCCACTGTGAAGTAAAGGAAATAAGGAACCTGTTCGCCCTGAGGAACCATTCGCTCGAAAGCCGTCATGACTGCCTTGTTGAAATAAGGGTGCTTCATGTAACGGTCGTTGACGAAGAAGAACTGATGGGCACCTTTCTTACGCGCAGACTCCGGTTTTCCCACAAAGCCTGTTATCTTACACATCGTAGTGTCTACATTGACAGGCAGCAGATCCTGATTCAGCCGCTTGCCAAAGACGTCGATGATACGCTGACGAATGTTGGCGGCACGAAGATTCATCAGCTCGGTTCCATTGCTCTGCAGGGTAAATGTGATTTGCGGATTAACCAAGACGATGCGCTCGAAGGCTGTAAGAATGTTGTTCAACTCGGTAGAGTTTGACTTCAGGAACTTGCGGCGGGCAGGAACATTATAGAATAAGTTGTTAATGCTGAAGCTGCTGCCCTGAGGACAAGAGCAAGGCTCCTGTGACTCTATCTTAGAGCCTGAGATGACAAGCTGCGTACCTACCTCCTCTGTGGCAAGACGCGACTTGAGGGTAACCTGAGCCACTGCGGCTATAGAGGCCAAAGCCTCACCACGGAAACCCATGGTATGAAGATCGAAGAGGTCGTCGGCCTGACGGATCTTGGAGGTGGCATGACGCTCAAACGACAGACGGGCATCGGTTTCCGACATTCCCTTTCCATCATCTATCACCAGTATACTTGTACGCCCGGCATCGACTACAGCCACATCAATACGTGTGGCACCTGCATCAACCGAATTCTCCACCAACTCCTTGATGACAGAGGCAGGACGCTGTATCACCTCTCCTGCAGCTATCTGGTTGGCTACCGAATCGGGTAAAAGCTGAATTATATCACTCATTCGTTTCTTTCTGTTTTAAAGTAAAACCATGAAGGCAAGAAGTAACAGCAACAGTACGACAAGCAGCAAAACATGCTGCCGGCGCACAGGACGACGCCCCGAATGGAAATCGAAGCCTTGACGGCGGGAATATCGGGGTGTGTACCTGAACTGACGTGGTTTGCGGGTAGGAAACAGCATCATATCAGTTTACCTTTTCGTCTTTCTTCTCTTCGACGGCTGCAGTTTTTGACAATACCTGCAGAGGTGCCTCATGGCGCTTGATGTTTTTAAGTTCCATGCCCTTAGCCTTGCCTCGCCAAACAAAGATGTCGTTCTTGTCCTTGGGACGAATATCATCGAACCAGGCAAAATTGGGCAGTTTGTACTTTGTCGGAGGAATCTGCGTCATAGGATACATGACACTCGTGAATTTATTGGTCCATATATGCTCCAGCTGGCGCTGGGGCGACATATACATACGCATCGTGTCTGTCTCCAGGAAGTTGAGTCCCATCAGCGAACTGTCCTTATCATCCACAGGATAATAAATGGTCTGCACATTGCCGATAGACTCTGCCATACGGATCTGTCCATGGAGGAAATGAGCCTTCATCTCCTTGGAAGTGATCTGGTTATAGTGAACGCTGTCGGGCAACATCTCTACCGACAAGGCCTGTCCTACGACATGAACCAAACGCAAGGTTGAGTCGCGCATATAAGCATGGATAACCTCGCCCAACAACTGGCGATTGCCATTCCATGCGATAGGGTCTTTATACATCGTCATGCAGGAATCCTGCGAGTTGTAGACCAAGGAGTCGCACACAGCCTGCACATCCTGACGGAAGGCACGCACCTTATGAAATGCATGTATTTTGCGATATACAGAATCTGTACCTATATGATAGGTATAGATCTTCATGGTGTCGGAATGAAGCCACATGGTGTCTTTCTGAGAAAAGTCGATGGCAACGGGATTCTTAGTGGCAAAGCCATAACCTGTCTTTTCGTTGTAGCGCAAGTAGTTGCAGGTAAGAGAGTTCTTGTTCTTCTTGTCCACATACACCACATTGCCATAACCGCGACTGTAGCCATTCTTCACATAATACAGGCTGTCGCCCGTGATCGTCTTGTCCTTATCCGACAAGGTGGAGCGACCATACAACTGGGCACTCTTGGTTTTGGTGTCGTAATAACCATCCTTGGTATGGACGACACTGTTGCCGGAAATCACTTTGGAAGGACCTACCATGTGGGCCTTCGACTTGGGCACGTCATAATATAAGGTGTCGGTAGTCACCAAGTCCTTGCCACTACGGAGTTTCACGTTATACACAAACTTAGCCTCGCGTGTCTGGGTATGATACTCGCCCCAGTCGGAAACCAACTTGTCCTTACCGTCGATAAGCGTTCCTCCATCAAAGAAGTTGGCCATTTCATAAAGACGGTCGTAATCCAAACTGTCGGTACGCAACACCTGTCGGCGATGGCGCAGCACCACATTCTTACGGGCACGCATCATCTGCATCTGACCATCATACTCGGCACGCTCACATACCAAGGACAGTGTATCACCCTGACGGAAATGAACATGTCCGAAAGCCTTCACCGAATTGGAGCCTTCATAGAAATAAGCACTGTCGCAGGTGAGATGAGCACCCTGATGCGAGAATGACACCTTACCCTTTACGATCTGCGCATCGGGATGAGGGCCATACATATCATATCGCAACTCATCTGCATGAAGCAAGTAAACTCTGTCGCCATGCGGGCGCTTCCTGGCACGCTTTTTAGGAGCCTGCATGGCCTGGACAAGACATAGTCCAAACAGGCATAGAATCAAGAAAAAGAAGATTCTATGCCCGTCGATATGTCGCTTTATGATGTTTTTTACTGTCATTACTTAACCCAACCTTGATATTCAAATTTGCAATCCTTATATCGGTCGTTCATTCGTACATAAGTACTCTTTATCTTGCTTACCACCCAGTCGTGCAAGGTCTTCTCACGCTCCTTGGCCTGAACTACATCCTGCATCACCTGGAAGTCTTCAGTAATGGTGGCACGATGACCCTCTACCCTGCTCACCAGTTTCACCAGAGCACAGGTGGTCTTGCCACGGCTGTTGATCATCTGGAATGAGCGAGACACCTCACCCACCTTCATTGTATCAACCATACGGGCTATCTCGGTGGGCAATTCCTTCATCTGGAACTTGGATGTACGCACACCAGCCTGAGAGGTATTGGCCATCAAACCACGGTTGTTCTTGGTGTCCTTGTCGTCAGACAATACAGACACAGCCGACTCAAAAGTGAACTTTCCGCTGCGGATATCGTCGCCGATAGAATCGAGACGCAATATCGCCTTATCGATGGACTCCTGTGGAACAACAGGCTTGCGAAGGATATGGCGAACCTTGATTTTGTCGCCACGCTTGTCTATCAACTGGATGATATGATAGCCGAATTCTGACTCTACAATCTTGGAAATCTTCTTGGGGTCGGTCAGATTGAAAGCCACATTGGCAAAAGCAGGGTCCAACATACCTCTACCGACATAGTCCATCTCGCCACCCATACGGGCAGAGCCGGGATCTTCAGAATACAGACGAGCCAATGTAGAGAAGGTTGTCTCGCCCTTATTGACACGGTCGGTGTATTCGCGCAACTCGTCCTTGACACGATTGATTTCCTCCATAGGGATCCTTGGTTGCTGGGTAAGAATCTCCACCTCTACCTCTGTTGGCACAAAAGGAATACTGTCGGCAGGAAGATTGTTGAAATAACGACGAACCTGAGCTGGCGAAACCTTTATATCCTTCACCAGTTTCTCCTTCATCTTCTGAATCAACTGACGGTTCTTGAAGTCATCGTGCATCTGCTGACGCATCTGGGTGACACTCTGCTTGCGATACTCCTCTAACTTCTCGCGTGAGCCAATCATATTGATCCAATAATTGATCTGCTCGTCGATACCAGCCATCACCTCAGACTCAGATACCTCGATACTGTCGATGGCTGCCTGATGCAGGAAGAGTTTCTGTACAGCTATCTGCTCGGGGATGCTGCAATCAGGATCGCCTGCATACTTGATGCCTTCGGCCTCACCCTGCAATCGGGTTACCTCGACATCAGACTTCAGGATAGGCTCGTCGCCTACTACCCAGATCACCTCATCCACAACACTACCCTCGTTCAGGACCGGCTCGTCCTTCACCTGGTTAGTATCGCCTGAAACCGAATCGCCCATGACATACGCCTTAGCAAGGCGAGAAGCCCTGTTGGTATTTGCGCTCATGCCCATGATAAACATCAGAGCAACAAAAGCCAAAGCGATCTTATTCTCTATTTTCATGTATCTTTGTTTTTCGTTTGATTAATGCTTGTTGACTGTCGCCAATACATCCTTGTTGACTACTACTGGATATTTCTTTCTCAGGGCTGTCACCCATTCTTTCTCCAACATATCCTGATAGTCGGCTATCACCTGTGACTTGACATCGGTATAATCCTCAGGAGCTTTCTTCAGCACTTTGCCGAATGTGGCATCAATGGGGTAATCCTTCAAAGCCTTGACAGTGGTATCTTTCTTGAAGACCATCTTGTCGACGACAGCATTGTCGCCTTTCTTGAAAATACCCTTCTCCACACGGATACGAATCACAGAATCCTTGTTGAATGTATTGCGCAGAATATCTGCCCACTCAGAGAAAGCCTTTCCCTTGATGCTCTTCTTGACAGCCTCAACGTCTGCCGCATCCTTTACATGATAAGCTATTCCCTTGAATCGGGGCTCATTCCATTTGAATCGTTTTTTGTTCTTGGCAAAGTAGGCTGCCTGACCCTTCTCGTCCTTGGAAGCCTTGTCCCATACCAGACGATTGCTGATTTCATAGAGCAACAAGCCGTCATGATACTCGCGAATCAGGTTCTTCAAATCACTGTCCTTGGCAGACAGTTCTTCTGCCTTCTTGTCGAGAATGCTCTCGGCTGTTGTACCGGCGGGCATACTCTTGGCAAGAGAATCCAACTTGTCGTTGATAATTTTTTCCCTTATCCCTCTTGCGTCAATAAAACGGATGATATCCGTCCTAAGCGAGTCATAGGGGAAGAAATTCTGTGCTCCCTCCTTTTTAATAATATGGTAACCAAACTCTGAAAGAACAGGCTTGCTGATCTCACCCACTTTGAGCGAATAAGCTGCATCCTCAAAAGCCTTCACAGTCTGACCTTTACTGATCCAGGGCAGTTCGCCACCCTTGACAGCCGTACTCTTGTCGTCAGAGAATTTCTTTGCCAACTCAGCAAAGTTGCCTCCCTTCTTCAAAACCGTATAAATAGAGTCAGCACGGCTCTTCAACTTGGCATTCTCGGCAGGAGTCGCTTTCTGACCAAGCATCAGCAAAATATGAGAAACCTTTACCATTCCTCCATTTCCATCAATGCGCTGACGTGTGTCCTCATAGATACGATGCGCTTCGTTCTCGACATCCTGTTCGGTAATCATAGATGGGCGAATCTGCTGGTCACGATAAGTGGCGAACTCTTTCTTGAAAGAGCTCAAGGTGTCGAGGCGGGCATCCAGGGCTGCCTGTACCTTCAGCTTATAGTTGACAAACAAATCCACATACTCGCCGACAGTCTTCTTGTCGATGACTCCTTCTGAATTGTTCTTATTGTAAGAATACTCGAATTCTGAACGGGTGACAGGTGCTCCATTAATGGTCATAATCACAGGATCAACCTGAGCAAAAGCTATGCTCCCCGAAAGGAGCATAGCTGCTAAAAGCGCATTTATTTTCATTTCTTTCAATTCATTATTATTCAGGACGGCTGTAGTTTGGAGCCTCACTGGTAATGGTAATGTCGTGTGGATGACTCTCCAGAACACCGGCATTGGTAATGCGGGTAAACTTAGCATTGTGCAAGTTCTGAATTGTCGCAGCGCCACAATAGCCCATACCAGAACGCAAACCACCAATCAACTGATAGATAACCTCCTGTACAGTTCCCTTGTAAGGTACACGACCAGCGATACCTTCCGGTACGAGTTTCTTCACATCCTTGGTGTCGCTCTGGAAGTAACGGTCCTTAGAACCATTCTTCTGCTCCATAGCCTCCAAAGAACCCATACCACGATAGCTCTTGAACTTACGGCCATTGAAGATGATAGTGTCGCCAGGGCTCTCCTCGGTACCAGCTACCAATGAACCGATCATCACGCAGCTACCACCGGCAGCCAAAGCCTTCACGATATCACCAGAGTAGCGCAAACCACCATCGGCAATCAATGGAACACCTGTGCCCTGCAATGCAGAGTAAACATCATAAACAGCGCTCAACTGTGGTACACCCACACCGGCAACCACACGGGTAGTACAGATGGAACCAGGACCGATACCCACCTTTACACCATCAGCACCATTCTCTACCAGGAACTTGGCAGCCTCGCCGGTAGCCACATTACCAACCACAACATCTACCTGTGGGAAAGCAGCCTTTACCTGCTTCAACTTCTCAATCACACCCTTAGAGTGACCATGAGCGGTATCGATGACGATGGCATCAGCACCAGCCTCAACCAAAGCCTTGGCACGATCCATGGTATCCACGGTAACGCCTACACCGGCTGCTACACGCAGACGACCCTTAGAGTCCTTGCAAGCCATTGGCTTGTCCTTTGCCTTGGTGATGTCCTTGTAAGTAATCAAACCTACCAGGTGGTTCTCGTTGTCAACTACAGGGAGCTTCTCAATCTTGTTCTCCTGCAGGATGGCAGCGGCAGCAATCAGGTCGGTCTGGATGTGAGTGGTAACCAAATTCTCGCTGGTCATCACCTCATCAATCTTCTTGTCCATGTGGCGCTCGAAGCGGAGGTCACGGTTGGTAACAATACCTACGAGATGGTTCTCATCATCCACCACTGGAATACCACCGATATGATAGTCGTGCATCATATCAAGGGCATCCTTCACTGTACTACCGCGACGGATAGTAACAGGGTCATAAATCATACCATTCTCAGCACGCTTCACGATGGCAACCTGACGAGCTTGCTCCTCGATGCTCATGTTCTTGTGGATAACACCAATACCACCTTCGCGGGCGATGGCAATCGCCATTGAAGCCTCGGTAACGGTGTCCATCGCTGCTGTAACGAATGGAACGTTCAACTCGATGTTACGAGAGAACTTGGTTTTCAACTCTACCTGTTTTGGTAGTACCTCTGAATAAGCAGGGATCAGAAGGACGTCGTCGTAAGTAAGACCGTCCATTACAATTTTATCTGCAACAAATGATGACATAAGTACTTTTGAAATTTATTGCGTGCAAATTTAGCAATAAAATTCCACATTTCAGCATAATGGCTTTTTTTTCAATGTCTTATTAATGCAATTTAACTTACACCTTTGCACAGCGGTTCGTGCCGACAACGCACCGAACACCGCAGAGAAATAGACGCCGAACAGACAAAAAGGAGGCCTCTTTTCCAGAAATGCTTTGTCAGACCCCATAAAAAGCCATTATACACACAATGTTATTTTTGAAAAGAGCACATCCTGATTATCAACATGTTATGTTGTTACGGCAGCAAGAAACGATAATATAAATGCAGGAACCGCTTGAAAAGAGGATGAAAATAATTATCTTTGCATGCGCACAGCCCGACAGCCAGACGCAACACGTCATTGCAAATTTAACGTGTCCTAAAAGGATAAACATAAACGACAGAACAAAAATAACAACAATGAGAAATTTTCTTTTACTGCTTTTCCTCCTCTCATGCCTCGGAAACATCAAGGCATCGGAGGTGGACAATCCAAAGGCCAACCCTAAGGCCGTTGTGACAAGAGGCAATGCGCGGTTCACTGTGCTTACGCCAGAGATGATACGCATTCAATACAGCAAGAAAGCCTTGTTTGAGGATCGCGCAACCTTTGGCGTGGTAAACCGCAACCTGCCAGTACCCAAGTTCAAGACAACAGAGGAGAACGGATGGCTGGAGATCAAGACATCGGCCCTGACGCTAAGATACAAGGTGGGCGATGAGATAGACGCAGCACAGCGCAACTCGAAGAGCCTCAACATAACGCTCACCATGAACGGCAAGCAGGTGCTTTGGTATCCTGGCAAAGACAACGCCCTGAACCTCAAAGGCACAACACGCACGCTCGACGGACAGATGGGCGACAACAAACGTAAGGAGCTGGAAGACGGAGTGGTGTCAAGGGCTGGATGGGCCGTGATAGACGAGAGTCCGTTAACCAAGCGCGGCGACGGCAGCACCTCCTTCGCGTTCGACAAGAAAGCAGGAGGCATAGACTGGTGGGCAGAGCCTGTGGACAAAGAGGCCGTCGACTGGTATTTCATGGGTTACGGACATGAGTATCGTAAGGCCGTGAGCGACTATGCCAAGATCGGCGGGCACATGAAAATGCCACCGCTCTACACGCTGGGCTACTGGTACAGCAAATATCAGAAATACACACAGCAGGAGTTTATGGACATTGTGAACGAGATAAAAAGTCATGACATTCCGCTCGACGTAATGATTTTCGACATGGACTGGCACGACCGCGACTGGACAGGATGGACATGGGACAAAACGGTAATTCCTGAGCCAGAGAAGCTCATCAAGTTTATGCATGACAACAAGCTGCGCGGAGCTGTCAATCTACAGCCTGCCGACGGTGTGGACAACGACGAGGAGTTTTTCTCAGACATGACACGCGACCTCGGCCTGCCTGCCTCAACGAAGAACATACCGTGGAATCTTGAGGACAGCACCTTCTACAA
>OGKS01001182.1_pt1 | contig 13000 bp, 12 predicted proteins | sample 1572491 | NCBI WGS metagenome assembly OGKS01 (sample SAMEA2582153, study PRJEB24529) | metagenome | biome: Human gut stool | place: China | collected 2011
TGCGATGCTTATACTCCAGATAAGTAGCATCCGATCCGATACCCACATACAGGTCCCCATACTGTGATGCCTGCTGGAAAAACTCCACATGACCAGAATGCAGCAGGTCGTAACACCCGCTCACAAAAACTTTCTTCTTCATTTGTTGTTTATCACTAATCCTAGAGTCTCCGAAATCAGAATAGGGAAGAGGTGAATTAGGAGTCTCCTCTAAGTGGTCTATTCTTTCTTTCATCAGTAATAGTTTGTGTTGTAAATATGTGATTTGTTTATTTTATTTGTGTCGTAACCGCCAAAAGAAATGCCATGTTCTGAAGATTGGCTCGCTTAGTGCTTCAGCAGGATAATACCTCACGAGTCTTATATCCCGATATACTCTTTGAAGATTATGTCCAAGCTGTGACTTCCCGAAGCGATTCCGGGCATCATGCTTCCCAAAGTTACCAGCCTCCAGCACCTCGTTCAGCACAAACCTCCCATACTTCTCATTAGGAGGAACAATAAGGCGAGAGGTAGGCATGCCGAACACCTCCTTCATGATATACATGATAGCCCCTGCAAACTTCAATAATCCCAAATCCTTTAATCCCTTCTGCAAGGAAGTTAACATTTCACAGTTAACACTTAACATTGAAATCACATAGTAGTAATCCACCAATTGCCTCAACCCAATCCCCTCATTCATCAGATGCGAGAAGATATGAGTCAACTGGAAGATAACATTAAACTCTGCTGCCGGTATCGCTACCTCCCCTTGCTCACCCAACATTACCCGATGCGAGAACTGCTCCTCCTTCACCCTCTCATAATATTCTTGAAGCTTTCTGTTATGCCAGAAGCACAGCAAGAAGCTAGGCCGATAATGCACTTCTACCTCCACACCCTTATACGATGGGAACTCGATGTGGTGATAGCATGCCTTTTCATGAGGCGAAATCGAGCGGACAAAGGAGATAACCCGCTTATCTCCACCTTCCACCCAGATATCAATATCACCAGGAGTACGGGAAAAAGGATTCGGATACATCAGTGCATTCCCCTGCCCTTTCAGAATACAGGTTCTGAATCCCTTCTTCCTGAACCACTCAGAAACCAGAATGGCAGCATCATTCAACCGAACATTCGCCTTCTCCAACATCTGGCTTTCCGCCATCCATTGGAGCAGCAACTCCTTCTTCATCCCTACTTGTTCAACAGGCAACTTCTTGATACCATCAAAAAGAACACCCACCAGGCATTGCTTCTTGGCGATAGCATATAGCTCATTCCAATCCGCCTCCTTCAAGGAATCAGGTATATCCTTGGCAGAACCAATGCAGAATCGCAAGAAATCAAAGAAAATCTTTTGCTGTTTCAACATAAAGTTGTACTTTTGCACGCATGAAACAAGCCATACGCATCATATTATCCTACATAGCAGCTATCATCCTTCTTCCGATAGCCTTGTTATGTAAGTTCTTCCGAAGAAAGTAACCCTACTTTTTTCGGAAAGGATCCTTGTATATTCCCAAGAGCTGCTTACCGAAGTAATAAAAGAACTGCATGTCATCTACGAAGTAACGCTTGAAAAGACGCTTTGGTTCCAGACAGAAACGATAAAACCATTCCAATGCAAGTTTTTGGAAAATTTTAGGAGCTCGTTTGATGTTTCCAGCTTCAAAGTCTATAGTTGCCCCCAAAGCCATAAATACATCAATGTTAGGCAACTGATCCTTATACTTATAAATCCATTTAGTTTGTTTTGGATTTCCCAAACCAACTAAAACCACATTAGCAGACGATTTACTAAGCATATCCACTATATGCTGGCATTCCTTCTCATCCTTCTCAAAACCAAAAGGAGGAGAATAAGTTCCAACAATAATGTCTCGTCCAATACGTTTGTTAATTTTTTCTTTAGCTACATCAGCAACACCTTCTTTTGCGCCAAGTAGGAAAACCTTAATATTTTCATCCTTAGCATGATAATCACAATACATTGGGAAAAAGCTAGATCCAGGAATAGCCTCTTTCAATGGTTTGCCTGCAATAGAAGACATTAACTTAACCACCTTACTGTCACAAATAGAGAATTCTGCTTGTGAAGCATACTCATGAAACTCTTTATCATGCTGATGCTTCATAATATCGTCAATATTTGGAGTGACAAGAACTCCATGGGTTAAATTCTCCAGCAATTCTTGAGATGAGAGATTGTCAATTCTCACGTTTAACAAATGAATTGATTCCATAAATTATCTTTTTATTTATCGATAAGAATTTGATTCAATACTTCCATTAAAGTACCAGCTTTATTCTCTTCCACCTTGATGCTCTTCTTAACTCCAGCATTCTCGCCAGCTTCCACATCACGATGGCTATCACCAATCATATAAGATTCTGACAAATCTATATTGAAGTCTTTAGCTGCCTGCAACAAAAGGCCAGGCTTCGGTTTGCGACAATCGCAATCTATTTTGTATTCTGGACGTTCTCCTTCGAATCCCTTGTCTGGATGATGAGGGCAGATATAAATACCATCAACATAGGCTCCTTCTTTACCCAAGAGGGTTGCCATCTTCTTGTGTATCTCGTTGAGTTCTTCCCATGTGACCTCTCCTCTTGCTATCACAGGCTGGTTTGTGACAACAATTGCCAAGTATCCACTTTGGTTAATAAGCTTAATTGCCTCAGCTACTCCTTCAATCAGTTCAAAGTCATCTATATTGCGAAGGAATCCCACATATTTATTGATTGTTCCATCACGGTCAAGGAATATGGCTTTCTGCTTGTTGGTAAGATTCTTTGCCTGAACAACACCATTTTTATAATCAGCCTCTACTTGATGAAAACGTTCTGGTGTACCCATGTCCTTTACATATTCAGGACTGTCATAACAGAACATCATGTTTGAGCCACACAAATGTTTGAGTATCTGTCGGTCCAAGTCAACCTTTCCTTGTGGGAATCCAGACTCTTTGCTGATTTCAAGAGTTTTCAAACTAATATCCAAAACCTTGGGATCTATCACATGAAGACCAGCATTCACTCGATTGTCATACCACTGTGGACGTTCGTCTTCCTTGGCAAGCCATTTCTCTACATGACCGTTTTCATCTGCAATAATCAATCCACTATCGTATGGATGCGAGTTGGGATGTGTAAATAGAGTAACAAGACCTCCATGATTCTTATGGAATGCAACCATACGATTGAAATCAACATCGAAAGCCGCATCCGCATTCAAGAGAAGGAAAGGCTCATCACCTATTTTTTCCCTCAGTCTAAACAAAGCACCAGCATTGCCAAGAGGTGACTCTTCTACAAAATAATCTATCTTTGCACCAAACTGACTGCCATCTCCAAAATAGGCAATAATCTTGTCGGCTAGATAACCTACGGTCAAAATGATATCTTTAAAACCTTGCGCACAGAGAGATCTTATTTCTCTTTCAAGGATAGGCATACCAGCCACTGGTATTAGTGGCTTTGGTATGTTAGGAAAAAGTTCAGCGATACGGGTTCCTCTACCGCCCGCCATAAGTACTACTTTCATGATTATATTTTTTTATATTTTCCCAATATTATTGGACATAAATTCAATAACTTATCTATAAAATATTTAGAAGACCATAAAATACCAATAGTAAAAACTATTGATGTAAATAAAGCCAAAACAGAATTCGAGAGTAAAAAGGGAAACATCTTTTTTGCTATCAAACAGCATGGAGCTAGAAGAAACCAATGTAGGAAAATAATAAAAAGAGTATTTCGTGAAATCTTAAGTATTATAAGGCGAGAATTAAATCTATTAGCCAAACACATTGAAAGAGCAAAAATACAAAAGGTTCCAGAAACTCCTGCTGCATAGTTTAAAAAGACACTTTTACCAAAACTTGGTCCATTCATTTGTGCAGATCCATTAAAATATAGAACAACTCCTACTATGAGGGCAAGCACTAAAGCCATACTATAAAGACTTCCCTTTTTTCCAAAATCTCGATACGTATTCAAATAATGTCCCAACAAAAAATATGGAATAGCCATAACTGTTGAATCTAGGCAAAACAACAAATCAAAGTTATAAATCTTACGTAGCAACAAAAATGCTATTGAAAAGCATCCTAATATAATAGATGTACATTTATTTATCGGAACTAACAAAAATAGCAAACGGAGTTGTATGATAGAAACAATAAACCAACATGGTAAACAAACAGGAATAGAATATGCCGTTTCATACCCATCTCCTAAAAATATTCCACATAATAGTTTCCCTAATACGCTAATATCACTATATCCATGTTTAGATATAAAGAGTATAGGAAGATAGATGAATTGATAAAATAAATATGGAACAATCAAAGTCTTAACAATTTTGCCCCCCCACTTCTGATATTCTCCATTGTAATCGGAGTAGCCCGAAATAGAAAGCCTGAGATAATAAAGAACAAAGGCATATGAAACAAATAGATATAATCCCATAACCACTTAAGCCACAAGCTCCCCTCAAATGCAGGAAATCTTTGAAGGGCATGTCCAAATATTACAAGACTTATTCCTATTACTCTTGCATAATCCAACCATACTATATCTTTTCTCATATCCTAGCCAAAGAATTTTTCTTCCAACATCAAGCACAAGCAATGATATACAGGAAGATGAAGTTCCTGAATCTTATATGTTTCAGTCTCTGGGACATGGATACAAACATCAGCAAATGTTTCCAATCTGTTTTCGTTCTGACCGGTCAGACCAATCACCTTCAAACCCTTAGATTTTGCAGCAACAGCTGCATAAAGTATATTCTTACTATTACCAGAAGTTGAGATACCCAAGAATACATCACCAGCTCTACCTAAGCCATTCACCTGCTGGGCGAAAATCAAAACAGGAACGGCATCATTCATAAATGCAGTTGTCAATGAAGGTTCTCCAACCAAAGAGATGGCAGGAAGCGAACCTTGCAGATGATCAGCCAACACAGTACCCATCTCTGCATCAATCTGCATCAACCGATCAATCTGAGCTGCATAAATTTTACGCTTCAGTTTGAACTCCTTCATCAACTCACCGACAATATGCTCTGAATCTGATGCAGAACCACCATTACCAGCTACCAACAACTTGCGACCAGCCGAATAAGCTTCCTCCAAGATTTGGTAAGCTTTCAATATATCATCTTTACAACTTTCCAATTGTGGATAACGTTGTACCAAAGTTTCAATATGGTTGTTCATAAATGAATCTTTCAATTAAACATTCAACATTTAACACTCAACATTCGAACATCGTCTGTTGGATAAATCTTCCATCCATGAGCACCACCATCAGAGAACTGGAATGGCATCACAAAGCCATTAAGTTTCTTCAATGCTTCTTCCACTTCCTTCTTACGGGTAGGTTCTACCACGAACATGATGAAACCGCCTCCACCAGCACCGGAAACTTTTCCAGCCTTAGCACCTGCAGCCATAGCAACATCCATAGCCTCCTGAATGATAGGATTGGTGATGTTATTTGCCATCTTCTTCTTGTTTTCCCAACCTTCACGGAGGATATCAGCAAATCCATCAATATCACCCTTCAAGATAGCAAGTTTCATATCCTTGGCACTCTGCTTAATCTTATGCATAGCTTCCACAGCATCATTATCACCATGAGAAGTATTTTTCTTTTGCTCCTCAATGATAGCAGCACTACTACGGCTCTTACCTGTAAAGTAAAGAAGCATACTTGCCTCCAACTCATCGATAATCCATCGCTTAATCTTCAGAGGATTCACGATTACGATATCGTTCTGCAAGAACTCCATATAGTTGAAGCCACCGAAAGCTGCAGCATACTGATCCTGCTTGCCACCAGACAATCCCAAATCCTTACGCTCTATCTCATAAGCAAGTCTGGAAATCTCATAATCACCTAATGGCAAACCAAGCCACTCTACAAATGCTTTCAGGATACAAACCACCATGGTAGATGAAGTTCCTAAACCAGAACCAGCTGGAGCGTCATTGTAAGTAGTAATCTTAAAAGATTTAGCACCTATGCCAAAATCCTTCACCACTCTATTATATACACCCTTGATGAGACTTGCCTCACCATCAATCTCCAAACTTTCTGCCATCGGATAACTCTTATTGCAATGCGCATCAAAGGCATTGATAGTTATCTGATTGTCATCAGTCTCTTCGATTGTACAATATGCATACAAATTAATTGTTGCATTCAATATCAAACCTCCGTATATATCGCTATATGGCGAAACATCGGAACCACCTCCTGCCAAGCCAAGGCGGAGTGGAGCTTTACTTCGTATTATCATATAATTTACTCAATTTATATGGAATGTAATAAACTAGCTGAAAATAGCTAGCCAGCGTTTTACAAACTTCTCATAATCAAGTGCTAAGTAGCTTATTGAACGATAGGCTTCTTCACCTTGCTTAATTATTTCGTCTCTATTTTGATTGTAATAAGCAAAAGAGTCTGCTAAAGCTTCAGAAGTCACTTCATTACATATATAACCATTTTTCTTATGCTCTACAAGCTCTGGCATACCGCCAAGATTATAAATTATGGATAAACAATGATGCATTTTTGCTTCTGTCAATACATTCGCCATAGGCTCTGGATAAACTGAAGGAATTGCCATAACATCTATATTTTCATAAAATGCATCTATATTCTTCACATTGCCGACAAACTGCACACAATCAAAATATTCAAGATTCGCTCTTAAGATTTTTTTGATAGAAGAAGTGTACTCTTTATCTACGCTTGGATTTCCGCCAATATAAGCAACAGTTTTCAGCCCCCTTTTATTGCACTCTATCACAGCCTTTACGAGCTCTATGACACCTTTATCAGCTACAATTCTTCCCATAAATCCCACTCTTAATGCACCATCTATTGGTCGATAGACTATACCGTCATTAATAGATAAGCGCTTAGGAGGATAATTGTAAATTAAAGCATCATTTAAATTCTTTACTCGACCAGAATTATGAATTTGATTTTGAATAAAGATGGCATTACAAACTAATTTGTCTATTCTGTTAACTAAGACATATTTCCAACATATTCCATAGAGTTTAGCAAATATTCCTTTTTTTCTTTCTGTTAAAGGAGAATCTCCACATCGAAAAACTATTTTTGCATCAGAAGAACATAATGTTGGAAACAAATACGTTATTGCAATTTCTGTAGGAAGAAGAAGATAATAGGGCTTCTGCTGCTTTAGTATTTTTCTCAAAAGGAAATTCGACACAAAAAAAGCCTTTATAAACTTAAATAGTCTCCATCGACCTACTATATTTCGAGGAAAAGGTATCTCTATTATATCAAAATCTTTTACTTCTTCTCTTATAGAAGGTGTAGCTAGCGTATTAATTAAAAGCTTTACATCATAGCCATTATCCTTTAATACACGTGCAACTTGAATATTAGCGCGCTCTTTTCCATAAAGATCAGAACTATCAATTATGCATATTACTCTCATTTGATTTATATTTTATTATTCTTGCAGGGATGCCACCAACAATACAATTATCAGGTATATCCCTTACAATAACAGCACCTGCTGCTATTGTAACGTTATTGCCTATATTGACAGGTCCCAAAATTGTTACACCTGTAGAGATATAACAATTGTTACCAATAGAAATGCGACAATTTCGCAATCCTTTATTTTTTTTACCAATTAAAACCATTGGTAATATTTCACAATTACTACCTATTTGGGTGCCTGGCAAGATATGCCGGAAACCTCTATGTTGTATATGAAAACCTGGACCAACTGTATTAGGAGCTATAAAAATACCAGTTTGTTTACAATTTCTGCGATGCTTAAACCAAAACCAGCCTCTACATAACAAGTCTAATAGGCTATGACCTTTGTTGGTGTAAAATTCCAAATAACGTAGAGTTTTCATATACGAAAACATTTCCCAATTCTCGCCATAGGTAAAACGAGCAGCAATTGGATGCTTCATTTCATAAGATAAATAGTCTTCTTTAATCCATTCTTTTAGCATTTTTCTTGTTCGTACCCCCCCCACACATATGCTATCAAGTAGAGAGTAAGAAGTCTTAGTCGCATCATAAATTGATATATTTAACTTCATTTTTTTATATAATTCAATATAAGAATTTGCAGTTAAACTAACATCATAATATCGACAAGCACGTTTATAGGCAGCCTCAACCATCTCGGAATTAACTCCATTTTCAATTATATAAAGCAAACGTGCAGCAAGACTTTCCGCATCTCCAACTTTAAAATGATAGCCACATCTTCCTTGGTCTATCACCTCCATAGGTCCCGTCACTTCAGAAACAAGTGTTGGTACTTTTGCAGCTTGGGCCTCTGCAATGCAGAGTCCAAACCCCTCTTTCCTAGAAGCGAGAACAAAAATATCATAATCACATAAATGCTGAGTTAAATACTTCTGTTCTTTCAGCCCCAAGAAATGAACATTGTCCGCCAAGTTATGCTCAGCAACCATTTTTCTTAACTTTTCCAATCCTCCATCTTGATCAGCTCCAATAAAATCAACTGTTATTGTTTTGATTCCCTTCTGAGCTAAGATGACCAAAGCCTGAACCAACAAATCTTGTCCCTTAGTAGATAAAAGCAAACGACCTACTTGCACAACTTTCAGTGCCTTCCCCTTCTGATAAACACTTTTTCTTTTTTTAAATTCATCAATTAGTATGCCATTTGGAACAGGAATACTATCAAGTTGATAATGCTTCATAATGTCATCATGAACAGCATCAGAAATTGCAAAACGATTTTGTATTTTATAATTATAATCGGAATCTAACCGTCCATTACATAAGCAATGTTGAGTACTACAAATTTTCTTTGCAGATACAGGTACCTTAATCATTCGAATCAATCTAGGATTATGCAAGTGCAAAATATCAAAATGCGTTGTTGCCAAGAAAAAATTTAAGCGGAGCATAAAAAGAGGATTCTTTCTACTGACTCCTATGCCAAAATTTACATAATTAACCCTCTTATCAAGTTTTGATAAAAGAGAGCTATCTATCTCATTATGCAAAATTGCCAAAGTCACCTCATGGCCACTTTTTGCTTGCTCATTAACGATATTGACTAGCATAGATTCTATACCTGCTATCAATAAATCATAGTATAAATGTACGATTTTCATCGATTATAATTTTGAATATTCACGTAATGTAATTCCTCGATAGCCTTTGGAAAAAGCATATTGAAAAACTTGTTCCATACTTACAAACATTTTCTCAACGGCATCTTCATCTCTGAAATACGGACTTCCACCAGGCATAACTTCTGATGAATGAACCATAAACTCTAAATAGTCTGTATCCGGCTCATTGTCAATAACATCTATAAGATGTTTCATCTCATTCTTTGTACTCATTGCTGGTCTTAGCCAAAGTTTATTACCAAAGACAACAGTTTTCACTTTATGTTTTAACGTACCATCAAGTAAATATCGACATTTTCGTATACTCATAGGCACTTCTATCACATTACCAATCTTGTGCTTGGCAGGATTTGCATTTGAGTAATCATTGCCCCCATCAACTTCCTCACCTGGTGTTTTTGACCAATCGACAAATGGCGTTATTGAACAATCTACTGTTATATCAAATTTTTCGAGCATTTTAAAATAATCCCCATCTGTTGCCCAACGCCCAGCTCGATGAGAAACAGGTGTATAATTCAACTTTTCCTTAATTAAATCATAGAGTACCTTAAACTTTTTTTCTCTGACTTCAAGAGGATATTCTATCAGATAAGAATTTTGATTATGATTATGCACTAGGGGATAATTGGGAGGAGTATTCCATGCATGCAAATGAATTCCAACCTCACAAGCATTTCTAGCTAAAGCCTTGCTTACAAAATTACAATAGGTATCAGACATTATCATCTCATAATTTGTAAGATATACCGGTTTGAAGCCAAATTTTTCACACAAAGATTGAAAACGTGGTAAATACTCAGCATTTTTCGTGCCTATTATTCCACCTTTATATGCCCAGAGATTATCACCTTCCGTATCAACAGTTATTATAAAATATTTCATTTGAGCAACTTATTTAAAATAAAATAATAGAATGGTCGCTTATCTTTCGAGTTATAAAAATAATAACAATCCGTATTTTTCCATTCTTTTAGCCACTGGAAAATGCCGACTTTACCTCTTTTTATATTACCAACATCATATGGTTCAACCATAGCGGTAAAAGGCAAACTTCTTAAATTGATCTCGCCCCAATCTATAAAACCACGAAGTGTACTTTTTGCCCACAAGTATGGTAGATTACATCCACCGAATGTTGGTGCATAATTCCAAGTAGATGCTCTAAGATTAATTTCAAGAAAATATTTCTCTCCATTGGGGCCCTTCATAAACTCAATTTCAAAAACTCCATTGAATTTAGCTTTTTTGAACAAGTCCTTGATTTTTTCTAAAAAGGGGAAATCATCAAATGGAACCACGTTCATATAATAGCCATAACTACTCTCCGAATAGCGAATATAATCAAAGAGATATGGCAAACAAATATCTTGCCCATCGTTCACAGAAAATCCCTCCATACAAAATTCCCCTTTTTTATGAATAAACTCTTGCAATATCAACATTGGAGATTTTATCTTCTGATAGGCATCTTTTAACTCATCCACATTATGACAAACATAAACATCTCCTTTCCATGCTCCCATTGTTGAAGCAAGAACCTTGGTAATTATTGGATAATTAAGGCTTTTTGGAAGAACTCCAGTTTTTACAATTTCCTTTTTAGGAACATCCAACCTCGCTTCCATCCCTAGAGTCGTGATATTATCCTTGTTCTGCAACCAAGTAATTCGTCCTTTCTCTCCAGCGTTATAAAAATAAAATTTATCTTTCAGTTCATCATAATGTGCATCTAGAAAACTGGTTGTTTTATCATCACTACAATACAAAAATGGCTTAAACTCTTCATTTCCATACTCCGAAAGTAGAATTTCCAAACCTTCTTCACGATTGGTTACAACGTGTAGCTTATGAACATACTTGCTGTGATTTATCAAACATGGTTTTTCTGCAACCAATATTGCAATTGGCTGCAAATCCATTTCACCCAAACTACGTATTACTCCCAAAGGGTTGTAATGATCCTCTGAAAAAGTGATAAACTTATGCTTTTTAAGTTCAAAATCTAATTGATCCATACAACTAATTTTATTTTTTCTTAACAAATAATCTTACATCATTCACTACCATAAATGCCACAAGGATAAAGCCGAGATAGCCATTCAATCCATATATGACATTCAACAAAGGTTTGTATGGCACATAACATGCTACCAAACATCCTACTACACCGCCTACAATTATCAAAGTTTTATATAACTTTGTTCCATCTGTCGAGATAACACGAATACCAGTCCACAACAAAGGACAAGCAGAAGTATAGATACCAAAGAAGATGATTACTGTAAACACAGCAGCCAACATAGGATGAATGCTCTTTGCTAAAACTAGCGCTGGTATACCAACATTCCAAGTCTCATCAACATTTGCAATTAAAGCAATACAACAAACAATGGCCGCAGCAAAAATTGCCACCGTAGAAAGCAACATTCCTATATTCACTTCTTTCTTATCATGATTGGCACCTATCTTACTCAAGAAAGCAGCAAACCACAAGATAACAAAACCACCGTATGAGGCTCCAGAAGCAAATGGATTGCCATCGCCCACCTGTGTTATCTCATATTTATCAGTATCAACTGCCTGCAAACCATCTGCAAAATGAGGCCATCCTGTAATGGCAGTCCATATTGCAACAAAGATAATCAGCACAACGATGATAGGACCAAATATGCCCAAGGTTTTTACAATGCGGTTTAAACCGAAAACGGCAGTCAAAACAACTAATGTAGCTAATATCACCGAACCAACACCATTTGGCAATCCCCACTGTTCCATCGCTGTGGAGTTGGCTCCTCCACACATCACCACAAAACTCATGTAACAAAACAATGCAGAGAAATAATCAAAGAACCTGCCAATATACTTTCCGCAATATGCCTTGTATATATCACCATTATGCTTTACACGCAAACGGTTACCATTGGATATAAATGACAAATTAGTATATACATATATCACTGCACATACAGCGATGACCACCCAAAACTTGCTACCATAAGATGCCTCATACTGCATCACTTCCTGCATCGTGGCAAATCCTGCTCCTATATAAAAAGCAATACAAGCACCACAATACTGTAATATTCTCTTAATTTTGTCCATAAACATCATTTATTTATTGCTAAACGAAAATTCGACTGCTACCACAAACCTAGGTTGCTTGGTGAGTATATCGTTAGCCCAAGCATAAAGATTAATATTCCTATGAGAATAGTAGCAGCCCATCGACAAATCCACATCTTGTTCAAACTTCCATGAATGGATTGCACCAACCATCGGTGTTATATTATTACCTTTACCCGGCAGGTCAAATGTATGACCAATATAACTCCATTGTTTAGCAGATGTAAGTTTGTTCTTATCATTTTCGAGCCACGTGTCTGTCACATAGAACCATTTACCGTCCTTGGATATGTTGCCATTGATATACAAAGCAGAAGTTAAATAGCTGAACTTATGATGCGCATTCAAATCAAAAGAAGGAGTCAACTGTGCTCCAATCTTGAAATAATCCGTAATCTTTGTACCACCTCTAACAATATAACCAATATAGGTATTTCCTCCACCTGTATATAAATCTACACCTGTTTGGAAATGGCTTCCTATACCATATTGCAAAGTACTGTAAGTTTCCCAAGTATCTGCATCCGCCCTATATTTCAAGGCAGAATATCCATAGAGTTTTTGGTCGCCTACAGTTGTACCAAAGTTTGGAACTTGAGCTTTTACACTAACTCTAAATAAAACTAAAAGAAATAATAAAATACCTCAAATCCGCAACCGCCCTCATAAGATGACACAGAGGTCAAAAAGGTAGC
>OGKS01001185.1_pt1 | contig 12978 bp, 5 predicted proteins | sample 1572491 | NCBI WGS metagenome assembly OGKS01 (sample SAMEA2582153, study PRJEB24529) | metagenome | biome: Human gut stool | place: China | collected 2011
TTAACTCTCTCATTTTCAATCGATTACATAAGAATTAACAGAGTATTGTTATATAATTCTGTAATCATCATTTGAAACTCATATGATGTTATACCTCTTTCTGTAAAGACTATGTTGATATTTACTTTAGACTTTGTTATGTCATCAAAGTTTATGTCATACTCAGACATGTTGTTTTTAATACCATTTAAACTACTATTGTTGTAGGTAACAATAAAAATGTTTTTGTTGTCTGTCTCACTATTGATTACAGAAGTTAAATATGGCTTGAAATAGTCAGAGTCAGTAATACCAAAAGATTGACCAAAGAAAACAACATTTTGTGCTGTCTCTAAACCATTCTGTAAATTTTCTTTGTTCTTTGTATTGAAATTAGGATTATTTACTTTTATTATATGTGAAAGCAGTTCGCTTTGGGCAATACAGGAAGGCATCATGGAGTCAACTCCAAAGATTAAGTTCATAGGAATAAAATGACATAGCCCATGGTGTTTTGCCCAATCCAGTGGTACTGTTTCATTATGAATAAAGACAGGTTTTGTCTCTTTTGATAATTGGCAAAGATACCAAGGATTAGTATAATTGAATGTATACCAAATTGATTCATGTCCTTGGTCTGCTATCAGCATATTGTAAGCACATGAATTCTTGGTTATTTCAATTTTATCCAAATCGGTTAATTGGGGAAGATATATTCCCCAATGTCTTGTAATCATAAGCCAAGCATCGTTGATGGATTGGGCAAATTTTTCACTTGGATTTTTTGAATACTCAATTAGTTCTTCACGTAGTTTACCCTCTATATCATTCCATTGATTATCTCTTATCTTTTTTATTAGTGGGATATCTGCAATAGAACGAAATTCAAAGGATTCGCGAAAAGCTTTAAAAGTTGTATTTAAACCTAAGTCTATGTCAAATCCATTTCCTAAAACCATTAAGTTGTCCATAAAATTTCTATTTTGATTGTCAAATCCAAATTTATTCCATGCTTCGAGGACGAGGCGCTTGGTGCGGTATTCTCCGTACTGGCGTATCTCGTTGTCTTTCAGCACACGGAAGGTCTCGTTGATGCAGCCTTTCAAGTTTTCATATAATTCAATTATATTCATACTCTTTAATCTTTAAACAGCTACAAAGATAATATTTTTCTTTGAGAATAGGGCATATATTCAGGAGGAAAATGTATTTTCTTTGTGACGTTTAAATAGGTGCACCTCTATACGGTAATGTCCATACAAAAGACTTGTGAAATTGAAGTTATTGTCGCCAGCCGTATTGCTGATCCATTTTCCCCCGTTGATGTATTTTTGGCAGGAACCGATTGCCTAAGTCGTTCATCATAACACAGAATACTGTATTCCAGCTTATGACAGCTTTCATCAGAAACTTCTACAAAGTTATTATGCAGAGATTGAGAACCCATGAATTTGGATTGTGTGCCACAAACAGAATCAAGACCTTTGTTTTTCGAGTTCATCACTGTCCCAGTAAAATGGGTTAAGACAATGCGTAGGTATGTATTGAACATTTATATAGACGACTATGCTTATACCAACCAGTTCAAGACAGACTTTAGTTAAAAGCCATGCCTTTCTTGGTAAAACAGCATATTACCTCAAGTCACTTTATGGGGTAAGGGGATTTTGTGTCTGCGACGTTTCTGACATGCAAGGAATATGTACAATAAAATAAACTTTGTCGCTTTGCAAGCAAAATCCCACTAAGTCCTATTGGTTTCGGATTTGAGGATTATTATTATTTAATCATTGACAAAGTAAAAGAAGCAGAATCAACAACAGTATACCCTGCTGCCATAAACTTTACTATAGAATCTTCATCAACCGGGTTTATTGCGATTTTAGAATCTCTCAGCAGCATGCCAGCAGTGGCAATGACAACATCGTTGTGATCCAACAAATCAACATCACCATCCATACTAAATGGAATGCCATTGTCGAGAAGTAGATCCACTATGCTTTCAAGGCCAGGGTATAGGGCTTTTGCCTCGTTTCATTTTATTGCCTCAAGGACATCACTTTTATCATTCCAAACATGAACCTTCTTATCATCCAACGATTTACACTTTTTTATAAAAGCAGCAACCTTTGGGGAAATAGAATGCAGATTTGTTAGTGGAATATCAGAAATAATCAATGTTGTACTTCTTGAACGGCTAGTAGCAACGTTGAATCTTCTTTCATCCAGAGCAAATCCAGGATTTCTTCCTGGAATATACAGAATCGCATAATCCACTGTCATTCCTTGAATTCTATCTATTGTTTCGATGGTAAAGTCAGCCAAAGACGATTCTGTTAAAAACGTCTTTTGAAGCTGTTTGACAGTATCATTGAAAGGAGATATTATAGCCAAAGAACGATTGGGATAGTTCCTTGTGAACTCATCAACAACTTGGCTAACTATATGCAAACCGGATCCAGATACAATGCCATTGGTATAGTCCTGGGTATAGTGATAGATTACCCCACCACCTTCAGGAAACAGATTAGAATGGCATCGGCTAAAATCAAGAGGTTGTTTCTGAACAGACAGAAATCTGTTGCTATAGAATATACCTGTTAATTCTGCACTTGCTTTTGTCAGACGGAAAGTCGTTGTTATTCGATACGATTTTACATCTGTGCCGAGTGCATACGCTTTAAGTCCTTCAATCTGCGTATTGGCATTCCATGCATTATATAAAGCTTTCCTTGGATTGCTAATTATTGGAGGCAGCTGCATAGGATCTCCAACTATAAGACACTTGCGACCAAGTTTCTTAAATGCCAGAATAGAAGCAAGAAACGCCTGGGATGCCTCCTCTATAATCATCAAATCATAGGTAGGAAGCCCATCTTCGCTGATGCTATCACTATTATATGCTTGCGACAGGACATAATTAGTAGAACAAAACAGTTCACCATTGGGCACTACGAATCCCTTTTTTATGGGTTTGAGCGATGGTATCATTCTCCTTTCATCAGCAGAAAGGTTAGATTTGAAAATCTTTCCATCCCGCAAGAAAGGCAAGAGAGGCGTTTGCTGCACCAGTTCTATGAGACCTTTATTTGCCATCGTTGTAACACAAACCGTCTTATTGTCAGTCAAATACTTAGCAATAATATGAGCAATAGTATAGCTCTTTCCTGTTCCCGGAGGTCCTTGAAGAACACAACAGTTGTCTTCTTCCAAGGTCTGAAGTATTCTTTCTGGAATTGCAGTTTCATTATTAGGATTGTACTGTAATTCTTCAGGATGCCAGTCATCATAGTCCATCTTCGGCTCAATCATTTGTTCTGGCATATCATGAAAAACCTCCAAGAAATTTACAAGGTTATTAAAATAATCAACAGGAGGGAATGGAGCAAAGACTATTACTGACAATGACTTTCCTGACTGCGTAGTTTTCTTGAACAAATCATATAAAGACGTACTCAGACCTGTACATCCAACATAATCATAGCTGCTATCACCCTTTTTGGTATAATAGAGTGGCAGCAAATCTGATGTATTTGAATGATATCTAGCATTTTTACAGAAATCCAAAAACGAACATGTCCATGACATAACACTCTGTCCGAGTTCAGCTTTTGCATCTTTCTTTATTACCATAATGGATTTTTGCACTTTCAAACGAGGTGCCTTATCCTTTGGAAACTTAAGAATGACATGTCCGAGCTTGTCGTTTACATGATCTACGTAACCTACGACAAGCTCTTCCTTCCGGAACAATTGGTTCATAGGAGCTTTGATAATGGACTTTTGTTCCATTTCAGCTTCACGAACCTGATCCGAAAAGAAATACTGATAATTTTGTATTTTCTTATTAATAGTCATCGTCATTCTCCTCTGATTCATTAATACTATCGCTTGATGGAAGCTGCGCAAACAGAGAGTTGTACTTTTCATTAGAATTGATTCTAATGAGCGTGTAGGCAGTTCCCTTAACCCCATTGAGGACACCAGAATACAACACTCTAACCACCTCAGCTTTCTCTTCACCCGTAAGCTTGATAATAATATCGTCTTCACCAATCCATTCAAGAATATCTCCAATAGAATTGAAGTACATGAACTCGTTGGCTTTTGCACCTAGATAAACGCATACAACACATCTATCGTCTGCAATCTTGTTCCAAATAACAGGAGACAGATACATTATACCGCCAGCGGCACTACATTTATGAATATATTTACCGCCGCAAAGCGTATGTTCATTCTTCAAATGAGCATTTCGTATAAAGTCACTCTTGCTTTCTACAGGAGTATAACCCCTCTTCACAAGATTATTGTAAAGACGAAGTTGGGCAAGATAGTTCTGGTCGGCAACTTGTTCGGCAGACAGATCTTCTCCCAATATATGATTAATCTCATTGACTTCTGCCCTAGTAGGCTCAAGAACTTCCAGTGTTCTAGTTACACCATGAGAGCCAAAATTACGCACATCCTCAGGAGAGAATGGTCTTGGCTTTTGAGGTACATACGTACGACTACCACGATTCCATCCGCTCATATCCGAATAATCGTAAGGCGCTGCTGATGTTGTATTGGATGTGAAAGATGTTGACTTTCTGACTCCTGGAGAAGAATTCACACCTGATGACCATCCTACATTCTGAGAAGAATACATATCAGAAGAAGAATCTCTTTGAACGGCATTTACTGGCTCAAATGTACTTCCTGTCGAATGAGTAGATACGTGTACTGATGGTGTTACGGCATGATCCCCCTCGTCAGAATCAATACAACCATGTTCATTTTCATTATTTGAATCTTCCTCATCATCTGGCGAAACATCAATATCATCATCTGCCGAGGTTGTTTCCTGCGTTGTGAATGATGGACGGTAATCACTTACACTATCTTCATCGTCCTCAGCTTCATTACCCGTCAATTCTCGCTTAATACCTGGTATCAATTTGTCCAGTTCGTTTTTGAATTCCTCATCAAGCATAAGAGAATTCTGCTCTTTTATAATTGAAAGAGCATTTACCCTGCTGTCCATGATATCTTCTATAACATCTTTGTCTATTTCTGTATTGATTCCCAGATATTTTATATACTCTTTCACAAAAGACTCAAATACTCGCTTTCCATCCAAAGAATCAACGAAATAGAAGTCATTTTCACCATCATTGTGATAGAATTTTCTCAGCGACTGATTGATATCTTTGTCCTCAGAATAGGTAATCAAAATTGATTTGCAACGGTGAAGAACTAATGAATTCAAACGCTCACAATAACCCTCATAAATATTCTTCCAATTCTCAGAATCAGTTATTCCTGCTATAACAAGAGCATATAATTTCAGATCGGTATCACGAGATGTATAGAGAGTATCATTAACAGGCTCCATCTTGAGATCATCTTTTGTAATTGTTCTGATTCCAAGAATGTTACACGCTTTCTTAAAAGATTCACCAGCAGGGAAATATGCCTTATTGATAATTCTAACATTGGTCCCAAAATATTGTTCAAGAGCCTTGTCCGAATAGTCAAGAGCATATAATTCCTTTATTTGCATAAGTTCATTCTTATTGTTATACCATAATGCATGCTCATCATCACGATATTCCTGAATCTTTGCATCAAAGGATTCATCGTAATCATCTATCATCCAGTTGAGCAATTGGGTTCTACTGTCTTGACCTTTAATACTTATAAGGGCATATAAAGCATCCAAGAAGTCAAGAGATTTCTTAAATGACAACTTGCTAAATAAAGTCGTATCATCAGACAACTTTATATCAGGCAAACTGCTAAGAGGAACTTTGTTCTCCCAATCTTCTATGCTCTTGACATACTTAGATACTTCTACCCCATAATATAGATCACAACAACATTTTATGTCATCCTTTGTTGGTATACATGCCACATCATCAAATTTTCTATCTGAAATAAATTGTCTTATACGAGGAATAGACGCATCTTTTTTTAAAATGTAGCTACTCCAGAAGTAAATAGCACAAGGACGCTCTTCCAAAAAGTTTATATCATCTTCTTGGAAATCACAATGCACCTTAAGATCTCTGAAAATGCGTCCGACATATTCCGAACACTTTTCACTGTAAGTATCACTTACATATTCAAGAGAGTCTATTCCACACGCTTCAAAATCAAAGAATGGTTTGTACACAGAACCCATAGTGAGTTCTGATGCTGTACAGAATTCACCATCCTTGTTTAAAAGCAGAATTTCTTCAATATGGTCTAACTCTTTTAAGGAATCTTTACCCACATTTCTAATGTCGGAAAGTTCATTTATAAAGTCGAAGTGAAACACACGAACGCTTTCAAGACTATCCTGCTGCATATTTAAATAACAATCCAACTTTCGTTGTTGCCATTCGCTTAACGTCTTCACACAGTCACCATCGACATATTCAATAATATCCTTAATCAGACGACGCTCTTCAGAAGAATCGAATTTTATTTGATTCGGTAATTCAATATAAGGGAAAGGTTCTTCTTTCTCACAGTCAATATAAATTGCCTCATTAAGAGCATAATATTGACCATCATGTGCCTTCACTTTGAGTGCGCACAATTCGGGTACCAACCCATTCTCGTAATGCTTTTCCAAAACATCACGATTATCAGCCAGCAATCTAGGAAGAGACTCATCTTCAACATTTTCAAGTCCTTTACGAATGGTTTCAATGAGAATATCAACGATTTCATACTTGACCCCCACCTTAATCCAGAAATTTCTCCAGTCTTCGATAGAATCGCCCTCAGTTATATACATAGGGCTAATGAATGGGGCATCCGAGTCAAAGCGTTTTACGGTTGACTCAATAGCTAAGTCTCCCATATACCCATCAGAAAAGTAAACTGCATCATCACTATCATCAATACTCTCATCCTTAAGAAGAACAGGAAGAGCAGGTAACTCCTGCAAAGAGCTGTCTGTTGCATTCTCTTTAATCCATCTCCAGAACATAACATTTTTCTCAACATCCTGAAGTGTCTCACTGAATGTCAACGCATTTTCTTTCAACCAACAAAAGAAATGAGTTATGTTGAACTTACTATTTGCAAGCCTTGTTTCCCAATATTCTAAATTTTTCTCAGTCTGATAGATAGGGTCAATAATGTCAAGATCAGAGATATCAACAAAACCCTTATCAAATAGCTCCTTTGCTTTTGCACTCAATATCTGATGTCCTGTTGAAGTAGAAGCTGGCGTGTCATGACCATAGAGAAATACCTGTGCATCGACCATCGTTTTTTGTTGTTCAGGAGTCAACGAGCTAAGATGGTTTATGACAAACGAATGAAAAACAACGCTCTGTTCCCTTGTTTTGATGGTGTCATTGATAGAAGAAATCTTCTCAGATATCATATCATCGAAGAAATCACGAAAATTATATTCTGAACATCCCATTGCGACAAGAGCACGAGAATTACCTGCATCTTTATGACACAGATAAACAAGGTTATCAGGGAACCAATCATAAGAAATTATCTCAGCAAGTTCTTTATCATAGACATAAACATTGCTGTCGATAGTTAGATCAGTATGGACGTTAGATACTGGTTTAAAGTCCTTAAACTTATCTTTATCATGTTTCTCTTCAAAAATCATCTTGAAATTGTCATCAAGATAATGGATAAAGTCTATATTCTTACTTCCGTCCCTATCAGAAGAACCGCTTGTAAGTCTGAATATATCAGACAAATTAGCCCTTACAACATGGACATAGAAATTCTCTTCTGCTAAATCTGAAGCATAGAACTTTGACTTGAAAAAATCTTTCAAATTTTCCTTGCTGTCAGAAATAGCAAAATAATCTTCATCCAATACATACATCCAATCGCAATTTATCCATGATTTAGATGAATAAAAATCATATCTTGAAGACTGAAAGAATATATTTGATTCAGTAAGAACCCAGTCAGAATCTCCATTGCCATCATAGACATGAAGTCTATAATTCTTCAGGGCACCATCTTTAAACAATGCCTTGTTTTCGTAACAGAAGAGAACAAAAGCTTTACTGTCTTCTATTTCAGTGATAACGTCCTCTATATCCTGATGGTATATCTCTGAAAGAACAATTTCCTCTATAACAATATCATTGGAATAGTTTCTAACATCAAAATGATCGATGAAATATTTTTTAGATACTTCTTCGTAATCTTTCGACAGGAAATGAACGTTGATAGCAGACATCCACTGTTGCCCACATACAGTGTGTCCTTTCTCTGATGAGAAGAACACAAAAGAGTCAGTAAAATTATCCGCAACACCTTCTTGGTCATCAAAGAAAGGCAAACTTTTATATTTATCGCAGAATTGAACATTTTCAGCCAAAAACTTATAAAAATGTATGGATGTATCCTTATCTTTGAGCTTATCATTCGTTTCTGTAATATTCAAGCTAGACAATAAGACATTGTCAACAAAGCTATTACAGCTGAATTCATTGAATTTACCTTCTATAACTTTATTCCATTCATCATTATCCTTAAAAAACTCTCTTGTAGTAGGATCTATATATGAAATATGATTGGTGAAAGCCTGCAGATCCACCAAATATTTGTCTATGTCATAATACAGATCGGACGCACAGAATAGTTCTCCTTCGGAATCCAAGAAGATTTTTTCTCCCATAAAATCTTTGAGATAGCCCTTATCAAGCAAGAAATTGAGGAACTTATTGTTGTTCTTTTGAATCTTAAGCCATTCTTGAAAATCATCCTTACCAATCATATCTCGCAGGCTATCCATATCAAAGATATTTTCCTCAACATCAAACTTATGCAGATAGACTACCGCAAAAGATTCAAAAGATTTAGAAGTACGCAACTCTAAATTTGGCAAAGTTTTCTCCTCGTTGTCTGAAAATTTAAGAAAATCCTCATCGCTTATAATGCCGCTAGATGTTAGCCCAGATTTGTCAACAATTACATTTAACAAACAGACATAACCATCCTGAGTAGGAACAAGATCATCTGTTTTCACTCTATCAACAAATCCATTTTCAAAAGAATCTATCAGATCCTTATATTTTAATTTTCCGCTTTTTAATGACGCAAAACTAGGAATCAAATTATAGATTGAATCCAATTCATATTCACCGCTCTTTGTTAATTTCAAAATCCACTCAAACAATTTAGAGCCAGCAATATTCGCAATGGTCTCATTGACATTGATTGAGTTTGAGAAATCAACCTCAACATCATCACGCGCACCATTTGGAATCATATCTGTATTCATAAGGAATTTCAATCCCCATGTTGCATCTTTAGCCGGAAGATAGCAATAGAGACATGTATCCTTAACTACCTTTAGTTTTCGTCCATCAATTTCACATGCAAAAGAAACCTTAGTGCTATTAAAATTATAATACTTTGTAGGAATTTTAAGAGCTCCATTATCTTCTTGCTCATCAATGTCAGAATTAATGGCTTCAGTAATCTCCTCAGCTATACTTTCTTTAAATTCATCAACTCTCCAAGATGCATTATCTCTACAGCATACTATATCAGGAACAGGAGTACCATTCAGATATACCTTTACACTTGATAGGTTAGGTATAAATAGAATAACACGTTCATTCTTAAATATTTCCTGAAACATGTCTGCATAGTTATGCTCACTATTTCTTAAAATATCAATTTTAGTAGGCTTAAGTGCAAACTTTACTCTAAATTTATCGCTAGCCTGGGTGAAAATAGCACGTTCTGCAGGAGTTAATTCTTGATAATGGGTCCATATAGGCAAAATCTGCCAAGGAGTATCAACTATATCTCTTGTTGCCTGGCGATCAAATCTAAAAGAATAATCACCCGTTTGCAGATAGACATTTTCATTGTCAAGAAAGACGGTCTTAAATCCAATACCTTTATATCCAATGGTATCTTTATTTGTATCTTTCTCCTTATCATTGATACTGCATATCGCTGCTATATTCCTTTCATTAAAAACAGCACCAGAATGCATGAATACCAATGAAGACAACGTAAGATGAAATTCTACGTCCACCTTCTGTTTTACATCATTAATTGTTACCGGATAATCGTTCGCATTTTGGAGCAGTTCATATATAAAGATTTCCTTGCCACTAGCTGTCAACTGAGTTTTTAATGTATCCAACATTCTGACAATCTTCTGACCAGCACCGGCTGGATAATTCATAATATCATCGTGAAGTCTTTTGACAAGATTTCTTGGAGTAACTTCTTGAAAAGACCCAGTCTCATCAACTTTAAACAGATAGACATAATTCTCCTTCTCGCCATTTAAAATCCAAGAGAATTCGTAATATACTCCGTTTTTTGGCTTAAACAGATGAGGATGGTATACAATAGGTGCCTGCTCTTTACCATTCTGTAATATAAGTTTCGAAAAATCGCTACGTCTGATATCACGAATAGTAAAACTGCCATCCTTATTTTCCGTGAATTGTCCTACAAACTTATCATCCTTAAGTTTGAGATTATAACGGAATGTTGATTCGGCTTTTCTATCACGTTTTACAGTCTTTTGTACCACATTTTTCACTCTTGTAATCATGAGTCTATATTGATGGCGTTCATCTTTTAAGACTTTAATATTAGGCAGAGCATTGAATTCGCAAAGCCCAGTCTTTACATATTGGCTGAATCTATCAGGCACAAATATACAGGTAGGACAAAGGTCATTTGTCTCACCATTTATTGTAATATGTTCAATCTTTCCACAAAAACGCTTGTCTTCACGTTCGTGAGGAAAATCACTATACTGTCCTTTAAAAACAACATTTTTGAAGAATGTCTCAATTTCCTCAACACTAGCGTTATAAAGGTCTGATTTCTTTCTTATTTCCATATATGAGTCCACTTGAAAAAGTGGGTTCTATTTAAATTAAACGATAACCTTGGGCAGTTATATTCAGCCCTTGGCATTAACTAACTCTGCCGAATAATTAGTGTTCATTAGTTGTCAAACAACTTTGGTACGCAACTACATAAAAATGCCTCAAAATGGGGCTATTCGCTCTTTGAACTACTTATTTTGCAATTTGGAGACTTAATTTGTTGTCAAACCAGAAAAGACGGCGCTGGCTGCATCAGTCCGCAACTAATCTTCAGATAGATATAGAATCCCATTACCTGACGTAGGCGAAGAAGGTGAAGAAACGCGCCATTTCTGCCAGGCAGAAGAACTTCATCCCCCGAAATCCGATGCAAAATTACTCTAAATATTACAAAGCTATGACAATTTGAGGGAGATAATTGTTAATTAACGAAATATAAGGAAGAACTTTAATATTTCTCTATTTGTTTTTGTACTTTTGCAGCCAAAAAAAGATTTGATATAATGACGGAAAATGCTGGAGGGATGCTCCTCTAAGATTCAGATAGTTCAATTAGGTATGAAAAAGGAAGTGATGTTATTATGGATAATTTCTAGTTGTGGTGTACTTCATATCTCAGCTCAGGAAACCAATGCTATAGAATGGCAGGTAGATACCTGTTCTGTAGAGAATCAGAAAGTAGTGAAAAACGAGAAACTTACTGATATTGAAAAGCGGGATTTCACGTATTCAAAGTTCTATCAGATGACTTTTGTGGGGGCACCTCTGATTGTAACTGGTATGATTGTCAAGGGAGAGGATACGCACTTTAGAAGTCTGCGCAACGACTATATGCAACAATTTCATCGCCCCTTCGATGATTATACGCAATTCCTGCCGGCAGCCGTGATGCTTGGTATGAAGGTGGCTGGTGTGGAGAGCCGGAGCTCCTGGGGCAGGATGCTGGCTTCTGATGCTTTCTCTGCGGCAATCATGGGAGCAGTGGTCAATACGATGAAAATTACCACCCATGTGATGCGACCTGATGGAAGTAACGACCATTCTTTCCCGTCTGGTCATACAGCTACAGCTTTTATGACCGCCACAATGCTTGCCAAGGAATATGGATATCTGAGTCCATGGATTGGGATAGGATCTTATACCATAGCATCAGGTACGGGCTTGATGCGTATGGCGAACAACAAGCATTGGCTGAGTGATGTCTTGACGGGTGCAGGCATCGGAATCCTTTCAGTCGAGTTTGGCTATTATATAGCCGATCTCCTGTTTAAGGATAATGGTGTCAGACATTTCTCGCAAAATGAACCCTTTTCCATACACGATAAGCCTTCGTTCCTGGGGCTGTATCTTGGCGTAAACATTCCTTTGAGCCACTATGATATATCTGAGAATCAGACATTCAGAACATCGTCGGGAAGTTCGGCTGGTGTAGAAGGTGCTCTTTTTCTGAATCCTTATCTTGGAATTGGTGGCAGATTTACGGTTTCCAATACGCATATCATTACGAGCGATAAGTATGGTTCTGTTTCTCGCCAGACTGCAAAGGAAGAAAAGAAAACGGGCGATGAGGTCGCAGAACATGAAACTTTTGATGCCATTATGGCGATGGCTGGTCCTTATTTTTCTTATCCCATCACATCCCGATGGAATATCGGAAGTAAACTGCTGGCTGGCTATATAGCTTATCCTTCTCTTTCCCTGTCTGGTGGCACAGTTATTCCCAAGAATTGTGGTGTCTGTTTCGGAAGCGGTATCTCCTTTTCTTATAAGGCGAAGGAAAACTATGGCATCCGTTTCTTCCTGGATTATAACCTCCAACCGTCTCACAGTAAAAATAGTGGGGAATGGATGAATACCCTTGCCGTGGGAACAACTTTCGGAGTGAATTTCTAGATTGGGATGAATGTTAATTTCCAGATTATCAGATCATTAGGTTTTAGGATTATTACTTTATCAGTTATGTGGAAGTATTATGCATTGCTTTCAGCATTCTTTGCCGCATTAACGGCAATCTTCGCCAAAGTGGGGGTGAAAGACATTAATTCAGACTTGGCAACAGCCATTCGTACCACCGTTATTCTTGTGATAACCTGGGGTATTGTATACGTAGGAAATCATCAGATGGAGGTGAAGTCTATTCCGAGCCATACGTGGATATTCCTTTTTCTATCAG
>OGKS01001187.1_pt1 | contig 12912 bp, 8 predicted proteins | sample 1572491 | NCBI WGS metagenome assembly OGKS01 (sample SAMEA2582153, study PRJEB24529) | metagenome | biome: Human gut stool | place: China | collected 2011
GCTGGATGATGACTTTCTCATCAGGACGGGTGAAGACATTCACCACGAGTCCGATACCTTTTACAATACCTGGAATGAAGCGGATCCACTCTCGCTTCACATCCCACTGGTGGTGGTCATGCACCCAGTCGATGATGCTGGGCAGATAATCTTCCGGCTCCATGGTGTAGCCGAAAAGAGAGTGTTCTAATCTTGCCTTGAGGGCATCTGTAATGAAAGATGGGGTCTCGAAATCCATATCGGCTACCCAGAGTGGCAGCAGATCATCTCGTCCCCAACGGGGCAGCAGGGCGCCATGCTTCAGGTCGTCGCTGCCCGAACGGTCTATGATCTTATCGAAATCGTACATTTTTTTTAATCTTTAACTTTAAATACCAGGCAATATACAAAGCTTTTGCCCTTACAGGACGCCTTACTGATTGCCATTATACCCAGGGCGATGCCCTGGGCTATGAGCTTTTGGGCCTTCAGCCCGTACTTAAACCACTTGCGAAACTTGAGTTTACTATAAACTACCAACCGCCTGCTTGATGTCTTCGAAGAGATCATTCACATCCTCCAGACCTACGCTGAGGCGGATGGTGGTGTCTTTTACATCCATCGACTTGCGCATATTCTCGGAGAATGCACCGAAGATGGTGCTTGCCGGATGAATGGCGAGCGAACGGTTGTCGAAAAGATTGGTGGCACGATGGATGAGCTTCAGATTGTTCAGGAAACTGAAGCAGGCTTCCTTGCTTTTCAAATCAATGCAGATCATGGCTCCCGCCGTCTTGCCAAACTGGCGCTGCGCCAATTCGTGGTAAGGATTATCCTCCAAACCTACATAGTTTACATACTGAATCTGAGGCAGGGTGCGCAGTTTTTTGGCAAGTTCCAGGGCATTGCTGCTTTGAACACGATAGCGTGCATCGAGTGTTTCGAGTCCGATGGTCTGCATATAGGCAACCTGTGGAGTCATATAGGCGCCGAAGTTGAAGAGCATTTCTCCATAGAGACGCTTGGCGAAATCGCCGTTATAAGGAGTTCCGTAGTCGATGACCAGACCGCCGAGCGAAGTTGCACCACCACTTACATATTTAGAGCTGGAAACCACCTCAATATCTACTCCCAGATTCTTAGCCGAGAACTGTGTGAACGGAATCACGGTAGAATCCACTACCAGCGGAACATTCTTTTCGTGAGCCACTTCCGAAATGGCTTTCAGATCGGCAACCTCCAACTGTGGGTTGGTCAGGATTTCCAGGAATACGCAACAGGTGTCATCGTCGATGGCCTCACGTACCTCCTCGATATTGGTTAAATCGCGCAAGCGGACCTTTACGCCAAATCGGCGCAGGGTAGCAACGAGCAGGGCGTAGGTGTTGCCGAAGAGATGCTTCGAGGTAACGATGTTCTTACCCTGTGCTGCCAAGGACATGAAAGTATTGCTGATTGCCGCCATTCCAGAATTGAAGGCTGTGGCGTGGGCTGCATCGGTAAGGGCTGCCACTCGGCGCTCCAGGTTGGTTACCGTAGGATTCTCCACACGGGAGTAATCAGGTGCCTTGATCTTGTCGGTGAATGCTTCCGCCATGACGGCAGCATTGTCGAATTCGTAGGCAAGGGTGTTATATACTGGAACGCTCAGCGAATCGTAAGCATCGCGGCGTTCGTATTCCAAATGAATGGCTTGCGTTTGTTTCTTCATTCTTTTATGATTTTATGTGATATTTTGTTTGCAAAAGTACAAAAAAGAAATCAAATAGACAATAGATAGCATAAAAAAACGAGTTGCGAATGCTTTTTTATGCATTGCAACTCGTTTGAGAGAGAGTATTGTGTATTCTATTCTATGTTTCCTATTGTTTTTGGCCTTGTTAGTTTCCACTCATACCACCCGTCTGGATTCCCTGCTTTTCTTCCTGGAAATCGTTCTTGATGTTGGATTTCGCCTGCTGGAATTGCTTCTTGGTGTTGCCGAATTTCCAGGTAAGGGTGAGACTGATTTGGCGCAGAGGCACCTTCACCGTCATATTCTGCACATAGTCTGAACCCACGGTCTTCTGCTTGATATTGAGCTTGTCGTCGGTTGGTGTGAGAAACATCAGACTCAGGTCCAGCTTATCCTTGACGATGGATTTGGAGAGGGTGGAGTAGAAGAAAGCCATTCCGCTCTGATAGCCCTGCAGGGTGTGCTGCTTGCTCTGAATGATGCTTCCTACCGTCCATTGCAGCTCCCAAGGCAGTGTCTGTTGCAGATTGATCATCGTACTGCTGTTCCAGCCATGGTTCTTCCATCCCAGGACTTCGCTGCGCAGGTCGTTGTAGCTAAGACTCTCGTTCAGCATCAGTCTCGTCTTCTTGAATACCAGCCAGTTGGCAAAGACATTCAGACTGGCGTTGCGAGTCTTCGAAACATTGCCGTAGGTGGTGTTGAGCAGATTGTCTGCATCGATGAACGAATACTGCTCTATCTGGTTGTTGCAGAATCCATAGCCCAGAGTCGTGCTCAGGATGAATCTAGGGTTGTAATAATTGAACACCATGTTCAACTGATGCGACTTCACCACGTCGAGGTCTGTATTACCATAGCTGATGGCGGTAGGATCACTGCGATCTACATACGGGTTGAGATAGGTGATTCCCGGACGGGTGATTCTCATGCTGTAGTTCACACCGAGATTCATTCCAGGAGTGATGCTGTAGGAGAGGCTGGCGCTTGGCACGAAGTTGCCGTAGTTTTTGTCGAAGTTGTCGCCCTTGCCCTGCTCGAATTTCACTTTCTCCCAGGTCTGTTCGTATCGGGTTCCCAGCATGGTTCCTATCTTTCCGAAGTTTCCTTTCCATTCAGCATAGGCAGCCAGGATGTTCTGGGTGTTCTTATACTCCATACTGTTGGCAGGATTCAGCGTTTCGCTTTTATCTTCAGCCACGTCGTAGTAGCGGGAATCGCTCTTGTTGATGCGGGCAATATATTTGGCTCCGAAGTTCAGGCGCTGGGTGGCGCTGAGCGAATGGGTGAAGTCTGCCTGAAACGTATGCTCCGTTCCGCGTGTCTTGCTCTTCGAGAGCAGGTCGTTGAGCTGGAGAGTCGTCACATGACTGATATTGTCGTAGAACGTATAATTGTCGGTGTGAGAAGGGTTGGTGCTGAAGAGATAGCTGAGGATGAGATAGTTCGTGCGCTCCTTGTTGAAGAATCGCTGATAATCGAGACTTCCGTTGAAGGAGGTGTTGCCCATATCCTGCTTCATCTCATTGCCGTATTCGAATCCTTCGCCGTAGATTCCGCCTGCCATCTTCGTGAGTGGGTGACCCGTAATCTTCTGGCTGAAGGTGGTCAGACTAGCTGTGGCACTGATGTTGCTCAGCGAATCGAGTTCGTAGCTCAGACTGATGTTGCCCATGGAGAAGGGCTGCTTCATATCCGAATCCTGATAGTAGTTCATCGTGCTTCCATCTTTCTGGATTCGGTCGAAGGAGATGGTGGTTCCATCCATGCGCTGATGATTGTACATTCCGTTGGCACTGTAGGTAAGCTTGCCCTGCTGACCACTGATGAAGGCGGAGATGCGCTGCGTCTGGTTACCGGCAGCAGCACTGATGTTGTCATTATAGCCATTGCTGAGATCGCTGCCTCCGCCACCGTTCACGGCTTGCTTGTTGAGTACGATGTTGAGCACGCCTCCCGTACCTTCAGCATCATACTTGGCTCCCGGATTGGTGATTACCTCAATGTTCTTGACCATGGTAGCCGGCATTGCCTTGAAAATCTGCGATGGGTTGGCAGAGAACATCGGGTTGGGTTTTCCATCCACATACACCTTGAAGCTGGATGAACCATTCACGGTAATGTTATCCTGTCCATCCACGGTAACCATCGGCACCTTGCGCAGCATATCGAGAACGGTAGAAGCCTTGGCGTCAGCATCCTGTTGCACGTTGTAGGTCATCTTGTCGGTCTCCATTTTTACCAGTGGTTTGGATGCAACCACGGTAACTGCGTTGAGATCCACGTCTTTCCAGAGGGAATCTGTGACCTCAGCATCGCTCTGTGCGAAACTTTCGAGCGAGCAGACGAGCAGAGAGCTCATCAAAATCATATTTTTCTTATTCATATTCTTCGTGTTTGAATATCCTTGTTTATTGACTATCTTTTTGCCTTTTTGTTTGTTTGACGATGCAAAGATAATAGATTCTTTTGTAAAGACAATGACACCGGGAGGGGTTTAACCCAACAATAACTTTCTGAAAGCCGTCCTTAACATTGAAATAACATAAATTTATCAGAAACCCTGCAAAAAGCATAAAATGTAAGCCATTCATTCGTTTATCTCAACTTTATTTTGTAATTTCGCAGCGAAATAGAAAATTCAGTGTTTCTTGGATGATCATAGAATAAACAATAGAATAAAAATATAAATCAGTTATGATGAAATCAACTAAAATGAGCCTCCGGGCTCTTACGTTTAGTGCAGCACTCTGTGCTTCGCTCGGAACATCGCTTTCTGCCTTTGCCGAGACCATCGAAGTGCAGAAGCTGAAACATGCCGGCCCTTATCCTGTGGCTACCCCTTGGATGGCGGATAGCGTGAATGTGAAGGGGGAGAAATTCTCGATGGAAGGTGTGCTCGACTCTCCGCTCTCGTTTACCTTATTGAATAATGGTAAGGAGGTGGCAGCTTCCCAGCTCCTGGCTGATAGCAGGCAGAATGCTCTTCACCTGGCTTCTTTCACCATATCAAATACCAGCCGTACCCAGGCTACCATCGAGGTGAAGGGATTGAAGCTGTATCGCCTCTTTGTGGATGGTGAACAGGTGAAAGTGAATGGCGATAAGGCAGAGACTGTCCTGATGCCTTCTACCCATACCGTGGTCATCAAGTACCTCACCGCTTCATCAGCCGATGCTTCCGCTTCAGAAAAGAATGCATCAGAAAAATCATCTTCTTCAGAAAAGAAAGCTGATCAGGATTTCAAGATCAGCATTACTGCGGCAGACGGCAAGCAGCTGAGCGTGGGCGAATCTTCTGCCAGCACCAAGCGTACCTTTAATATATATGATGTAATCTGCATGCCTAACTATGCGAGCGTTCAGATGTCGCCAAACGGCAAGTTCATGATCGTGAGCAAGACTTGGGTGGATCGTCAGGGTAAGAACCATAGCATCAATGAATTGAGAAACTGTCAGACCAACAAGGTGGTTGCTTCTTTTGAGGAAAGTGTAAGATGGATGCCTCGTACCAACAAACTGTATTTTACCGAGAAGGCGAGCGACAGTTCCATTGCCGGCGAAGGAAAGGCTGATGGCGAAGTTCAGCTGATTACCATCAATCCGATGAATATGGAGCGAGAGGTGTTGGCGGCAAACATTCCGGAGGGATGGTTCCAGTTTACTCCAGATGAGAAATCGCTCATCTATACGCTCTATGAGGAAGGCAGAAAGAAGGATCCTCAGGTGTACGATGTAAAGGAACCAGATGACCGCCAGCCAGGATGGAGAACCCGCAGCTATCTGGCTAAGTATGATCTGGCTTCAGGCATTCTCCAGCCGCTTACCTTCGGCTACCACAATGTTTATCTCAACGATATTTCCGCAGATTCCCGCTATCTGCTCATCGGCAAGAGCGAGGAGCGCCTTACCAAGCGTCCTACTACTCTCAACTCGCTCTATCGTCTCGATCTGAACGATATGAGTGTTGAGGCGCTGGTAGAGAAGGGTGAATTCCTGAACAGTGCCCAGTTCTCGCCAGACGGCAAGAGCATTCTCGTTACCGGTTCGCCTGAGGCTTTCGATGGAATTGGAAAGAATGTGGAGGAGGGACAGATTCCTAGCATGGTTGACACCCAGCTCTATCTGATGAACCTGGCGGATAAGAAGGTTCGCCCGATGACCAAGGATTTCAATCCTAACGTGCAGAGCGTGGATTGGAGTAAGGCGGATGGCAATATTTACTTCACAGCCGAGGATAAAGACTGTATGCATCTCTTCCAACTGAACCCTAAGTCGGGTAAGTTTACTTTGCTCAAGACTCCGGAGGAGAACATCAAGAGCTTCTCCATCGCAGCGGCTGCTCCGGAAATGGCGTTCTCAGGACAGAGCGTATCCAATGCCGACCGACTCTACAAGATGAGCACCAAGGCACAGAAGTCGCTGCTCGTAGATGATCTCAGTGCCCGTCTGCTGAAAGACATCGAGCTGGGCGAGTGCAAGGCTTGGAACTTCGTGAATTCCCGTGGCGATACCCTTTGCTGCCGTTACTATCTGCCACCTCATTTCGATGCTTCCAAGAAGTATCCGATGGTGGTGAACTACTATGGCGGTTGCAGTCCTACCACCCGTATGTTCCAGAGCCGCTATCCTCATCATGTCTATGCTGCGATGGGTTATGTGGTTCTGGTCGTGAACCCAAGCGGAGCCACCGGTTTCGGTCAGAAGTTCTCTGCCCGCCATGTGGATACTGCCGGCGAGGGAGTGGCTGAGGATATTATCTCCAGCACCCAGGCTTTCTGCGATGAGCATAGTTTCGTAAACCGCAAGAAGATAGGTTGTATCGGCGCTAGCTACGGCGGTTTCATGACTCAGTATCTTCAGACCAAGACCGATCTCTTTGCCGCAGCTATTTCTCATGCCGGCATCAGCGATCATACCAGCTATTGGGGCGAAGGCTATTGGGGATACAGCTACAGCGAGGTTTCCATGGCGAACGAGTATCCTTGGACCAACAAGCATCTCTTCGTAGATCAGAGTCCGCTCTACAATGCTGACAAGATTCATACTCCATTGCTCTTCGTGCATGGAACAGCCGATAACAATGTGCCTGTGGGAGAGAGTATTCAGCTCTATACGGCTTTGAAGCTTCTTGGCCGTCCAACAGCGATGGTTCTGGTAGATGGTCAGGATCATCACATCATCGATTATGAAAAGCGCATCAAGTGGCAGAACACCATCTTCGCATGGTTTGCCAAGTGGCTGCAGGATGATGGCAGCTGGTGGAAAGAAATGTATGGAGAGGAAAAGATGTAAAAAGAAGGGTGTGTCATAAGTCCAGATAATGGCAACCGAGGACGGGCTGAAAGCCCAAAAGCTCCTAGCCCAGGGCAGCGCCCTGGGTTTTAGAACAAATACAAAAAGTCGCCCTGAAAGGGCAAAAGCTTTCAATTTCAAAGCTTTTGCCCTTTCAGGGCGACTTCGCTTTTTGCCAATATTACCCAGGGTGCTACCCTGGGCTAGGAGCTTCTGCCCTTTCAGGGCGTATTGGATGTGACTTATAATACATCCTCTTTTTCTTATTTCTTATTGCTCAGTGAAATCATCAGGGAGATGAAGGCGAAGGAAATGCCTACGATGCAGACTCCCAGCCAGTCGGCTTGGGTCCACACGTATCCGGCACAGAACGTACCGAGTGAACCACCGATGAAATAGGTCGTCATGAAGATGGTATTGGCGCGGTTGGAAGCCTGCGGAATCTCCTGCAGGCAGCCGCTCTGATTGCTGAGCTGCTGACATTGCAGTCCGATATCTACCAGGATGATGGCTGCGATGAGCCCTGCATAGGTGTCGCCGAAGAGGAGGGCTATTGTCCAGGCGACGATCTGCATGGCTGCTCCGAAGAGGCTGAACTTGTGGATTCCGAACTTTGGAACCAGCTTTCCTACGCTGCTGGCAGCCACGGCTCCCATGATTCCGCAGAGTCCGAGCATTCCCACCATGTCGCTGCCTGCATTGAAAGGAGGCTGGGCAAGATGGAAGGCGAGGCACGACCAGATCGCCATCATGCTTCCGAAACCGAAGGCGGCACGGATGGAGTAGATGCGGATGGAAGGGTGGAGGATGAAGATCTCAGCCACGGTAGTCATCAGTCCTCTGTAAGTACCCACATAGTTGCGCTTCATCTCAGGCATCATCAGCATCATGATTCCCATGCAGACCACCATGACGAGGGCGGCGATGAAGAACATCTCCCGCCATCCCAGCCATTCGCCGATGTAACCGCTGATTACCCGCGAGGCAAGAATACCCGTGAGCAGTCCGGAGAGCACAAAGCCCATGTTCCTGCTCTTGTTTTCGGGTGCGGAGAACTGTCCGGCTATCGGGATGAAGAACTGCGGAATCACGGAACAGGCACCTATGAGCAGGGAAGCTCCCCAGAGCATCCATACGTTTTGTGCCACAGCCATCACGATTGCCATCAAGGCTGCAATGGTCATGTTCACGAGGATGAGTTTCTTGCGCGAAAACATGTCTCCCATAGGGATGAGAAAGAACAGTCCCAGCGCATAACCTATCTGGGTAATCACGGTGATGAGGTTGGCGCTCTGCTCGGTAATGCCCAGATCGTGGCGGATCAGTTCGAGAAGCGGCTGGTTGTAGTAGCAGTTGGCTACTGTGAGTCCTGCGATGATAGACATCATCAGGAGAATGCTGCGGGGAATGCCCTGATTTTCTTTTAGCTGTATCATTTTCTGTCTGTTTGTTTCTTTGTTTTGAGTGCAAAGTTACGAAAAAATTCCCGGCAATCAAAGTTTTTGGGGACGATTTCTTGGGAAAATCTTCTTCCTCAGGCAGAAAAACTTTCTGTTCTTTCCCTCGCGCGCGTACCTTATTATATGTATATAGTGCTGCTCTGAAGAGGTGTTGGCGCGCACCCTTGTTACGCTAAAAAACACCGAAAAGTGTTAAAATTAGGCTGTTTCCGAGCACATCAAAAACTTTAACCTTTGTTAGCACTTTGTAAGTAGCTGATTTATAGCGATTTGTAATTTTGTTACAAAAACGCCTAAAAAAAAGTCGCAAAAAAAAGAACAACGTATCAAAAAAATGCTTACCTTTGCATCGTTCAAAAGAACAAATGATTGTTTTACAGATTTTAAAAAAGCAAAGAAAATGAAGAAATTAGTTTTTATGTTCGTAGCTATCGCAGCTATCTCTTTCGCATCATGCAATGGTAACAAAACAGCTCAGAACACAGCTTCTGCTGATTCTGACACAGCTCAGGTAGATACAACTGCTGCTGACACTGCTGCTGCTGATACAGCTGCTGCTGATTCTGCTAAGTAATTTGAAATTACTTGCGAACGAAAAAATGAGAGAAACAACCGCTGGACTTCGGTCTAGCGGCTTTTTCGTTTTATAGAGACTATGTTTCATTTTTTTAGGTTACCTTTTAGAATATTAGAAAAGATAATTTATGATAGATTCAAGTGCCTTCCAAGGTAAAAAGGCAGCTTACTATACGCTAGGCTGCAAACTCAACTTCTCTGAAACTTCCACTTTTGGCAAAATGCTCGAAGATATGGGCGTCATTACTGCTAAAAAGGGGGAGAAAGCTGATATTTGTCTGATTAACACCTGCTCGGTAACAGAAGTTGCCGATCATAAATGCCGTCAGGCTATCCACCGGATGGTGAGAAACAATCCGGGTGCATTCGTTATCGTGACGGGCTGTTATGCGCAGCTCGAATCTGAGAATGTCAGCAAGATAGAGGGTGTAGACCTCGTGTTGGGTGCTAACGAGAAGGCGAACTTGATTCAATATCTCAGTGATGCATGGGCGCAGAAGTTTGCTCAGGAAAACGGATTGGCTGCTCAGATTTCTCAGAATGTCGATGCAGAAAGTTCTCAGAACGTCGATACGGAAAGTTCTCAGAACGGCGATGCTGCGGCTCTTCATCAGCATTATAGCGTGAAGACGAAGGAAATCAAGACCTTCCAGCCTTCTTGCTCGCGTGGCAACCGTACCCGTTATTTCCTGAAGGTGCAGGACGGCTGCAATTATTATTGCACCTATTGCACCATTCCTTTTGCCCGAGGCAATTCGCGCAACCCGAGCATCCAGTCGCTTGTGGCTCAATGTGAGCAGGCGGCTGCTGAAGGCGGTAAGGAAATCGTCATTACCGGTGTGAATATCGGCGATTTCGGTCAGACTACCCACGAGCGATTCATCGACCTTGTCAAGGCGATGGATCAGGTAGAAGGAATCAAGCGTTACCGCATCTCGAGTCTGGAGCCTGATCTCTGTGATGATGATCTCATAGAGTATTGTGCCCAGAGCCGTGCCTTTATGCCTCATTTCCACATTCCTCTGCAGAGCGGAAGCGATGAGGTGCTCAAGCTGATGCACCGCCGTTACGACAAGGCGCTCTTCGCCCACAAGGTGAATCTTATCAAGGAGAAAATGCCTGATGCGTTTATCGGTGTCGATGTGATGGTGGGCTGTCGCGGCGAAACTCCGGAGTGTTTTGAAGAATGCTATGAGTTCCTGAAGAGTCTGCCTGTTACCCAGCTTCACGTCTTCCCTTATTCTGAGCGTCCGGGTACGGCTGCCTTGAAGATTCCGTATGTGGTTGACGAGAAGGAGAAGAAGAAGCGCTCAAAGCGACTGTTGGAGTTGAGCGATCAGAAGACGCAGGAATTCTATGCTCAATACATCGGTACAGAGGCTGAGGTTCTCTTCGAAAAGGCGCCAAGAGGCAAGGCAATGCATGGATTCACCAAGAACTATATCCGCGTAGAACTTTCACCGGCTCTCGCCAAGGAAGAATACGACAACCAGCTTATCAAGGTTCGCCTGGGTGATTTCAATCACGATAAGACGGCGCTGAAGGCAGAGCTTCTTTAGTTGATAGTTGATAGTTAATAGTTTATAGTAAAAAGGGCTAATCATAAAGCTCAAAGTTCAAAGCTCAAAGCTCAAAGTTCAAAGCTCAAAGTTCAAAGTCCAATGTATTACAACGATTTTGGAACATGGATCCGGAAGCAGTTTCCTGATTTCCGTGTTCAGAAGATTTCGATAGACGCGGGATTCTCCTGTCCTAACAGAGATGGGAGGATTTCGAGTGGCGGATGTACGTATTGCGACAACCGCACCTTCAATCCGAGCTATTGCGACCGGAAAAAGTCGATTACTGAACAGCTGGAGGAGGGAAAGGCTTTCTTCAGCAGGAAGTATCCTGATATGAAATATCTGGCTTATTTCCAGGCTTATACCAATACATACGCCAGGGTGGAGCAACTGAGGCAGATGTATGAAGAGGCTCTTGAGGTGGAAGATGTGGTAGGAATCGTTATCGGAACCCGTCCGGATTGTGTGAGCGATGAATTGCTCGATTATCTGGAAGAACTGAACCGCCGAACCTTCGTGCTGGTGGAATATGGCATTGAGAGTGCCAATGATGAAACCTTGAAACGCATCAACCGTGGACATGATTTTGCCTGTTGCCGTAGTGCCGTAGAGCGTACTCATGCCAGGGGAATCCTTACGGGCGGCCACATTATTATCGGTTTGCCGGGAGAAGATGCGGAAGAAAGTCTGCGCCAGGCTCCTCTCATCTCTTCCTTGCCGCTTGATATTCTCAAGATTCATCAGATGCAGATTATCAGGGGCACCCGGTTGGCACAGGAATATGCTGAGCATCCCTTCCATGTTTACACGGTAGAGGAATATATTGATGTCATCGTGAAATACATCCGTCTGCTCAGAAAGGATTTGGTGCTGGAGCGCTTCGTCAGTCAGTCGCCCAAAGAACTGCTGGTTGCTCCCAAATGGGGACTCAAAAACTATGAGTTTACCAATCTCCTGAATAACAGATTAAAGAGTTTACAATAAATATGGCAAAAGTAGCAATCGTTATATTAAACTGGAATGGTCAGAAGATGCTGGCAAAGTATCTTCCGAATGTCATCGAATATTCCCGTCAGGATGCTGAAATCTGGGTGGCAGACAATTCTTCTTCTGATGGTTCGATGCACCTTTTGGAGACTCAGTTTCCTCAGGTGAAGACCATCGTGCTGGAGCAGAATTTCGGCTTTGCAGAAGGCTATAACCGTGCCTTGAAGCAGATTGATGCAGAATATTACGTGCTCCTGAATAGCGATGTGGAGGTTTCGCATCATTGGCTTACACCGCTCATCGAGTTTATGGATTCGCATCAGCAGGTGGCTGCCTGCCAGCCTAAGCTGCTTGCGGAATACGATAAGGACAGCTTTGAGTATGCTGGCGCTTGCGGCGGATTCCTCGACAAATACGGCTATCCGTTCTGTCGCGGCCGCATCTTTGATACGGTAGAGCGCGATAACGGGCAGTATGATTACCAGCAGGAAATCTTGTGGGCTACGGGTGCCTGTATGATGATCCGCTCAAAGGATTATTGGACTGCCGGCGGTTTAGACGGCCGCTTCTTTGCCCATAATGAAGAGATAGATCTTTGCTGGCGCTTGCGTCTGATGGGCAGAAAAATCTACTGCATTCCTGAGAGTGAGGTTTATCATGTGGGTGGTGGAACCCTGCCGAAAAGCAATCCGATGAAGACTTATCTGAATTTCAGAAATAATTTAACCATGCTTTATAAGAATCTGAGTGATACGGAGTTGACACATGTAATGCGTATGCGCAGATTTCTGGATTACCTTGCTGCTTTCGAGACATTGGTTCTGAATCGCAACTGGGGTGACTTCAAGGCCATCTTCAAGGCGCGCAGGGCTTTCAAGGCATGGAAACATGAGTTTGACGAAGATCGCAGAAAGATACAGGCGGGTAGGGTGAAGGAGGAGATTCCGCAGGTTTACAATCTCTCTATCATCTGGCAATATTACGCCAAGGGCAAGAAACTCTTCTCGCAGTTGTAGACAATAATAGAACAAAACTTAAAAATAAAAATCTATGAAGAAAAAACAAATGATGATGGCGCTGGTTTCGCTGATGGTTCTGTCAGCCCAGGCGCAGGCTAATTTCCAGGTGTCGGTTTCCAATCCTTCCAAGGTGGCAAGAACCGATGCTCCGGTGGTGGTAGATCTCAGCAAGTTGGGAGCTATCGGCGACATTCAGCGCGCTGTAGTAACCATTGACGGTAAGGAGATTCCTTCACAGCTCGATGACACCAACCGCGATTGTACCAACGATGAACTCTGTTTCCTTGCCGATTTGGGCA
>OGKS01001191.1_pt1 | contig 12856 bp, 7 predicted proteins | sample 1572491 | NCBI WGS metagenome assembly OGKS01 (sample SAMEA2582153, study PRJEB24529) | metagenome | biome: Human gut stool | place: China | collected 2011
TATTTACACTCAAACACCCTATATTTACGAAAATTCACGTGACATTTACGATAATATACGTTCAGCGACAGAAAGTGTTTTGTAAACCACCAATACAGCGTACCCTCTATTTTTCAAAGGGTTAATTGCATTAGTATTTTGAATAAAGTACATAATTCGATGTTTAAAATTCAGCAGCGAAGTTACTTCTTTCTAATTTAAGCCCTAATATGAGTGCTTACGGGGCGCAGTGCACGTCTTGTAAAAAAAATTCGTTATCGCTTCTTTCTCTTTCCAAATAATTCAGAATGCGATCCAAGACGAACAAGTCTTACGATGTTTTCTTCTTTATCGTACCAGATAAGGAGATTATCATCCTCAACGTGACATTCCATATAGTCTTTCCACTCACCCTTTAGTTGATGAGGTTTAAACTCTGATGGGATGTCTTCTCCATTTGCAAGTTTTTCCACAATCGAGAATAGCAACTTAACCTTGTTTAGGTCTTTACTAAAACGCTTGTAGTCTTTCTTGAATTGGGAGGTTTTACGAATTTCCTTCATACTCAGCTCATTGAAGACATGAAACTTTCTAAGCTGTCCATACAAACAACTCCTGCATCGTTGCCTTCTTTAGCTTCTTTCATAGCAGCTATGGTTACAGCATTCGGCTGTTCAGAATCAACGTCATCATCGGATGCAGCGTTGCTAACATTTAAGATCTTAACTCCATGAATAGCCTTTAACACAGCTTTCAGATGTGTTAGAATGGAAGGATTCTCTATTTCTAATGTTAATGTTGTCATAATCAAAGCATTCTATATATGCAAAGATATAGTATATTTTCCATCTTTACAAGAATTTTGACACTATTTTCCAAATGTTTGAGATTCATTCCCCATACAGATTCTTCATAAACGCCATCATTCTCAGGTCTTTTGCTGATGGTCCTTTCTTGCCTTGCGAAGCAGAATGTTGTCATCGGCTGTGCCGCAATTCGAGTGCTTACTGCTATTCTGCTATTTCGAAATCCTCACGATGCACATTGCTGATGGCTACGGCATAGCCTCCGAATTCCATTACGAGCTGACGGTCGCGCAGGATGCGCACTATATAACCTTCCTGACCTTTTAATACTCCTGTGAGTACACGCAGCTTGACATGGTCTTTGGCAAACTTCTCGAACGGATCGCGTAGGAATGTGACACGCTCGGGAGCCTCTTTCATGATTCTCATGAAAGGGCGCATCTGCCTGTCGGCTATAACGGCAGGTCTGCCTGTACTGCAGTCGTTTACCAAATAATAATGTGGGAAATTGTGTATCAGGAAAGTCCTCAATTGATTTGTCTCGCCTTGCAAAAACACAAGACCGCTTACAGTGGGCTTTTCTTCTTTCATCACGCCCTTTCCATTAGGCTTCTGTTTGTATCGTACGGTTCGATGGATAAAACACTTGGGTCGGAAAGTTCCTTCAAGCTTCAATGATTCAAGTTTCTTCTCGAAACTGCCAGCCGACATATGTTGAATAAAAATATATCCCCAAGGTGCCCCTTCCTCTTCATTTTTGGACATTCCTCTCACTTTCGAATCCGATGCATCATCAGCTTCGACTATGTGGATGCCCTTTGGTAAACGCTTGTTGTTGTACTTATCGTTCACATCGGCTGCAGAAGAAGAAAGCGAGCTGACCAGCGTCATTTTCTTTATCTACTTTATGTCTTTGTTAACTGCCATCAACGTGGATGACTTTGTAGGTTTTATATTGACAATGTTCATAAAATAATGGCTTTATGCCTCCATCTGTTATACTTATCTAATAGTAAGATTAGTATCAAGATGCAAAGGTAGTGTTTTTCCTGCATTTATTATCATCTTCATCCCGAAAACTTTTGACTTCATGCGAATTTGTGCATAAATTGTTTACAGATCCGACATTTCCACCGTCGAAACTTTACAATATTTGCATTTCTAACCGCTCAACACTATGAGTTGAGCGCACTAAGAAATCTTTGGCTCGAAATTCTCGAGTTTTGAGCAGCAAACGTTATACTACTGACACACAGCGTATTATAACATTAGGGACTAAAATCAGCAAATCGCAGATACAAAAAAACGTCCCTTTCATCGCAAAAGGACTACTTTTACCTTCCATTAGTTGCCCTTTTGCTATACAATAAGGGCTTCTTTGCTCTCCAAATGTAGTACATTTGGAGAGCAAAGAAGCCCCGAATGAAGTGTAGGGTGATGTCGCACCCTACGAAAAGCTATAAAATCGGCTTCTGAAATCTCTAGAATCGATTTTTGTTTTGTAACACTTTTTTACCACTTGTCTTATATTTGCACACATTTTCGACTACCCAAACTGAGCCAACCGTTTACCTCGTCAGCGAGAATTTCATGCTCAATCCGAAGTCTTGCGTCGTAGTGGGATAACTGCTCGACGACAGCAACGGAGTGTTGGTCTGACGGTCGTAGTAGAAGCTCATGGTGAGCATACGCGACAAGGTGTAGTCGGCTGAGAACGACAGCTTGAATGCTGTGTTGCCGCTGTTGGCTGCCGAGGTCATCGTGGCGATGTCGCGACTTATCGATGCCTGCTTGCGCAGACTGAGGTCGAGACGCAGCTTGAGGTCGTTGTTTACTCCCGCAGACGAAGTGTTGCGACTGTTAGAGCCCGTCTTCTGCTGCGATGCACCGGCTGCCGTAGAACGACCACGCTGGCGCACACGACGATGACGATTGCCACCGAACGGATTGAAGTTGTTGAGCGTATAGGCTGCACCTATAACCCAGTCGTGCGACGACGCCTCATTTATCTGAACAGACGTCATGCTAAGGCTCATGACGCGTGTGGTGCGATACTCTGCCTTGATGGTCATGTTGTTTTGCAGCGTCACGTCGATGCCGAGCAATGGCGAAAATGCCTCGTTGATGCTTACGGTCGACACGTTGAACATCGAGTTGGGCACGGGCATTCCGGTTGTAGCATCGTTGATGAATCCCAATCCGTTCATATACTCCATATATGTGCTGTACGAAGCATACGAGCCTACGGCGTAGATGCTCTTGTAGGCGTGGCTTATGTTGACGCTCTTGAACACGTCGCGCAGCCATGGCAGCTTCGACAGTCCGCTGTATCTTAAGGTCCAGTTGGGCAGCAGATGCGAGAGCGAAGGGAATATCGACAGTCCGCCGTCGCCCATCTCGGTGTAAGCAGAGAGGAATGCCGGCACCATGACGTCGGCGCTGTATCGGCTCACTCCACCATTCTCGGCACTGAAAGGCTTGCCAGCCAATGCTGTTCCGGCAGGATAGACGGCTCCTGCATAACGAGCCTCAACACGATTGCGTATCTTATCGAGCGACGAGCAGAAGCGCTCGAACGACTTTGAGCGATAGCCGTTATTGGCATTGCCCGAACCTTCAAACGCACTACGCAGCGACGTAGTAGTCATTGTGAACGTTCCGCTCTGCGTTGTGGGGTTGCCCTCGTACATATACTGCACAGAGCGAGCCGTGGTTACGGTGCGTGTGGCAGTAAGGTCGATCTTCAGATTGCGCACCGGCTCAAGCGTAGCACGCAGTTGCAGCTCCTCGGTGCGGTTGGTAGTGGCTGGAGTGGCGAGCGAGTCGTTCATCAAGAGCCATCCGTTGCTACATGCCTTCTCGATATATCCGTCGCCTATGAATCCGAAGGCGAAGTCGAGACCTGGCGAGAGGGCTCCCATGCCCGAACGCTGACCAAATACATCGCCTATCATAGGCTTGAATCCCGGCAGCGACATGGCATACTGGTTGCGATAGCTCAGGCTGACATTGCGCACCATCATGAGCACGCGTGCCACCGACTGCGCCGTGCGATACCAGCGCTTGTCGTCGAGCGGTTCCTTAGCCGACACGGCTATCTTGAGCTTCAACGCCGAGTCTACCTTATTCATTATGCGTATGCTGTTGTCGTCGAGGCGACGATAGCGCAAGCGGAACGGCTTGCCGTCTTCGGTCTTGGCACTTACAATAAGGCGGCGTGTCTTACGGCTATGCGTCACCTTGAGCGTGGTGTCGGGCATGAGGGTTATCTCCTTCTCGTAAGCCCGCTTGTTCTTAGGCAACTGTCGGCGCAGCTGTTCGTCGCGTGCCGTCTGACGATTGTTCTTGGTACGCGACTGCTTGGTATTGCTACGCGAACTGTCGCGACGGAAACGCTCATTGGTCTTCTTGAGGAACGGTATATGATTGTACAGTTTCTCCATGTTGAACTGAGCGTTGATATTAGCCTGACGGTTGTTGGCTATGTTATTGCCAAGCGACGTGCCGTCCTCAAGGTCGGTGCCGCGCACCCAATTGTACGATGCCGTATAGCTGGCATCGGACGTAATCCAGTCGAACACGGGCAGCAGATTGATAGGCAACTTGTACGAAGCCTGGAACTGCTGGTTGTAGTTGAGCGGTGTACCCATGTGCTTGATTGATGTCCACACCGAGTCTTTCCACACCTCGTAGCGGTCGGGATACAAATCCTTATTGACGGGCATGTAGGGCTCTTCAATCTCGGCATTGGTGGCGCTCTGGAAGTTCATGTGCAGATTCTTCGTAAGGTCCCAACGCAGATTGAACTCACGGTTCCACAAGAACTGCGACGCAAACGTCAACGGCAGGTTCTGATTCTCAGTAGCCTCCATGTCGCGCTCCTGCAATTCGTAGTAGTTGCGTGTTATCTCGGTATTGAAGCCTACGTTCTGCGGCAACCAGTTGAATCCGAATCGGCGCGGCAGGTCGAGCCACTTCGATTTCGACTTGATCTTCTTGAACGGTTCGAGCGGTTTGTACACCGGACTCCACTGATAGTTCATAGCACCACGCCAGTTGTCCTCACGTTCATAAACCGTAGTCTCGCCCGTAGTGTAGCTGTGGCTATGCGAGTAGGAGAACGAGAAGTTGGCAGGGTCGTAAGGCATAGGGTGGCGCTTGGTCTGTATGCCCACCCTCACGTTCGACAGCGAGAGATTGGTCTGCGTCACCTTGGTCACGGCTATGCTCTCAATAGAGTCGCGCTCGTGCTTGTTGGCAGCGGCATCGAGAGCCTCATCGAGCAGCATGTCGTTGTCGAGCGGATTGTACTTGGGCGACGTCTTCTCCTTGGTCACCGAGTAGTAGAGCGGAGCCGACACCTTAGCCTTGTCGGGGAAGAACTTGCCAAGCTCTACGTTTGTCGTAACCGAATAGTTGGAATAGTCGTCGGTGGAACGTTGTGCCACACCGTCCTCCAGTCCGCCGAAGCCAGCCGAAGTATAGCGTCCCTGAACATTGACATTGCCAAGGTCGGACAGCTGCACGTTGAGGTTGCCCTGCGCAGCCCAACCACCCGAACTGTTGTAGTCCTTAAGGCGCAGCTCGTTGACCCACACCTCGCCACTCTTAGCACTTGCCGAATTGTTGCGCACACCGATTATCATCGTCTTCACATCGCCAAGCGTCGGGTTGCCCACGATGGTGATGCGGTTTTGCGGATTGTCGGTGTCGTAAGCCGAGTACGGACGATTGTACGACGCCTGACCTATCGCCTTAGCCTTGTTGCGCTCGCGCTTCAGTCCGGTGAGGAGCGACAGCGGAATGTCGAGCATATTGTCCTTGGGCCACACCTGCAGACGGTCGGCTGTAGAGTATTTGTTGTAGTCGTTGCGATGAGGTGTGAGCTTCAGCGGAATCTCGTACTCATAGAAGTTGTTCTTGTAGTCGGAACCGAGGCGCACGAACACCGAAAGCTGTCCGTTTTCAAGATTCGTAGTGTTCTGCTCGAACGAGTTGGCATGTACATACATCTGCAGACGCTTGTACTGACGCATGTCGATTGACGTGTTCTTGTAGACAGCCTTCGACTCGCCCGAAGCAAGATTGTTGACTGTCATAGACAGCGCCTGCTCATTGCTCTCTACAAGCTGCGGCTGCGTGGGGTCCTGCTCGCGCGATATGCCAGGAGGTAAAACGTAGTTGACAGGTGTCTTGTCGTTGTTCTCCTCGATGTTGACAGCACTCACCTGAAGACTTCCGGTAGAAGCAGACGAGTTGTCGAGGTTCTGCTCGTAGACACGCCACTCGCCTCGAACAAGGTCGAGCGTACCGAAGCGCAGCACTATGGGGTGCTTGAATCCGGTGAGGAACATACGCATGAAGCGAACCGATGTGAGGTCGGTGATGCCTCCTACCCTACGCTCGTACTCGCGCAGCGGTATGCGGAACTGATACCAGTCGACCGACTCTTTCTGGTCGTTGCGCAATCGGCGTGTTGTAGTGCGCTTGTCGACGATATAGTTGCGGCCTATCTCAAGGTCTTCGGGACGTATCGACACCTTATACTGGAAGTACTTCTCGTACTCGCCCAGTGTGTAGTCCTGATTGATGTCCTCAACGTCGGGCGTAGACTTGTATGAAGTGTCGTAGCCCTCGGTGCGCGAATCGTTGTCGGGTGAGTTGCCCTGGGGGTTGTTGATGTACTTATAGCGGCGCAAGATGGGTGCCTGGATGCGGTCGAGGTCCGATCCACGGTAGTAGTGGTAGTTGTCGCCGGCAGGGTCTGCCCATATCGAGTCGAACACGGCGGGGCTGACTTTGCCCTGAATCTCGCGCAAGAACTGCTGATAAGGTTCCCACTTCTGCTCCTCGGCATCGTTGAGTCCGTTCATACCTACGTCCTGCAAGGCGCGTGCGCCCTTGGATGTAGCGAAGGCGTATGTGGTAGTAGCCTGATTTGGCACCTTGCCCCACTGCGTTGTGGTGTAAGCCTGCGATCCGTCGATAGGCATTCCGCTCTCGTAGAACTTCTTGCCGTCGCGCAAGATGTCCTCGCTCACCTCGCCAAGGTTGATGTAGAAGTCGCCTCCATATTCCGAAGCCTTACCCTCGCGACGTGTATAGATGAAGGGGTCGAGCATCCAGAACTCTATATACTCCACGTTGGCAGCCTCGAAGTCGTTGGTGTCGAGCTTGCGCATCATGCCGCCCCAGTGCTGCTGCGGATTGTTGAGCGTTCCGTCCTGAGCCAGGTCGGGATTGAAGTTGTATGGTCCACGCTCGTTGGGATAGTAGGCAAGATTGAGTATGGACAGCGTCGACGTAGCTCCGTTGTACGAACTCTGGTCGCGGTTGGGGAAAAGCTCGTTGACATAGAACTCGCGTACGTAATGGTTGCTGAGCTGTTCGAGGTCGCTCTTGATGTGACTTGGCGTGAGCGACGACGAGCGGCGCGTGAACAAGGGGTCGATAGTGTACCACGCCAGTCGCGAGCGGTTGAAGCCCGAGCGCAACGTGGTCATGTCGGCCTGTTCGGGGAACATCGACGGCACTGACGAGATAACCCACGACGTAGGTGTAGACACATTGATGGTGTTCTTCGAGTTCTCGAAGTCGTCGATATACGACGCATTGTCCTGCGTGCCTCGGCTCTGTCCGGCTATGAGCTGGGCAAACTCGCCCGTGAACGATATGTGCGACGGCTGAGTAAGGTGAAGCAACGGCAACTTGTCGAGCATATTGGTGAGCCACTGGCTCTCGCGCTTCCAGTTGACGTTGATGCCCCAAAGGGTGTTGTTGAGCGGTTCGGCTCCCATAGCCACCTTATTGGTAAGCGACTGTTCAGAGAGGTGCTGTATGGTACCCGACAGCTGGAAGTTCTTGGAGAAGTCGTACTCCCAGTTCATTCCGAACATCGTCTTGCGCTGCATGCCATAGTCGGTGTTGCTCTCAAGCGAAACATTCACCTGAGTGCCGGCATCGATAATGCTCTGATTGAGAATGGTCACCTCGCCGGCATAGTAGTCTACCGAGTAGTCGGTGCCCTCTGCCAGCACTATGCCACCAGCCGTCACCACAACAGAGCCTTGCGGAATGTTGTAGGCACCGGTCTGTATCACGTTGGCAGACGTGCCACGGAACTGTCCCGTAAGCATATACTTGTCCTTCTCGGCTATCTGTCGCGCCACGGTCTTGGTAGAATCGTAGAGTTCGGTGAAGGCGTATTTGGCGGCACGGTCGGCTGCCACGCCATTCTGCACGAGATAGTTGTACATATACTTGCCGAAGGGTTCGGCTACGGGGAAGAACACACGACCGTTGGTGACGGTATAGCCTTCAACGTAGTCGAAGAATCCGTTGGAGTGTGCCTTGTTGTTATTGTCGAGACGGTCGGCACCGAGCATCTTTATGATGGTCTGGCTCTTCACCTGCGGTTCGGGGATATAGGAGAGGTACACGCCAGCCGTATCGCTCTGGAACTTGACGTCGAGGCGGAACTTGTCGCGCTCTACCGACGAAGCCAGATAGTAGACGTTCTTCATCATAAGCCCCCAGTTGGCTTGCTGCGGATTGTTGCTCGTGTTCTTGAGCGACTTCACAAACAGCGCCTTCGAAGCGTCGGTGTTGTCAGCGGCAAACTCGCCCACCTGATAGGTCACGCCGCCGTATGTGTACTCATAGGCAACGGCAAGCACCTGGTCGGTCTGCAACTGTGTCTTGAGCGAGATGTAGCCAAGGGCTGTGTTGACGGTATACTCCGACGAATTGAGCAGACGCGCCTTCTCAAGTTTCTCGTAGTCGGCACCGCCATTGAATCCCGGTATGGCGTCGAGCGTGGCTGATGTCTGGTCGATGTCGCGTGCAGCTGCATACTGATTCACCATGCTCTGATACTCAGTATTGGCAGCGTTCGAGGGCACGGGCTGTCCGGTCACTGCCCATGACGTATTGGACACACGGGTGTTCTCGCCGAGGTCGGTCAGGGCGATGATGTTGCGCGTGTTGGCTGTGGTTCCGGTCTTGTTGGTTGCCCACACCTCAATGCGGTTGATCTTGATGCCCGACGTGAGGTTGGGCAGCGAGCGCATCCAATCGTCGTATTTGTCGTGGAAGAACTGAGCAAGGAAGAAGTGGCGGTTCTCCTCATAGTTGTCGGCACCTATCTCGAACGGTGTGAGCTGCTTGCCTCCCTTCGACGATACGCTCGTAGTAGACGACTTCTTCTGCGAAGCCACGAGTTGCAGTTTCAACTTGCCGAACTGCAGGTCGGTGCGCAATCCGAACAGCGACGAGGCTCCCTTCACCAACGACGAGTTGGAGGGGAACGACACGTTGCCAGCCTCAACGAGCTTAACAATCTCGTCTTCCTTGCCCTCATACTTCAGCTTCATGTTCTGGGCGTCGAAGTCGAACGTAGCGTCGGTGTTGTAGTTGAGGTTCATGTTCACCTTGTCGCCCACACGTCCGTTGACGTTGACATTTATCTTCTCGTCGAAGTCCATGGTCGTGGTCTTGCGGTTGCGGATGGGAAGCGACGGATTGTCGATGTTCTTCATCGTGGCTCCGAACTTCAGCTCGGCTGTACCTTGTGTACGTATGCGCACACCGCCGGGACCGAATATCTTCTCAGCCGGACCCAGGTCGAAGTGCATGTCGCTGAAGTCGAACTTCTCCTTGCCCTTGGCCTGATATATCTCGTCGTTCTTCTTGCGGAAGAAGTTGCGCATAAGCTGGCGCTCGCTCCATTGCATATACTCCTGAGCGGTCATCACCACGGGAGCAGCAATGTACGTTCCGCCTATCTTCTGCCCTACCACATACTGGCCAAGCGAGTCGTCGTACTCCACCTGCTGCTTCATGTTGTCGGGGCGTTGCAGGTCGGCGGCGCCCTGATGGAGGTCGTCGAGCGTGATGGGCAGCGTGCGCTGTATTCGCCAGCGTGGATGCAGAAGCGAGTCGGGTATGGTGTCGTCGGCGGCAAGCAGCGGCTGCGCCTTGATGGCGAGCGTGTCGGGACGTGCCTGCTTGATGTTGCGACGCTGCGGACGTTGCGACATGGCAAAAGCAGCCATAGCCGCCATAACGAGTATGACGACTACCGTTCGGGCGGACAAGGTCAATGCCAGCCCTTTGCGTAAGAATGGTAATATGGTGTTAAGAATTTTCAAAAGTCGCGTGATGTTACTTTATCTGTTTCAGAGCCAGCTTCACCACCTGCTCAACAGGCAATGAGGGGTCGTCGGTAAGAATGGCTGTGACAACCTTGGCTGTAGGAGCGGGCGAGAATCCAAGCATGGTGAGCGCTGCAACAGCCTCGTCGCGCACGTCAGAGGGTATGGTAGAGTCGGCAGCTGTGCCAGCCGATACTTCCTGTGCAATACCGAGCGACAGTATCTTGTCCTTAAGGTCGACGATGATTCGCTGAGCCGTCTTCAGTCCGATGCCCTTAACACCCTTAAGCAGACGCTCGTTGCCCGACGATATGGCGCCAGCAAGTTCGGCAGGAGGAGCTGCCGAAAGAATCATACGAGCCGTATTGGCTCCAACGCCCGACACAGTGATGAGCAGACGATAGAGGTCGCGCTCCTGCTTGGTTGCAAAGCCGAAGAATGTATAGGAGTCGTCGCGACCGCCCGTCACAAGGCTCTCGTGTACATACAGCTTCACGTCCTTCTTGCCCTGTATGTTCTCGTAAGTGTTGAGCGATATGTTGAGCGCATAACCCACGCCATAGGCTTCTACAATAGCCTGTGCTGGGGTGAGCTCGGCAAGCTCACCCTTTATATAATCAATCATTTCAGTATAAACGTTATAAAATTGTGTAATATTACAACTTTTATAACGCAAATGAGGGGTGTTTATTGTATTTATATAAAAAATCCCGAAGACATTCCTACATGGAACATCTTCGGGATTGGTATTTCGTAATATTTTATTTTTTTTACTTTACTGCAATCTTGATGGTCTGATTGCCCATTTTGGCGATGACAACAGATTCGGACACGGCTTGCGATGCTGTGCCATTGATTGCCTTGGCAGCACCCAGCAGCTTGCCGTCAACAGTATAGAAGCGCACTGTCTCGTCATTGTTGAGACCCGAGAGCGTTACAATGCCATCGTTTGATGTAGCAATGATGCCGCGAGTGGTAGTCTGATTGATATTGGTAGTGGTGTTCTGCAGATTGGCTTCCACCCAATAGAGGGTTGCAGTAGCCTTGTCAGAAGCCTTGTAACCGTCGGCTGTGGCGTAAGCCGAGATGTTGTAAGCAGCCGAAAGCTTTACTATGCCGTCCTGGCTATACGCATCCGATGCCATATCAGTGTCGGTGATGGTGTAGTGATACTCGGCGTTAGGAGTAGAGCTGGCAAATGTCAGCTTGCCATCAGCATACGAGATGGTAGGTACTGCGCATTGCTCGTTAGGCTTCTCTTCACCAGAGGTCTCATCCTTTAATGGAACATAAATATAAGGATACGTACTTCCCAATGCATCCTTGTAGTCCTGGAAATAAGCCTTAGGAACGTAGATGATGCAAGTAGATTGTAAATAACAATTTGTAATGTTACTGGGAAGTTTGCCTTGGAATGTGGCTTTTTCAAGTTTGGAACAACCTGAAAAACAATAATAGCCCAAAGAAGTAACTGAAGATGGGATTGTGATGCTTATCAAGCCTGAACAGTCTGAAAAGCAACTATTTCTCAAAGAAGTAACTGAAGAAGGGATTGTAATGCTTGTTAAGCCTGAACAACCAGAGAAGCAATAATCCCCCAATGAAGTAACTGAAGAAGGGATTGTGATGCTTGTCAAGCCTGGACATTCGCAGTATCTATTATTGGTTGATTATCAGTATTATACGCTCTAAACGGTAGAAAAGTGACTGTGTGGATTCTGTTTAGATACGAAAAGGTGAAGATTTAACGTATTTAACTTTCAGTTACATCAAAATTACATAGATATGGATTGGATGGGGTCGTTTGAACCGCCCCCATAATATGATAAAACAGAAACAAAGAAGACCATGTAAGGGAGTGAATTATCAGTAGCCATACCACATGTTATTACCTCCATAATGGTTCCATTTCCCATCCCTGTGGAAAGCCGAGAGCTTGTAAGTCAATTTCAGGAAAACGAATGAACAACCATGTTAGTTTAGACTGCATATCATTATTGGGGGATATAACATTAAGAAAGTACTTGATGATGCAGAGATCAAAGTAAGCACGCATGGAATCTGTTGGCTGCGTTATCCATTCTCCTGCAGGACTATTGGGAATTGCTGGCTGAATAGCATTCTGCTTGTTCCATACTCTTGAATGATGGCCACAGGCATTTCGAGTAACAGCAATAACCGTAAGCCATGACTCAAACACATTTATAGGTAAACCAAAACGTTTTGCTATACGTTTGCGTATGCGATTTTGTTTAATGTTGCGATAAATGGCATTGATGTTTCCAATAGTAAGCAGTTCTCCTAAAATCCACGATGGTGGGTAAGGTTCTGAGTAGGTTCGTTTGAAATGGAGAATGAACTCCTCCTTGGATTTGCTATATTCCTTGGATATAGCTCGCATTGTTTCATTAAACTTTGAACTATCCAAGAAATAAGAAGAGTCAGTAAGCCAGAAAGGATTGCCAGTCATATCTGCTGTTATTTGCATCACCGCACGTCTGATAGCAATTTCAATCTTTTCTATTTCATTGAACATGAGCAGTCTCAGTTTCTTGTCAAAGCGATAAAGCATCATCACCTTTTTGAATGTTGAACCTTCCTTATACAAATGGGCAGTTTTGGGCATCTTCAACAAAGGGTACATATAAGCAGACAATCTGTAATAACCAATATTGTCAAGGTATTGTATGGCTTTGTTTCTATCACAAATTTGTAAACCTCGAGATTCAAGCAAATCAACGAGATTTTCTGAAGATTCCAACCGTTTTGTAAAGGGAATAAGATTCGCCATATTCAAAAGTGTATAAACAAAAAACGCCTCGCACGATTTGAGCATTGTTAAGAGGCTTGGCGAGGACTGACGATGCAAAGATACGAATAATCATTGATAATACAAACTTTTTAGCAAGAAAAATCACG
>OGKS01001192.1_pt1 | contig 12851 bp, 16 predicted proteins | sample 1572491 | NCBI WGS metagenome assembly OGKS01 (sample SAMEA2582153, study PRJEB24529) | metagenome | biome: Human gut stool | place: China | collected 2011
CTTTTCTCAATATGTATAAAGTTTTATTGCATTTTGCCGGACAGAACGGCTTTTGTATCCGAAGCAATCATGTATTCTTCGTCTGTGGGAATGACGACTACTTTTACTTTTGATGCCGGGGTGCTTATCACACATTCCGTTCCATGAATCTGTTTATTTATTTCGGGATCGATTTCTACTCCCATAAAAGCCAACGGTTTACATACGGCTTCGCGCGTTACGGTTTGATTTTCGCCTACACCTCCGGTAAAGACGATGATATCTACTCCGCCTAACACCGCAGCATAAGCTCCTATGTATTTGGTGATTCGGTATTCATACATTTGTAACGCCAAAATAGCCCGTTCGTTTTTTGCGGCGACTCCGGCTTCTATGTCTCTCATGTCGGAAGATAATCCCGATATACCAGCCACTCCGCTTTTTTTATTCACCAAATTTGCTACTCCGGCAGAATCGAGGTGTTCTTTGTCCATTAAATAGGTGAGGACTCCTGCATCGACATCGCCCGACCGAGTTCCCATCATTAATCCTTCAACCGGAGTCATACCCATAGAGGTGTCGACAGACTTCCCGTCTTTAATCGCCGTAATGGAACCTCCGTTTCCGATATGGCAGGTAATTATGCGTTGTTTCTCGTAGGGCACTCCTAAAAACTCGCAAGCTCGTTTCGATACGTAACGATGACTTGTTCCGTGGAATCCATATCGGCGTATCCCGTATTTTTTATATAAATCGTAGGGAAGGGCATACATGTAGGCATGCGCGGGCATGGTTTGGTGGAATGCCGTATCGAATACTCCTACTTGCGGAACCGTAGGCATCAATTTGGATATTGCTTCGATACCCGCCATGTTGACAGGATTGTGCAACGGCGCTATATCGTAACATTCTTTTATTTTTTCGATAACTTCGTCTGTGATGAGCACGCTTTTGTTGAATTTTTCTCCACCGTGCACGACCCGATGGCCGACAGCATCGATTTCATCGAACGACTCGATACACCCATATTCTTTACTGGTGAGTACATTCAGTATGTTTTGGATAGCCGAATGGTGTTCCGGCATACTGGTTTTCAAAATTACTTTTTCTCCACTCCGGGCATGTTGAGTTCTTCCAGCAAGCCTCACATTATGGCGATCTCTACGTCGGCATCGGCTCCGATGCAACCTATTTAGAGTACAAACATCGCAAACCGATGTTCCCACAGGAAGAACGACTCTTCATGGTCAAGAACATCAAGGCAGTGAAGGATGCGTATATCAATGAAGGAAGCGGAGTTATCGACTTTCTCCCAACACTTGATAAGGTAAAACCTGATGTGTTTGTTGTAAATGCAGAAGGCGGTTCTGATGAGAAGCGAAAGATCTGTGCAGAACGAGGCATTGAGTATGTCGAACTTCAGCGCACACCTCATGAAGGCTTGAAGGCACGTTCATCCAGCGACCTGAAGAAAGCCCTTTCTACAGCTGCCGATACCACAACCCAGAGCGCCGGAATCCCAACCCGCTTGGACCTTGCCGGAACCTGGATCGACCAGCCATACGTCAGCATGTATCACCCTGGTTGGGCAATCACCATTTCCCTGGATCCAACCTTTGAGGTACGAGACAGATGTGGTCTCTCCACATCCACCCGTAACATGATCAAGAAGATATGGCCGGTGAAGCTCCCAAAGATGGATCCCGAGATGCTCGCCCGTCTGGTCTTCTGCTTCGAGAATAATCCGGAGCGCCACGACGGCATCATTTCCGGTGCCCAGGATTCCATCGGAATCTGCGTACCAGGTCTGGCTCGTCATTATTATGACAACAACTTCTGGCCAGAGAAGATAGAGAGTACTCAGGATGAGATGACCCTCCGCTTCCTCGAAGACCACCTCGTGATGATACCGATGCAGCCACGACGTCCGGGATGCAGTGTGGTAGAAGGCAAGGATATTACTCCTGCAAAGGTGAAGGCTTTAGCCGATGCTGCCGATGCATGCTGGAATGCCATTCTTGCGCATAATCTTGATGCTTTTGTAGCAGCCTACAAGGCTTCCTTCGAAGCCCAGATAGCCATGTTCCCAGGTATGGTGAATCCATCCATCAATGGAGTGATAGAACCGGATGCGAGTGTGCAGCCGATGATTGATCATTACAGTGCTCTCGATGATGTGCTGGCATGGAAGATGCCGGGCGCAGGTGGCGGTGGCTATCTTGCCCTGGTTGTAAAGGATAGTAAGGAATTTGCAGAGAATCATGATGAAGCCATCCATCTTCAGATACGAAGGGCATAATTATCTGGTTCCCTTCCTCATTATCAGCAGCCTCTTCTTCATGTGGGGCTTTGCCCATGGCATCCTGGAAGTGAAATCAACAGCTTCTACTTCTTCGTACTGTCCTTGTTTGTGATAGGGTGCGGCTTAACCTGTCTGGAGACGAGTGCCAATCCTTATACCACGGTATTGGGACATCCCGATAAGGCAGAGAGTAGAATCAATCTGTCACAATCGCTCAATGGCATAGGTTGGATAGTGGGACCGCTGGTTGGCGGACAATTGCTGTTTTCTGGTGTCAACATAGCCATTCCATACGCCCTGGTGTGTATCTTCGTGCTTTCAGTGGCATTGATCCTGTCAAGAATAACATTGCCTGACCCAAGGAGAGCGCATGAGGCAGATACGAACGAGAAGATAGAGGAGAAGCCGATGAAGGCGATGGCATTCGCTTTCGGCATGCTCACCCTCTTCCTCTATGTGGCAGCTCAGACGGGTGTGAACAGTTTCTTTATCAACTATGCGGAAGAGAGCATTCATATAGAGAAGCAGACCGCCAGTCTCTATCTCGCTTTTGGTGGAATGGGATTATTCTTTGTCGGAAGATTGGCTGGTGGTGTGGCAATGAATTATATCCAGCCGAAGCTGGTTCTTCTGGGCTGTGCGATTTTGGCATTTATCGCCACGTTGATAGTAGTAGTATGCAGTGGCAGGATATCGTTGATAGCCTTCTTCGCCCTGTATTTAGGAGAGAGCATCATGTTCCCCACCATTTTCTCTTTAGCATTGAGAGATGCGGGAACCCAGACTAAGTTAGTTTAAAGGACTAGCTAAGTTATAATTTTGCAGGTGTTTCGATAAATATCTGCAAAATATAACTAAATAATTTGCAAACTACAAAATTATTTCTTATTTTTGCACCAAAATTTAGCGTAATATAACAATAACATTCCATTTAACATCAATTGAGTTATGGCAACTACGGATAAGAAATCAATCTTGCGAGTACTTCGAGAGAAATTTAAGTACACACAAGAGGAGGTCAGCCAGTATCTTGGTATCAGCCAACCTGCTTATCTTAAATATGAGATGGGTGATACAGAGGTCTCTATGGAAGGATTGGAGAAACTGGCTCGTCTCTACGGCATGGATGAGTATGATATCATGGAGGGCAACATGGAACGTGCAAACTTTGCCTACGCTTTCCGTCGTGACGGAATGGCTAATTTGGAAGAAGTGGCGCACTTTCAGCAGATAGTAAAGAACTATATAATGATGAGTGATGAACTTGAAAAAGACCGATAAGATACTTTTGGATAACTTGGCATTTATGTTCAGACAAGAACAAGGTGTTAAGGTTACGGAACCAGTGAGTGTCCATCAAATGCTACGCAACAACAACATCATTGCTAGTTTTCAACCTTTGTCACAAGGCTTTGAGGGCATGGCAATCAAGCTAGTCAATCAGGCAATGGAAAAAAAGCTTTTCATGCTGATTAATACGAGCAGTAATTACAGCCGCCAACGTTTTACAGCCTGTCATGAGCTTTATCACCTTCTGTATCAAGATAATTTCACGGTATCCTATGATACGAATGATGATGGGGAGGGTAAGGAGATTGAAGAACAGGCAGCTGATTATTTTGCTCGTTGCTTGCTTTTACCAAAGGAAGGTGTTGTTGCTCTTGTGCCAGTATCAGAGTGCAAGAAAGATACCATCAGTTTGGCAACGATACTCAAGTTGGAGCAGACTTTCCGTTGCTCTCGTTCATGCTTGCTGTATCGTTTGAAGGAAATGGGCTTTATTACCGACATCGTATATAATGTCTATTTACATGATGTGATCAAAAGTGCGGCAGAGTATGGCTATCCTGTATCATTGTATAAGCCTACTTATACGAAAGAATTAGTGGGTGACTACAATGTGAAGGCTCGCCAACTGTATGACAGAGGCATGATTTCTCAAGCCAAGTATTTTAGTTTGCTCTATGACATGGGTATAGATTTAGAAAAGGAGGTTTCCGATGGCAAGGGCGAAAGTAATATTGGTTGATGCAGATGTTATCTCCCATTTCATAGCTACAGACCACATCTATGAGTTAAATGAGATATTATCACCACACCAATTATATATAGTAGACAACGTCTATAAGGAGGCAACTTACCACCCTTCTGACAAGGAGCGTAAGAACAAGATTGATGAGTGGTTGAAGAAGAGTAAGGCTTGCAGAATTAGTTTTCCAAAACTAAATCGAGAAATAGTGGCTGAGTTCTTCAAGTTGAAGCGTGACTATAAACTTCTTGGTGATGGCGAGTGCGCATGTATGGCGATGGCTCGTTTTGAGAAAGAGGCAATTGCAAGTAGCAACTTCCGTGATGTAGCTCCATATTGTGAAGCGAATGGCATTGAATATATCGGGACGTTGGACATTCTTTTAATTGCAAAGAGAAAGGGACATTGGGACATAGATCAATGCAACCAGTTTATAATGGATGCAATAAAGGTCAATAATGCTAGATTCCCGGTTAGTAAGATAGAAGATTATAAAACGGAGAAAGACCTTAGTGAGTTTTAAGACTAAGGCCTCTTCTCTTCAATATTCCATTCATTTTAGAAATGGAATAGCAAGATTTTAAACGTAAATCACCGTTAGCCCGTATGGCGGTACCTATATATTAATTTTGGCGATTATATAGAAGATATATTCACCCGACTGATGGAGGGAGAGCAAGACTTCATGTCCCTAATCCCATGTAATTATAACTCGAACAAAAAGGTGAATGTCAAGACTACCTAATTGGCAGCTCTGGCAATACCAATTAATAATATGCTTTTTTTGAAAAATGTTGGATGTCCTAACTGCTGAAAATCAGTAGTTACGTTCTAACGGTGATTTATGTAAGCTTCGTTGGGCTACGAAATAGGCTTCGAGAGGGGGATGAAGCTTGCCTTGATAGTGTAGTAGAGCAAGGTCATTTATACGAACTGAAAATCGAAGATTATTTTAAGTGGTATACAAATGATCCTGTTTGTTTCAAAAAGGTAGGACTTCAACAAGCGATTTCTTATCCTCTGTTTTGTAGTAAACATGATACCGCGCTGTTTATACCAATAGAAGGCGAGGTCATAGATTTTGATAATTATATGTCTCAGCTTCTATTCTCTTATCGTGGAGTTTGTTCAGAAATTCGTAAAAAGGAATTTGTTAAAGTAAGGAATGTAGTTTGGGAAGATAATGATATAAAAGAATCTTCACTTCTAGGAACAGACAGAGGATTACAGGATTTATTAAGGTATAAGTTTCTATTTGAGAAAGAAATGACTAATCCTGCCCAAATGTTTGTCTTTAAGCATATTACTTATCCGTTTGTTCCCGTATATGCTTGCGGTACGTCCAGTTATGAACCTATAGATTATAAATCAGAGAGAAGTGTCGATAATGCGATGAAAAAGAAAATGTTTGATGCCTTTTTTATCAATGTTATACCACAAAAAGAATCTCTTGAAATAATTATAGGTTATCACAAAAATCATGTAAATTCTGATTTACGACATTATGTTGACTCTTGGCAAAAATTATCCTTAGAGCAATTGCAAGTGAAATTAACAGATCTGTTTGCAGCTAGATTGGAAATGTGGGGAATGTCTCCATCTTTATATAATTGTTTAAGTGAGGAAAAGAAAAAGTTATTCTTGGATAACATGAAGAAAGTCCAAACGAATTTCTATTATGATATAAGAAATGAGTTAGAATTTAATATGTTTGAATAGAATATATACATTGTATTTGACATTTAAAAAACAATGAAACAAGATACAAAAGAAAAGATGGATTTTTGGTTAAGCCAAAATCCAGAATCTACACATCCATTGGATGAGAGACGTAAATTTAGTTTCGTACTAGAGTTATACCAGAACGACGATAATGTACAATTTGAAGATTTGTATGAATCATTTCGTAATAGTCATCCAACTTATGATGAGCAATATTCAAGAGAATTGTGTGAAAAATGGGATATCGAAATATCGAAACTAAAACGTTTCGCAGAATATCTTATAGATGAAAAATAAGTTTAGATGACGTATCACCCAGGCGGTCCCATCCCGCAAAACCTGGCGAGACCTTTGTGATTGGTCCGCCAACCCTAAAGCGTAGCGGTTCTGAGCACCGGAGGACGGTTACATCCCTAATCCCTATGGTAGGGATTTAGGGCTTGGGTATAGGGTAAGGACCCCCTCTTCGCAAGAGGGGGACAGGGGAGTCGAAAAAACAATAATTAATAAGGAGATTACGTTATGAACACAGAAGAAAAAAAAGCAGATTTCATACGTCGCTTCAAGGCTTCTAGGGAGCGAAAAGCAGAATACATAACACAAATGGAGAAGCGTATGCGTGATGACTATCGCCGCAGAACCGGTAAGGAAGCAGAATCTTTTTGTGTGTTGTAATGTTTAGCCATAAGCCAAGCATAGGTTAATAAATGCATTTTTCTCTTAAATCCTTGGTGATTACGAAAGAAAGTCGTAAATTTGCAGACAAAGATTAAAATAAAGGAGAATGTATTATGTTGATAAGTAATGTATCACAAGATAGAACCATTCCTTATTGGGATGAAATCAGGAATTTAAGCATTGAGGATAAATGTTCCTTGATAGCTAAAATTGAGTCTTCTTTGTGCGATGTTGATATGAGTGAGTCGACTAATTCGATTCATGGGATACCACGTGAGGTGATGATTGCGGCTGCAGAATATGCTCTGAAGGAAAATAGAGCAGGTCGCTGCATTCCAAATTCGCAAGTTGAGTCTTTTATCAAAGCTAAAAGAGGATGGAAGTAGTTTGGTCAGACTTGGCTTTGCCGCAGTTAGATGAAGTCATAGACTATGTGGAAGAACATGCAAGTTGTAATTATGGGGATTGTTCATGTCAAGCGGTCTCCGCAAGCTGTAACTTCCATGATTAAACGCTTTTTAGAAGAATATGACAAATAGGTAAGTCTTCAGAAAATTGATGCTGTCAGCAACTGTTCGGAAATTCCGAACAGTTAGTAAAGAAGGCAATCGTATGGTTACACGTAATATGGATTACTCCGCTATAACCCTGATGGGCACCTCCCCAGAGGTAATCCTATCAAAAGTAGAATAAAAACAATATTCCTCATTCGAGTGGCGACAAGTGCAGAGCGATACTGCAATGAGGAACTATTCTGGCTGTCCCAATCAGCAAGCTATAGTAAGGCGGTCCCATCCCGCACAACCTGGCGAGACCTTTGATTGGTCCGCCAACCTTAGAGCGTAGTGGCTCTGAGCACCGGAGGGCGGTTTTCCTCTTCTTCCCTGAGGGGAAATGCTTACGTAATGAAGTTTTTTATTTAATTCCTTGGTGTTTACGTCAGAAAGTAGTATCTTTGCAGCAGTCTTTAAATATAGGAGGTTATACAATGATTGAAATTAAAGAAACATTAGTTATTAAAAGCGATTCCCCAAAGGTAGCAGAGTGGGTGAAGCGTATGAAGGCATATAAGGCAGCTCAGCTCCAAGATATGGCTAAACGAGGTTGCGAGGTTTGTGAAATTGCTATGTAATGGATGCATTTGAATATAGGTTTACAAGCAAAACGGGTGATATATATATCGTGCGAATTCTGAATGATGGAGCGAGATTTTTGTCATCTGAAATGATTTCCGCCTTAGAAAAGTCTGATGTTGAGGTATGGGGAATATATCTCAACAGAGTAGGTAGTTATAAACATGTGACAGGGATTCGGGATTTATCACTTATCTCTAATCAAATTTATAGCTTCTTCAAGTCTCATGACAATGCGATATTGTATTATGTATGCGATGATATAGCCGATGTTCCGATGAATGCTCGCAAAAAGGCAGAAGGCTTTTCGGTACAGTATTATCGTAACAGACTTTTTACTAGTTTGTTTTATAAGCTTCAAGGGTTATTAGATATGAATGTTGTTGATTTACCAATTTGCATTGATGCTTGTGGCAACGATATGTATATTCATATAATGGTTCGCGAAGAACAATTGGATGTTGCAAAGAGAATCAAGCAAGACGTGCTTGATGGTTTTAGCAAATAGGGCAGACTTTCTTACCCGCATGAAAGATGGGGATAAGGACTATAAGTCTATGTTTCCATGTTACTATGTTGAAAAAACAGATGAGGTGAGGGAGTGTGATTAGCAATCCTTCACCCTAAAAGATAACGCAAACGAGCGCAATGAAAGCTGGCTTTCAAATTGCCGAGTGCAGCTTATCTTCTGCAATAACGATACAAAATAACTTTTTTCAAAAAACTGATAGGTGTAACTACTTGTAATATAGTGGAGTGAAGTTGTATTGTTGGTATACGTTGTAATGGTAATAATGAGATATTATGGAAAAATTTGAATTGACAAATCTTTGGAATTCTAGTTTGGGGTTGAAAAATCAACAAGATAATTCTCAAAAGCAAATAGATTTTTTGTGCTCTTCATTTTTTCGAATGAGAAATAAAGCCAAATTATTAGCTTCAGAGATTAATCGTAGTTTGCCTGATTTTACAGTGCATGATATAACCCATGCAGATACTTTGTGGGGAATAGCATCTTTGGTTCTCCAAGAAAGTCAAACTCTAAACCCAGCAGAAGCTTTTGTTTTAGGTGCAGCTTTTCTCATTCATGATTTAGGTATGGGAATTGTTGCATATGAAAATGGTATAGAAACGCTTTCTGAGTTGGATTTATGGAAAGATACATACGCTTCCCTCAAAAAGAAGTATGGTGAGTCTTTTGGAGATGATGACATTCGTTCTTGGTCAAGTCAGATTGTCTTACGAGAATTGCATGCTCAACGTGCTTCGGCTTTAGCTACATTCTCTTGGAAAGATGCTGATGGTAGACAAACATATCTTATAGATGATCAGGATCTTAGAGATTCTTATGGTGATATTATTGGTAAGATTGCGGCAAGTCATGGTTCTACCATTGAAGATATGTTAAATTTATTGGGAACAAATCTTTGTGGTGCACCAGGTTTTTTACCTTCATCTTGGACAATAGATCCGATAAAGTTGGGAAGTATAGTTCGTGTTGTAGATGCGATAAATGTAGATGATACGAGGGCTCCTAGTTTCTTGTTTGTACTAAGGAATCCTAAAGGTTTATCAAAAAAACATTGGACCTTTCAGAATAAACTAAATCAGCCGATATTAAAAAAAGACAGGCTTCTTTTTACTTCCAAATCTCCGTTTACTCTAACTGAGTGTGATAGTTGGTGGCTTTGTTTTGATACCTTGCGTATGATAGATTCCGAATTGCGTAGTGTTGATTCTCTTTTGTCCGATTTAGGTAAAGAAAGATTGGCGGTAAAAGGCATTGCTTGCGTTGATTCTCCAATGCGCTTGTCTGAGACTGTAAAAGTTGAAGGATGGGAACCTGTTGATACAACAATCAATGTGTCTAATGTTCCTAAACTGGTTGCGACTTTAGGTGGTGAGGAATTATACGGAAGAAATATGCTTGTTCCCCTTCGAGAATTAATACAAAACGCTTCAGATGCAATTCGAGCAAGAAGATTGCTTGAGGATGAACCTAATTTTAATGGGAAAATTAAAGTTTCTTTAGGTAATGATGGGGACGATATTTATATTGATGTTGAAGACAATGGTGTTGGTATGACAACATCAGTTATGACAAAGTCTTTGTTAGATTTTGGGGAATCTTTTTGGGGAACCTCTTTGATGCATAAGGAGTTCCCTACATTAGAGGCAAAAGGTTATCATTCGACAGGGAAATATGGTATCGGTTTCTTTTCAGTCTTTATGTGGGGAAGTAAAATAAGTGTCTATTCGAAAAAATACATGTTAGGTAGAGAACAAACTAATGTGTTGGAATTTTCGACAGGTGTTACAGAAAGACCTATTTTAAGAAAAGCAACAAAAACAGAATATATAAAAGATGGTGGTACAAAAATTCGTGTTTGGTTAAAAGATAAAACCATATTACATGATATTTTATTTGATTACGATCTTAATAAAGAGGTAACTTTAGAAGAGATATTAGGAAGGTTATGTCCTAGTTTAGATTGCAATTTATATTTAGGAGAAAGTAATGAACCTCTAGTTCGCAGAGATGATTGGGTAACTTTACCCCCATTACAATTATTATCAAGACTATATGGTAAGTCAAGATATACTGTATTAGAGGAACAGCAGAAAGATAAGTTGAATCTTATATCCCAAAATATGAGTTTGTTATACGATGATGCTGGAACTCCAATTGCTAGAATAGCATTATATAATGATGAACAGTTCTTTGTAGAAGGTCGTTTTTCTATAGGTAATGGTGCTCTGACTTTAGGCGGATTAGTCTCTAGTCATACAAACGGATTGGTTGGTATCGTAAAAGGTGAAAGTATTAATGCCTCACGGCATTGTGGTTATCCTTTTATAACAGAAAAGCAAATATCTGAATGGGCGACAGAGCAAGCAAAACTTTTATCAGAAAGTTCTTTGAGTTATGATTGTCAGGAGGCTTGTGCAGAAATTGTTTGTTGTTTAAGAGGTGATACTCAAGGGTTAAAATGTTTTGGCCATCGGGATTGTAATTTGTCTTATTCAGAATTGGTAGACAAGATAAAAAGAGATAAACTTGATAAATGTATTTTTGTTTCAGAATCATCTATTCATTATAGATTCAATAATATAGTTGATGGAATACGTTTTGAAAGTAATCCAAATGTCTTTTGGGGAGAAGCTGGCAGTTTCTCGATCCTTGGTTATTGGGGATTTGATGATCAACTTAATCAATGGCCAAATCCTGATGGATACCTTTATGAAAAGTCTATATCTGATTTGTTTATTAAAGCGGTTGCCGAAGCATGGGATATTGGAATTGAAGACTTAAAAAGCCAGTCTCAGTTTTCAAGTGATGAAACAAGGTATAGAGCTGAGATAGGAACTTTTGCAGGCAAACCTGTAATTGATGATTTTGTAGATATATTAAAAAGGTAACATTGTGAAAACGTTCTATGGATTCTGCTAAGCGAGCAAGCCTTGCCTTAATAATAGGTAGGGCGGTAAATCAGAACTATCAATCTGTTTATGATTTTGGAGTTGGTAAGCTTTGTATGTTTACAAGTTCTGGTAGCGTTGATAACATCCATGTCTTGGATTTCCAACGTAACTGCATAATTACAGGCTCTCTGTCAAACTTGTATGATATGGGTACCAATTCATTTACTACAGTTAATATGAACGGAAGTTCATTCAGTGGATTTGATTATGGTACAACCTCTTACTTTTCTGGTAATGTCAATGGTAATATCGTAATGATATATGATGGTCAAAATTCATCTTATAATACGTATTCATTAATGTAGGTTATGAGGATAGTTATATTCAAGTTTGTCCTGCCATCGTTGTTTTTGGGTGTCTTTATCGGACTTTGTGTTCCATATAGCTTGTTTTCAAGTATTTGTCCAGAGCCATTGCTGCAAGTTTGTCAACATAGCTTTTGGGACTGGTTCTTACGAATAGTGCAAGTGGTAGGTTCAATAGCTGTTGTCATTGTTGCATTGTTTAAGGAAGACTGGATGGCTTATTGGTACACACCATCTTTGAAACTTGAAACATCATATGATGATTTGACAGAAAATCTGGTGCATGATGGCAATTCGGATATTGTTGATTCCTATCGAGTCAAGTTAAGACTGGCTAATGAAGGGAAATCACCAGCTAACAATTTACGGGTTTATGTAGATAAAATTGTTTTCCGAGAGTCTTCTAAGAGTTTGACATCAGAAGATATACTGAAAGAGCCTTTTGCTATATTTCTAGACAAGGGTAATGATACGGTTTGTTTGCCTAAATATGGTGAGCTATCAACAGAATGGCTCTCTATGATGATGGTTACGCCAAAATCTCCTGTTGATGGGGCTGAACTTCCTCCTCAATTATCTATGTTTATTGGTAGGAGTTTTGAAGTTGATGCAGAACATCAATCAGGCTTATTAGATATAACTTTTAAAATAGTATGTGATGGAATGAAACCACAAACTAAAACATTACGTGTTGAATGGAATGGAAAGTGGCGTTCTAGAAAAAGTGATTTGGTAAGCGTTTTAGGTTATGAATGGATTGATTTCATTAATAAAAAATAGGAAGCATTATGACAGCAAAAGAATATTGTATAGCCTTTTGTGAAGGCTACTTCTATGCTCAATTAGGCGAGAAGCTAACAAATGGCAAAGTAACAGAACATACACTGGACTTAGCTAAGGAAACGGCTCAGACATGTATGGAGCAACAGATTGCCTATTCTAGTTTTGATGAAAAGCAAAAGCAGGAGATGAAAGAAAACCTTCATGAATGGGCAGATAAAGTGATGCAAGGTTTCAAGAAACGTTTGCGTGAGAGCGGCAGATTGATAGAATCTTGATGATGCGCTAGCCGACAGATAATCGCAACTCTGTTGCGTAGACACTTATCGGCAGCCCTTTAGGGCACAGGCTCCGCTGACGATACCAGAACTCTGGCGGAGGCTAGAGCGCAGCCAGCTACATCCTCTCGTCCCTGAGGGAAGAGAGGCTTGGTGAGAAAG
>OGKS01001193.1_pt1 | contig 12833 bp, 9 predicted proteins | sample 1572491 | NCBI WGS metagenome assembly OGKS01 (sample SAMEA2582153, study PRJEB24529) | metagenome | biome: Human gut stool | place: China | collected 2011
AGATACGGACAGTCAATAGAGAGGATTTGCGTGAATACATAGGTACGGTAGATGACGATAAACTTTTCAGGCAGATAAACGCAACTTTGAAAAAGACTTTTGGACTTTGGGTTTACAAGCCGGAGGGGAAAGAAAATATTCGCTGCCTATGCCCGAAGTGCCTGAATGATTACATCCACAATCCGGACTATATCGTAAGGCGACTTGACCCATTTGCAAAGCGAAAAGACAGATGTGATAAGTGTGATGGAGATGGTTGGGATTATGTTGTTACCGACAGATATTCATCAAAGAAAGAAAAGAGGGGAAGCAATGACAGAAAATAAAATCATTATTTACTATTTTTTGCTCCTACCGTAATCCTTCAATATGATTGTTTTTCCTATAAATCCAAATTCCGGCTGACGACAAAACCCAAGGGAGACAACTTCCTTACGGAGCGTCTCCCTTGGGGGGTTCTTTTTTTTGCATATTACGCTCCCGCAGGGGGCTTTTTATTTATTCATCTTCTGCTTCGGGGGTAAAAAGCCCCTTCGCGACCTCCAGTACCGAATCCAGACAGGAATTATCTAGCCGGTTCCAAATGAGATATCGGTTAAAGTATTTTTCGCCCTTCAGTGGGATAAACCGCACCGCGTCGGTGGCGGAAATGGGCTGGTGTTCCTTGTACAGCACGGTGATGCCTACACCGCAGGCCACCATCATCAGCAGGGAGGAAACCGTCTCCGCTTCTCCCACGATATTGGGAGAAAACCCGCCGGCTGAGGCGTGGTCAATAATGGACTGATACCCGGCAATGGAGGAAGAACGGGAGATAGCGATAAAGTTTTCATACCGCAGCTCGCTAAAGGAGACTTCCTCCCGGTCCGCCAGAGGATGAACGGAGGATATCACTACATAGTCCATCCGGCGGTCCACCAGCAGATACTTGCTTTCGGCGCTTCTGGGGCGGCCGCTGGCAATGATTACATCCACCAGGTCGTCATCCAGCGCCCGCAGCAGCCGGGTCGGGGTATTAAATTTCAGCTCAATATGAATACCGGAGTGCTTTTCAGTGATGGCACGCACCAGCTTTACCGCCAATGGCTCAAAGGAATCGATAGGGACTCCCAGCCGTACCCGTCCTACAATGCTTTGGGAGGCGGTCAAGGCATTCTGTACGCCATCCTGGTAGGTGCTTATGATCTTGCGGCACTCTTCGGCAAATACCCGCCCCGCCGGGGTCAGAGAAACGGTGTGGGTGGTGCGGTTCACCAGCTTAATCCCCAGCTCCTTTTCCAGCGAGGAGATGCTTCGGCTTAGGGCTGGCTGGGTGATATACTGCTGGCTGGCCGTTTGGGTAAAGTTAAGCGACTGAGCTAACGCGTAGTAACATTCCAATTGAAAGATCGTCATGGTTTTGCGTGTCCTCCATTCGTTTGGGCCACAGTATTCTCTTTGCCTTCCCTAATATTTTACCATGCGAGTAAGAGGAAAGCAACCAAATACAATATACAAAAATCCGTCAAATCGCTGGAATCATGTGCTTTTTGCACAAATATCACAAACAATATCACAGCACTTTGACTGTTATGCAAAAACAGCATCAATCAAGCTCGTTTCTTGGCATTTCACAATTTCGACATACTTGGCTATCATGGAATCGTAGATTAAGCTTCCGGAAGCGAATCTTGTGTGTTTTTGGGGGTCGGCCGCCCCCGGAGCGCGAAAAATGATTCTGGCGCGAAAGTATCGCGCCGCAGGAGGATTTATCATGACTAGACAGCTTCTCAAGGGCATCCGTGTGCTTGATTTCACCGACTTCCTGGCAGGTCCCTACTGTGGTATGTATCTGGCCGATATGGGCGCCGATGTTATCAAGGTGGAAAACCTGACCACCGGCGGCAACTTCGTCCGCAACGCGCGCCCTTTGGAAAAAAATAGTGGACTGAGCATGTATTTCCAGAATCTGAACCGCAATAAGCGCGGTGTTGCCATCAACCTCAAAACAGAGGACGGAAAAAAACTGTTCAGCGAATTGGTAAAGAGCGCTGATGTACTGCTGGAAAACAACCGTCCCGGTGTTATGGGCCGTTTGGGCTTCAGCTATGAAGAGTGCAAAAAGCTGAATCCGCGCCTGGTTTATGCTTCTATCTCCGGCTTTGGTCAGTATGGCCCCAATGCCAATCGTCCCGGCTACGACCTCATCGGCCAGGCTATGGGCGGCAGCATGAGCATCACCGGCTGGCCGGGCAGCGAGCCCACCCGTGCCGGTATGGCCATCGGTGACCTGTTCGGCGGTCTGAACGCTGGCTTCGCCATCTGCGCTTCTCTGTATAACCGTGAAAAAACCGGCGTAGGCAACCACATCGATGTCGCCCTCGTCGATTCCATCTTCTCCGGCATGGAAGCCAAGATGATGCAGTATGTTTACACCGGTGTCAGCCCCGTCAAGACCGGCAATAAGTACATCACCTCTGCACCCTATGATTCCTTCAAGGCCAAGGACGATTATTTCGTCATCGCCTCCGGCACCGATAAGCATTTTGAAAAGCTTTCCGCTGCCATGGGTATGCCGGAACTGGCCCAGGATCCCCTGTACTGCGATACCGAGTCCCGCAAGAAGAACGCGGATTCCCTCAAGGAGATCATCGAAAAGTGGACTGCCGATAAAACCGTTTCCGAGGTCTGCAAGATCATCGATGAGGCAGGTATCCCTGTAGCGCCCATTTATAACTGCGAGCAGGCCGCCAACGATAAGAACATCGTGGAAGTGCGTGAGATGCTCGTCAAGGTTCCCGCGCCTGTTAAGCACCCCGATGCTCCCAAGGAGCTGACCGTCATTGGTAACCCCCTCAAGATGGAGGAAGCCCCCTGCGTCTATTACAAGGCCGCTCCGGATCTGGGCGAGAACAACGAAGAGATCTTTGAGTCCCTCGGCTTCACCAAGGAACAGCTCGAAGCGTTCCGTGCCGAAGGCGTCATCAACTGATAACTGACAAGGAGGGTACAAGTTCATGCCACTTCCTAAAGAGGTCCATATCCAGGAATGCTGCCCCCGTGATGGTTGGCAGAATCATGCGGAGTTCATTCCTACCGATGTCAAGATCAAGTACATCCGCCGTATGATCGATTGCGGCGCCAAGGAGCTGGAAGTTACCAGCTTCGTCAATCCCAAGGTCATGCCCCAGATGGCCGATGCGGCCGCCGTGTTCGAGGCGATCAAGCCCTACGCTGCTGAAAAAGGCTGCACCCTCAGCACCCTGGCCCTTAATAAGCGCGGCGCCGATGACGCCGTCGCGGCCGGCTCCCATATGCTGTCCTTCGTGGTCAGCGCCAGCGAGGAGCACAACCTCCGCAATTCTCGCCGTACCATTCAGGAAAGCATGGCTCAGTTCAAGGAGCTGGCTTCTCAGCAGACCGGCGATGTTCGCATCCAGCTGGCCCTGCCCTGTGTGTTCGGTTCTCCCTTTGGCGATGAGATCCCGCTGGAGCGTCTGGATTGGATCGTAGAAGAGGCCCACAGCGTCGGTGTGGAGTACTTTGGCCTGGCCGATACCTCAGGTATCTCCACCCCCACCCACACCCGGGAAGTCCTCCGCCACATGATCGGCCTGGTCGGCGCAGATCACATCTGTGCGCACCTGCACGATACCCACGGTATGGGCATTGCCAATGCCTTTGTAGCCCTGGAAGAAGGCGTCACCCACTTTGATGCCTCCCTGGCGGCCATGGGTGGCTGCCCCTTCGCCCCTGGCGCCAAGGGCAATATCGCCACCGAAGACCTCGTAAATATGTGCGAGAAGATGGGCATTCACACCGGTTATAATCTGGAAATGCTCACCCAGACCGCCCGCGATATGTGCGAGGAGATCCACGCCCATCTGGGCGGCAGTATGGCGCTGGCCTGCCACGGCTAAGATGCCGTTAATTCCCGGCTTTCCTTCCCGCACGGTTGCGGTACAATTAGGTCATATGTGAGAGATCACATGAGATAAAAATTCGGACAAAAAAGAAAGGAAGAAAATCATGAAAAGAAGTATCATCGCACTGATTATGGCACTGGCTATGATCCTGACCCTGGTTGCCTGCGGCAATAGCAACGGCGACAACAACAATGGTGACAACGATGTTAAGGCCATTCAGCTGAGCCTGGGCCACACCAACAACACCGATCACCATTATCAGGTCCTCGCTGAATCCTTCAAGAAGATTGTTGAAGAGAAGTCCAATGGACAGCTCATCATCAATATCTTCCCCGCCGAGCAGCTCGGTTCCGGCTCCGAGATGCTGGAGTCCGTTAAGTCCGGTACCCAGGATATGGTTCTGGATCCCGATGCTTACCTCGCCAACTATGATCCGCTGTTCAATGTTATCGCTATGCCCTATGCGTTCACTTCCTGGGATCATGTTCTCACCTTCGCTGATAGCGATGTAGCTGCTACCCTCAATACCGCTATCGAAAAGCAGGGCATGACCATCCTGGGCTGGGCTGCCAATGGCTTCCGTGTTGTTACCTCCAATAACGAGATCAACAGCCCCGCCGATTTCTCCGGCTTGAAGGTTCGCGTCGGCTCCGCTAAGCTCATCGCTGATATGCTGACCGCCCTGAACGCCAACCCCACCACCCTTTCCATGAGTGATACTTACAGCGGTCTGCAGACTGGCATCGTTTCCGCTCAGGAAAACCCCACCTCCAATATCATCGGCAGTAAGTTCTATGAGGTTCAGAAGTATCTAGCTGTTACCCATCATCAGTATGTTTCCGAGCCCCTCATCATGAACAAGGCCAAGTTCGATAGCCTGTCTCCCGAGCTGCAGCAGATCCTGCTGGATGCTGCCAAGGAAGTCTGCGCTGCTGATGTTAAGACCGTTTCCGAGTCCGAAGCTTCCGACCTCAAGTTCATCGAGGAGCAGGGCGTTACCATCACCTATCCCGATCTGACCGCTTTCGAAGAGGCTCTGGCTCCTGTAACCGAGTCCTACTGCAAGCAGTACGGCGATGAGTTCACCGCCCTGTACAACCAGCTGAAAGGCTAACTGATTGAGTCATCTCCACGGCAGAGCCGGGCACACCCGCCCGACTCTGCCCCTCCTCAAGTTCTCTTATCAGTAAAGGAGTAATTCTATGTTCCGCAAAACGCTGAAAACTGCGGTCGGAGCCTTCAACAAGGTCTGCAATCTCCTTTTGGGCATTGTCATGGTCGCCATGTTCCTGGTTCTGCTGCTGCAGATCATTTCCCGCTTTATCGCGTTCATTCCACTGCCTTGGTCGCAGGATCTCATCGTATTCCTGCTAATCTGCAGTGTGTTCCTGGGGGCCTGCACTGCTACGGCCAATAATAAACAGATCCGCTTGGAATTCTTCGTGGATCTGTTGCCCAAAAAGCTCACCGAAGTCATCCTCATCATTGCTGATCTCATCAGCATTGCGTTCCTGGTGGTCGTTACCTCCCAGGCCTTCCAGTTGACAGGCGAGAATATGCATGTTATTGTTGGCTCTTCTCCCATCACTTATGGCTGGTACTACTTTGTGGTAGGCGTTGGTGCCGTTGGCATGATCCTTAACTTCATCCTCCTCATTGTAGACCGCTTCGCTGATCTCTTTGCCAAAAAAGGAAAGGAGGAAGTCACCGCATGACTGCATTCCTGTTGATTTCCACCGGCATTCTGCTCCTTATCGCTGTTCCTATCGGCATGGCGATGGGCACCGCCTCTCTGCTCACCATTCTGCAGGGCGGCACTCTCAATGCGCTTATCATCACCCAGAAGCTCCTCAGCGGCGTCAGCAAGTTCTCTCTGCTGGCTATTCCCATGTTCACCCTGGCCGGTGAAGTCATGACCCTGGGCGGTGTTTCCGATAAGCTCATCTACCTGGCCAACCGTGTGGTAGGCCGGTTCAAAGGTGGCCTTTCCATGGTCACCACTTTGGCTTGCATGTTCTTCGGCGCTATCTCCGGTTCCGCTACCGCTACGGCCGCTGCCATCGGCGGCATCATGGTAGAGCCCATGGAAAAAGCCGGTTATAAGAAAGAATACACCGCAGCTGTTATCGCTTCCTCCGGTCTGCTGGGCCTCATTATTCCTCCCAGCGGCACCATGCTCATGTATGCCATCGTCGCCGATGTCTCCGTCCTGGAGATGTTCACCGGCGGTATCATCCCCGGCATCATCATGGGCCTCAGCCTTATGGTCGTCGAGTACTTCCGCGCCAAGAGAAACGGCTACGGCACCTCCGAGCTGGATATCGCTGAGTTCCATACCCAGAGCAAGGCCAAGATCGTTATTCAGAGCTTCCTGGCGCTGCTGTCCCCGGTCATCATCCTGGGCGGTATTTACAGCGGCAAGTTCACCGCTACCGAAGCCGCCGGCGTATCCGTTCTGTACGGTTTCATCATTGGCTACTTTGTGTTTAAGCAGCTCAATATCAAGAAAGCCTATGAGGCCTGCGTCAAGACCGGCGTCAGCACCTCTATGATCCTGTTCCTCATCGGTGCGGCTGCCGTATTCGGCTGGATGCTCACCATGCAGCAGATCCCCAATCAGATCGTTGCTGCCATCAGCGGCATTACCAATAGCCCCGCTGTCGTTCTGCTGCTCGTTAACCTGGCGCTGTTTGTGGCTGGCGCCCTCTTGGATAATGTCGCCGCCATCACCCTGCTCACCCCCGTTTTGGTCCCGCTGATCAGCGCCTATGGCATCGATAAGACCTTCTTCGGTATTATCATGATCATCAACCTCTCCATCGGCCAGATCACCCCGCCCATCGGCATGAACCTCTTCGTCTCCTCCAGCATCTGCGAAGTTCGCCTGGAGAAGGTCATCCGGCAGATACTGCCCTTCCTGGCGGTTCTCATCGTCGATCTGTTCCTCTTCACCTACATCCCCGGCATCGTCACCGTGCTGCCCAATGCACTGCTGCACTGATTCCGGAATTTAGCACGGGCCATACTCCGGTCGGTTTTCCGGCCGGAGCTTCCCTGCATCTTATCCCAATAGAACGGAGGCACCAGCCATGCTGTTTTTCCTGCTTTTCATCGTGCTTATGCCCGCCCTTACCTATGCGGATTACCGCCTGTACGGCAAAAAGATGGAAGAGACCCTGGCCGCCCAGCCGGATTACGACCAAAACCGCGAAAACTACGATGCCCTGCTGGCCAAGCTGATGGCCCGCCAAAAGAAAACCGATACCCTCGTCTGCGCCGTGCTGTGCATTGTGGCCTTCATCGTGGGCGTCTATACCTCCACCGCCGGCGGCATTATGTAACGGTTAATAATATTTGGGGATGACATATATTCCCATTCTTAGCAAAAAGCCTTCCATCGCGGGGGCTTTTTGTGCACTTTTTAGGGCGTTTCTGCAATTCACACCGCTTTGCCCGCATTTCGCCCCCTGGGCGAAAAATACCCCCTTTTAGGGGGTATTATGGGGGTTGAAAGTAGGGCCTCTGCGCCCAGTAAAACCACAATTTTAAGAAAAATGAGAAGGAGGCCCACCCCCATGAAAAAACGCCTGCTCAGCGCCCTGCTCGCGCTGGCTTTAGTCTTTGTCCTACTCCCCACCGCCGCCCTGGCAGATACCACCCCCGTAACCGATGAAAATGTAAAGATCAACGGCACCGCTGTCACCGTTGGCAATGATATTTCCCTCGGTGATGGCAACGGCACTTACTCCTACGATAAGTCCACCCACACCCTCACCCTCAATAATGCCACCATCACCGCCACCGGCAGCAACATCGGCATCTCCTTCGGTGTCCCGGTGAAGGGAAATATCGATTACAAAATCGAATTGATAGGCACGAATACCGTCACTTCCTCAGCACAGGCAATTTATGTAGAGTATGATAGTGGTCTTGATCAGCAGGGTACTCAAAAGCTTAGCACTCTTACGATAAATGGCCCTGTCAATTCCCAACTTAGCCTTAATGTTTCCAGTAAAGAAGCTATCTGGTCCAAAGGTGATTTTACACTAAGCGGTGGTACGGCTGTAACAGCTTTCTCGAGTGGTGAAATTGCTGTCAATGTAGGTTCCATGACGATCAATAATTCTAAACTTTCAGCCCAATCATCATCTTATGGAACGACAGTTGTACTGTATGGCTTCGAAATGATTGGCGATGCCGCCGAATTTGAAGCCCTTAATACCAGCTCTGGTGTCAGAGCTGTGTTGAGGACAAGCGGTGCTTCAGAAAATATCGATTGGAGCAAATACCAACTCATCACAGGCTCTTATTCTGGCAATGCTCTTACAAAAAGTGAACCGACAGTGTGCGACAAAAACACCTTGAATAAGCTGTTTTCTTCAAGTTCCACAACCAGGTATATCCACATCGCAAAGAGAACCATCCCCGCCCTCCAAAGAACCCCTGATGTCCTCATCGCCGGCGAACAAGCCATCGTCGGCCAGAAAACCTCCCTCGGCGAAGGTAAGGGCTACTACACCTACAATAAAGACACCAAAACCCTCACCCTTGAAGATGCCACCATCTCCAGCGGCATCAATGCTATCCAGTTTATGGCTAATGGTTCCTACACCATCAATCTGGCAGGCACCAACCAAATAAGCAATGTTAGCAGCGGCATTGTTGCTTCTAATGTTTCTGGCGTTAATAATGTCACGGTTGTCCTCTCCGGCTCCGGCAGCCTTGATATCTCCGCTAATCAATATGCCATCGATATGCAGGTGGGCAATCTCAAATTTGAAAATACTGGCGAGATAAAGCTAACGACCGGTTATGTATTTACTCTTCCGCTTAACGCTCTCCGTGTTAAATCTGGCAGCATTATCATCGATAATACCAAGTACGACATAGTAGGTGTAAAACAAGATAAGGATGGAACACGCGAGGACATTAGTGACAACCCGAATCTTGACACCATCCTCAAGGGCACTAGCACTGATAAAGACCTCTATTTCAAGTCTATCACCATCACCCCTGCCGCCGCCAAGCCTTCCACCATCAGCTACAACGGAAAAACTCTAAAGCAGGGCGAAACTATTACTGATGGAAACGGCGGCACCGCTACCGTAGACAGTGAAAACAATACCATCACCTTGGATAACTTCAAAGGCAATTACCCCCTCGAATTCAATGCGGAATTCACACCTAACTCCATTACCCTCATAGGAGATAGCACCCTTTCCGCAGTCGAGACTAAATATCAGAACCTCACCATCTCCGGCTCCGGCTCCCTTACCGTCGGTTCCATCAAGGTGACTAATAACTATAATATACACGCAGACCTCACTATCACCGACGGCGCCAAGGTTACTGCGGGCACCACTACTAGCGATGCTAAAGCAATCGACATCACTGGCAACCTCACCGTAAATAGCGGTGCTACCCTCACCGCCACTAACGCTTCCGAGACTAACCCCACCATTGATGTCACTGGCAATGTCACCATTTCCGGTGACCCAGGTACCAATGCGTACACCGTAAGCGCCCATAATAGTTATAATGTGCAAAAAGACAGGGTTGGTAACCTTAGTCCTAGTGGAGTACCGTCGGCCATCAAAATTGGCGGGACTCTCAATATTAGCGCTGGTGCGCGTGTAATGGCACAGACCGATAGCTATGGCGCAGGAGTGATGTTAGGCCAGAACTCAACTATAACTGTTGAGGATGCCTTCCTCTCGGCCCAGAACTCCTCGTGCGATTTCGCTGCCATTTCTTTCAGCGGCTATATGGGCGATATTAATGTCAGCGGGGCGAAAGGCGAAATAGTTGCTGAGAATACCCATACTAATATTGGGACGAAATTGGCGTTCAAAGCGATTAACGCCTTTGTTTATAATAGAAACACGGACTTCTACCTCAAGATGCAAAGCGAGGGAGTAATTGACGAGGAGATTATCGCTCCGGGTGAATACGATGCCAGCGGCGGCAAAAAGGTCACCATCACCCGCGGCGATGAGGTTACCCCTGTTGTCATTGCTGGCACCCCCCTGCTGAATGACACCTACTACACCATCACCAATGGCAGTACGGTAGTAGCCAATGGCTCTGAAAGCAACTATAATGCTTTCTACGATTCCGCCAACAAGACCCTCAAGCTGAACAATGCGCAAATCAGTCATTCTTTTGCTTATGAAGATGGCGGCGGGAAGGATGGTGCTATCATTTTCACGAAGTTTGAAAATTATTTTATTGAGTTGAGCGGCGAAAATACCATTTCCAGCACGAATACTTATGCTATCAACTGCCACAGGCCGGACAGAACTCTTACGATCAAAAATGCTGCTGAGGCAGAAAACGCAAAACTGACATTGACCAGCAATTGGATGGTGATTTGTTCCATTGGTGGTCTCAATATCCAGTCCGATGTAACGATGGTCAATACCAAAAGAGCCGATTACTTAATGTATGTTAACGGCACCTTTAGCTATACGGGTTACAATGCCTACGCTAGTACTGAAGCTTCTGGCTCTCCTTTGGAAGTGTATAACCCCGAAAACTATAGCACCTATAAGTACCTCCGCGTCACCAAGGAAAACCTTGCTCCTACCACCCCCACTACCTACACCGTTACCATCACTGCTGGTGATAACATGAAGCGCGAAAGCGGTGCTCTCACTCAAGAAGTGACCAAAGGCGCGGCCATTACGGAGGTAAAATTTATGGCTGCATCTGGCCATTATTTCCCTGCTGACTATGTAAGCAAAATGAACCTCCCCGCCGGACTTACGGCAGAAATTAGAGAGAATAGCTGGTACCTTATCATCAGCGGCACCCCCACCAGTGATGTGACCATTAATCTTCCCGCGGCTTCGGTAAGGCCCACCATCACAGTTTCCATGCCTACCCCTGTCGCTGGCTACACACCCGCAACCGCAAGCGATATTACTCTTACTTATAGTGACATCAACAAATCGATCAGTAAGAATCTCACTATTAGTAATGTGGTTTGGCAGTCCTATGTGTCCAATGGTGACGGGAGTATAACGCCAGGAAACACTCTGTCCAGTGGGGATAAATTCGAAGCGGGCAAAACATATTTTGTCAGGATTACACATGAGTATGTTGCAGGCAAGTATGATATAGTTCCGGCCGCAGGAATAACATTGGACTATACAGAGTCAGATAGTACCGACATGATGCTGCTCTTTTACACCACCGGTGCACCCTGCAACCATGAATACACAAATGATTGGCATGCCAATGGGAATACCCACTGGCACGAGTGTAAACTGTGTAGAGCCCATGCGGATGAAGTAGCTCATACCTTTGGCGACTGGATCACCGATACCCCTGCAACCGATACCACAGATGGTTCCAAGCATAGAACATGTTCTGTTTGCCAGTATAAAGAGAACGCAACCATCCCCAAGACCGGTACCGGCGAGATCGTCCCTCCCACCCCCGATAACCCCGGCACCATCGTCATCATCCGCCCCGCCGAAGAGGAGAAACCGGCCCAGCAGCCCAATCCCTCCACCGGCGCCAATGACCTGGTCGGCCTGGCCGTCGCCGCTGCCGTCGCCGCAGCCCTCGGCTCCGCCGCCCTCCTGCGCAAGCATGACTAATTGCCCCACCAAAAAGCTCCCCTCCCGGGGAGCGTTTCTCTTGACAAATCCCCGCCCAGGGTGTATAACATTCCCATGGTAAATCTACCGCTTTAGTCTATTTCGTGTCAGGAGGCATTCCTATGGAAAATATCTACACTTCCGCCGCCCAGCTCATCGGCCACACCCCCCTGCTGGAGCTCACCCATCTTGAAAAAAAGTATGACCTCAAGGCCCGCCTTTTGGCTAAGCTGGAATACTTCAATCCCGCCGGTTCCGTCAAGGACCGCGTTGCCCTCGCCATGATAGAGGATGCTGAGAAGAAGGGCATCCTGAAACCAGGAGCCACCATCATCGAACCTACCAGCGGTAACACGGGTGTAGGACTGGCATTGGTATCTGCCGTGAAGGGCTATCACCTCATCCTCACCATGCCCGAGACGATGAGTATTGAGCGACGCAACCTGGTAAAGGCTTATGGTGCAGAGGTAAGACTGACCAGTGGTAAAGACGGAATGACCGGTGCCATCAAGGCAGCCGAGGAGCTTCGCGACTCCATCCCCGGCGCTGTCATCTTAGGACAGTTTGTCAATCCTGCCAACCCAGCCAAGCATTACGCCACTACAGGTCCTGAGATTTGGGAAGACACCGACGGCAAGGTAGACATCTTCGTGGCAGGTGTAGGAACAGGCGGCACCATATCGGGTATTGCCAAATACCTGAAGGAGCAGAACCCTGACGTGAAGGTCATCGCCGTAGAGCCAGCCACATCGGCAGTTCTCAATGGCAAGCAGAGTGGTCCTCACAAGATTCAGGGCATCGGTGCCGGCTTCGTGCCAAAGACCTATTCTTCGGAATATATCGACGAAGTGTTCGACGTACAGAACGATGATGCCATCAAGGCTGGCCGCGACTTGGCTCAGACCGAAGGCATCCTGGTGGGAATCTCTTCTGGTGCTGCAGCCTTTGCTGCCACCGAGATTGCGAAGCGTCCAAAGAACAAGGGCAAGAAGATTGTGGCGCTGCTCCCCGATACAGGCGAGCGATATCTAAGCACTGTACTCTATGCTTTCGAGGAGTATCCTTTGTAATTCACAATCGGATATTTCTGAAAAAGCAAAATCTATCATAATTTCCCCAACCAGCTTTCATATAGCGGGTTGGGGATTTTCATTTCCCAGAACTTCATATATATATATTTGCAAATGCGATACCACCGCCCTAACTACCTATTTTTATATAGTTAGGGCGGTGCTATCGCTAAAATTCGAGACCATTTACCGCAAAAACACAAAGTAAACTACCGTTAAAATACAAAGTAAAACGCCGCAAAAATATAAAGTAA
>OGKS01001201.1_pt1 | contig 12778 bp, 12 predicted proteins | sample 1572491 | NCBI WGS metagenome assembly OGKS01 (sample SAMEA2582153, study PRJEB24529) | metagenome | biome: Human gut stool | place: China | collected 2011
TAAAAATAGTGTTTAATGAAAACAAATAAATGTTCGATATTGCATTGCTATGTATCATAATATAAGGAAGCACATGATGACACAGGAGTAATTTAAGAAAGCAGCACAATACAAGCAGGCAGGCTTTGGAGTTATAAATCATGAGTATATTTAGAAAGAAACACACACAATCCTATGATAAAATGAATAAGAAACCGGTACTGAAAACAAGCATATGCACAGGGGAGCAGGTTGCGGGATTTCAGGATATTCATACCGGTAAGATAGAGGAGATAATGCTGATTAAGCATACTGGGGATATAGATACATTTAAACAAATGTATGGAATTGATGGGGAGATACCAAAGGTATACTAAATATTTACAGGTAAAGAGGACTATGAACATACCAGAAAGAGCAACGAAGGAACAGACAGAGGCAATAACACAGACAGAAGGCAACATAAGGGTTGCGTCAGTTCCAGGTTCGGGAAAAACATTTGTACTTACATATAGAATAGCATATCTCATAACAGAACTGTTTGTTGAGCCATCATCTATTGTGGCGCTTACATTTACGAACAAGGCGGCTTCGCAGATGAAGCACAGATTAAGGAATATTGTTGGTGATAACGCCAACTGTTTTACAGGAACATTTCACGGATATTGTAACATGTTTCTTAAAGAGGAGATTCACAGGCTGACATTTCCCAAGACATTCACGATTCTTGATAAGAAGGCAGAGCTGGAGATGATTAAGGACGTGGCAGAGGATATGGGAATATCGCTCAAAGACAATACTGCGAAGAAGATAATGAGTGATATAGACATAACCAAGCAGGATATGTCCTATGTTGAGCTTATGGCAGGCGTTGATAAGACAGAGCTTAAAAGAAGGGCTTCCAGCGAGAAAAATGTGGATAAAAAGGTTTTCTATAATTATCTTAAGAGACAGTGTGACAATTATGCTCTGGACTTTGAAGATCTTATTAATTTCACTTTATATATTTTAAACAAGAATGAAGATGTGCGGATTCGCTGGCAGGAAAAATGCCAGTATGTACTGTGCGATGAGTATCAGGATGTTAATATGAAACAGGACATGCTGCTTCACATTCTAAGTGGTTTGTATCAGAATCTGTTCGTGGTAGGTGACGACGACCAGAATATATATACATGGCGTGGTTCTGACCCTGAATACATGATTAATTTTGACAAAATACATGAAAATGTGCAGGATTATTCACTTACTGAGAATTTCAGGAGTACTCCTCAGATTGTAAATGCAGCGAAATCCCTTATCTCTGCTAATCAGAACAGGCTTGAAAAGCAGATGATTTCTAACAGACCAGATGGCAATAAGCCGGTATTCAATGCGCTTGACACGGAGGAGAAAGAGTCTTTGTGGATAGCTGATACTATTCTTGATAATGTCGCTAAGAATATGAAGTACAGCGACCATACTATATTGGTGCGGGCTGCTTCACAGACAAGGTCGTTAGAGGAAGCATTTATAAAAAGAAAAGTTCCTTACAAGATACTAAGCGGTGCGAAATTCTATGAAAGCGAAGAGATAAGAACGGTGCTTTCATACATGAGAATGGTGTACAGCCTTACGGACATGGATTTGATGTATACTATATCCAGACCGAGAAGGTGCTTTGGTAAGAAGTCTGTTGAGAAGCTTAAAAATGTAGCGGCACAGAACAACTGCAGTCTTTTCAAGGCACTTGGAAAACAGATTGAAGATGGCGATATAACACAGAAACATGTGATAGAATATTACAATGCAATCAGTGAATTGCATGATACATATGTTGCTTATACCTGTACTGATATAGTAAACAAATGTCTTGATATGGGATATCGTCAGGCATTGGAGCAGGATATCGACCAGACCAGACTTGATAATGTGTCAGAGCTTATCAGGACTATTACGGCATTGGAGGAAGATAATCAGGAAAAGGTTGAGCTGGCTGATTTGTTAAGCCATTTTGCATTATTTTCAGCGCAAGATGAGGACGGAGAGTATAATGTTGTAAAAGTAATGACAATTCATACAGCAAAAGGACTTGAGTTTGATACAGTATTTGTACCAGGACTCGTTGAAGGACAGTTTCCAAGCAGCAGGCTTCGTAATGAAGACGAATATGAAGAGGAAAGAAGATTATTGTATGTTGCGATGACAAGGGCGAAGAATATGCTTTACCTCAGCACTTATAGAAAGAAAGACGGGCGTTTTGGCGCAAGACCATCAGCATTTTTAAGTGACATTGATACTAATCTTCTTGACTGTATCAACAACAGCAGAGTATTAATCAGAGGTGTGACTGAGCAGATGCTGCCAAAGGCCGTATTTGAGGTTGGAGATAAAGTCAGACATAAAGTATTTGGAACTGGCGAGATTGTTAAGGTAGATAAGGTTACACAGACATATGAAATCCAGTTTGAGAATATCAGGGGAACAAGAAGACTGATGTTTCGGGCAGAGCTGGGGAATGTTGAAAATTAAAGCAGGTTAGAGAATGGAAAAATAGGGGAATCCCCCTATTTTTTTATTCTTGACTGCAGAAAAGTAGGAATAAGAGTAGTTGTAAGTAAAATGCTTCCGATAGGCAGGAAAGCATATACGATACGGTCGGATAATTATCCAACAATTATAATTATTAATGGAAGATATGAGCATAAAAGCCAGCTGGTTTTGTGTGCACATGAATTAGGACATGCACTTCTTCATTCAGATGATATTAATAATTTCGCAGTAACAAGTAAAAATGCATTTAAAAATGTTGAATATGAGGCTAATCTTTTTGCTGTATCGCTGCTGTTTAATGAAAGTGATTTAAATATTAGCAATTATCTGCTTAAGCAGGTACTTGATTATAATATTGCGGTTGAAGGGAAGGGTTATTTATGGAATTTTCAGATGTAATTAAAAACAGATATTCATGTAAAAAATTTAGCAGCGAACAAATAGGAAAAGATAAATTAGATGCTATCTTGGAAGCCGGAAGAGTAGCTCCTACAGCAAAGAATCTTCAGGAACAGCATATATATGTTGTACAGTCTGAAAGTGCATTAGAGACTATTGATAAGTTAACGCTTTGCCGATATAACGCACCCACAGTCCTAATTGTTGCTTTTAATAAAAATAATGTGTTCACTTATCCGGGAGAAAAAAGAAACTCTGGAATAGAAGACGCAACTATCGTTGCAACCCATCTTATGTTAGCTGCATACAATGAAGGTGTTGACAGCTGCTGGATTAACTTCTTTAATCCTGATGAACTGGCAAAAGCTTTTAATTTACCAGAAGATGAGGAAATATTAATGCTTCTTGATATTGGTGTTGCTGACAAAACAACTACTCCTCTCCCTAATCATAACAGCAGAAAAGCATTAACAGAGACAGTGTCGTTTATTTAAAATTACATAATATATACATTTATGAATATAATAAGCCCTATTTCATGCTTTCTCCCCCAAATTTGAATTTGAAAACCACAATTTTATAAATGGTTATTAACCCCCACAGGGTTTTAATAAAATCCTCCAAAAGCCTTGAAAATAAAGGATTTATCGCAATGTGTTCGCCTTATCCCTTTATATGATTTCACACAAGTTTACTCTTTCCCTGCCTGCTTATAAGGGCAAAATCAAGGGCAAGAAAATCTCATAACAAGATATAACAGAGTGTGGCAATCGGAGAACTATGACATATGTGCGAATATATTATAACGGAGGATTTTTAATGGACAAGTATATTTATGATGAAAGCAATGGTCTTTGGTATGAATTGCAGGGGGATTATTATATTCATTGCCTTATTTTACCAGCCGAAAAAGAACACAAGCCTATCGGCTTATGGGGGCAGCGACACAAACGCTATTTACAGGAACATAAACGGGCAGTTTACATCACGCTTCTCACAAGCGGAAAATTGAACTGTTACCTTACTGATATTGACGAACAGGCAACGGAAATGATATTTCGATTGGTCGAGCAAATGGCTGACAAGGAGGGCGTGACCGAACAACTTAAAGTAGAAAAACCGATGTTGTGGGTTGGTCGAATGAATGAGATACAGGCAAGAGCACGAGAAATTGTATATGCCAATATTATCTATAAGTAAAAAATGTAATATATAGAATATTAAAATTGTGGCAGTCAAAAATTAAAACTTTGCCTGCCACAATTATGATTCGATGTGTTCTCTTTCATACTGACTTTGGTAATTCATTATGCTATAATAAATTTAATTTACGGTATCGCACTGCATCTACTAATTTGGAGTTCGATTAGAACAGGAAAAGATTATATTGATTGCTCTCTATGCAAGATAAAAACCGATTATACAGGAGGAAATCGAATGAGCAATATTATTCAAATCAATAATCTTAATAAAAGTTTCGGAAGTGTAAACGCTGTTCAGAATTTGAGTTTTCGTGTAAAAAAAGGAGAGTTGTTTGCCTTTCTTGGTATCAATGGGGCAGGAAAATCAACTACAATCAATATTATGTGTGGACAACTATCGAAAGACAGTGGAAGCGTTTTTATTGATAAACACGATTTAGATAAGGATATGGACTATATTAAGCGTGAACTGGGTGTAGTTTTTCAATCATCTGTCTTGGATTCTGCCCTTTCTGTTTATGATAATTTGGAAAGTCGTGCCGCTTTATATGGCATTACTGGAATGGAGTTTAAGAAACGACTTGAGGAACTGGCGAAAATATTAGATTTTGAAAACTTATTGAAACGCACCGTTGGTAAATTATCAGGAGGACAACGCCGAAGAATTGATATTGCAAGGGCTTTGTTTCATAAGCCTAAAATCCTTATTCTTGATGAGCCGACAACAGGGCTTGATCCGCAGACACGCCGACTTATTTGGAATGTTATATCAAGTTTTCGCAAAGATGAAAATATGACTGTATTTTTAACTACGCACTATATGGAAGAAGCTGCGGAAGCTGATTATGTTGTAATCATTGATGATGGGAAAATATCCGCAGAGGGTACTCCGCTTGAATTAAAAAATATTTATACTGGGGATTACATCACAATTTATGATGTAGATGAAAAGGATATTAAAGCACTTGATGTGGAATATGAGCAAATCCGAAACGGTTATCGCCTTTCTGTACCGAATACAAAGGCTGCAACTGAATTGATTATTCGTAATCCGCAGTTGTTTAATGATTACGAAATAACAAAAGGAAAAATGGACGATGTTTTTCTTGCTGTTACGGGCAAAACATTGGTGGGAGGTGCAGAAAAATGAGTATGGCTTTCATTCTTATCAAAAGAAATATCAAATTGTTTTTCAAAGATAAGGGAATGTTCTTTACCTCTTTGATAACGCCTGCTATATTGCTTGTACTTTATGTGACTTTTCTTGGGAATGTGTATCGGGATAGTTTTACATCTAATTTACCTAATTCATTAAAACTATCAGAAAGCATAATAGAGGGACTGGTAGGCGGTCAACTTATCTCATCTATTCTTGCTGTTTCGTGTGTAACGGTTGCTTTTTGTTCTAATTTTTTAATGGTGCAAGATAAAGCAAATGGTACGATAAGAGATTTAAGAATATCTCCTGTAAAGTCAGCTACACTTTCGTTGAGTTATTATGTTGCAACCTTGCTTTCAACACTTATTATTTGCTTTGCTGCAACGGGTATCTGTCTTACTTATGTAGCTATTGTCGGTTGGTATATGTCGCTCGCAGATATATTCTTTTTGTTTCTTGATATTTTACTCCTTGTTTTGTTTGGAACAGCATTATCTTCGATTATTAATTTTTTCTTATCAACACAAGGACAAATTTCAGCGGTAGGCACAATCATCAGTGCAGGATATGGTTTCATTTGTGGTGCATATATGCCTATTTCTTCATTTGGAGAAGGGCTGCAAAAAATAATCTCATTTTTGCCGGGTACTTATGGTACATCACTTATCCGAAATCATACAATGCAAGGGGCGCTTGCCGAAATGCAAAATCAAGGTATTCCAACAGAGGTTATTGAAAAACTAAAAGATTCCCTTGATTGCAATCTTTATTTTTTCGGAAGTCAAGTAAATATCGGAACGATGTATATGATACTTGGAATCACTATTTTGGTATTGATTGGAATTTATATTTTGTTAAACAAATCAAAAAAATATAACTGTTAATTTTGTAGCTGCAAATGATTATGTATGCCGCCGCTATGGGTAACTCCATAACGGCGGTTTTTCAATGCCTATCGGCTATCTCTGTCAATGGATTTCTTACGCTGTTTTTGCGGTGGTTTCTGCTTGTTGCGTTCCTGTATCTCACGCAGATGTTTTAACACGCTCTGCTTTTCGGGCGGTCTGTGCTGTTCTTTGGCGGTGGCTGTCGGTTTCCTGCTGACTTGATATTCCCACTCGGTAAGGTCACGGTTGTACTGTTCTACAACACTTTCCATTTCTCGGAAAGTCCTCATAAAAACTTGTACATCGAAATAACCGTCCGCTTTGAGTGTATCAGGGATTTTATCCAACCTGTCGGCAATCTCCGCTTCGGTTTCTTTGATTTTTACCTCCAACGCTTTTCGTTCTTTGCCTTTGAAAAGCCCCTTTGTATCGGCAAGCTGCTGCTTCAACTGCGGAAGAACTTTATCCTGCAAGTTTTTGATTTTTACCGCCTTATCCTGTACTTTTATCATTAGATTTCTCATATGGCGGAACTCTGCCATATGAATATCAAGCGTAGGCTTAGGCGGCATATCTTTTTCCCGAATAAGGTTTTGCAGGAAGTCCTTTGCCTTGCTGACGATACTGCGGAACAGATTAGGTAGCCAGCCTTTGCTTTTGATAGATTGGCTTGCTTTTTCGTGTATCTCGGTCTGCTTGACTTCTAAAATCTGTGCTTCGGAAATACCCGATAACAACGCCATATCCGCTGTCCTATTCCATTCTTGCCTTGCGGCATTATCCGCTTCAATCTCGGCGGCTTTGGGATTGTTCTTACCGATTTTCTTTGTACGGAGATAAACGCTGTTCTTATCAAATACCTTTAACTGCTGTTCGGGATCGGAGATATGCCGATTGATAAGGTCGGTGTAAATCTTTTTTACCTCCCGAAGAAAAGGCTCGCTTTTGAATTTATCATCTTTCACGGTAAAGAGGTGGCTTTCGTAAACTTCGCCCTTTTTTATGACGGTGCAGCCTTTTCGTATCTGTCCGTCCTCTCCTGTGATTTCTTTCTTGGTGCGTACCCTTTTTCCCGTTTCATCATAGAACACGCTGCATGTGGCTATCTTGATGTCAGGTTCAGGAAGTAGTTTTCTTTCGCTGAAGATAAGGTGGATATGATAGTTTGTCTTGCGTTTGTTGTGGTGGAGGGCTGACACGCACTCCACACCATACCGCCTGCGGAACTCCTCCGTAAAATCTTCAAGGACTTCCTGCGGCTCGTATCTTGTATATACTTCGGGCAGGGCGATAATCAATTCCCTTGCTTCAATACATTTGCCCTCTGTGCCGCTTCGCTTAAATTCCTGCTGGCCTTCCCTTGCAAGGTTACTCCAAAATTCATTGTCGGCGGTGCGGTAGGTGGCATAGAGATTTTCCTGCCTTGCGTGGCTTGTGATATAGGATATTCTTCCCTTGACATTGGGTAGCTTCGACATCTGTATAAATGAATGTCTTGCCATATACTCCTTCCTCCCGTGACGGCCATACTCTTTTTGCAACCGAGAAATCGGTTGCCGCTGTTTCGGCGGCGTAAGCAGACGGACAGCGAAGAAAACAGCGGGCTGTTTTCTTCTGTATCATAGCGGCGGTGCATTGTCCGAAGCTGTGATACAGTGCCCCCTGCAAGGGCGAAATACCCAGAGTACAAATCGAAGATTTGTGCGAGGGGTATATTTCGCTCTCAAACGCCGAGGGCTTGGAGAACGGTTATTCTACTTTGCGGACATCATTTTCATTCAGCAGGTTTCTTCCCTGATTGACGCTCATAAATCGCTCTAAAGTATCCCTACGGATAATCGCTTTTCTTCCGACCTTGAGGACGGGAAGTTTGCCCCAGTCTACCAACTTACGCATTGTATTTCTTCCGATACCCGTACATTCTGCTGCTTCTTCTATGGTTAAACCCATTTTGATGTTGCTCATTTTATCAACCTCCTTTCAAAATACGCATTTCGCAACTATGTATCTGTAATTATACTTATTTTGCTATCTCTTGTCAACTCATTTTGCAACTTATTAAGAAATATTTTTATCTATTATTAAATTTGTGGTTGCAAAATAGGTTTTACTATGCTATACTATCAGCAATAGGAGGTGAAAACCTTGAAAAAAGAAATTACATTCACCGCAAAACAGGTCGGTGAACGAGTGAAAGAACGCCGAACAGAATTAAACTTAACAATGCCCGAACTTGGTAAGCGTGTCGGGGTAAACAAATCTACCATTCAAAGATATGAAGCGGACGGTGTAGACCCGAAGCGTACAATGATTATCAACGGGCTGGCAGAAGCACTCCTGACCACTCCCGAATGGCTGACGGGTCTTTCCGATGATAAGGAATACGACAGCAGGACGCTTTGCCAAAAGGACATAGAAGAGCATATCAAGAAGTATCTTGATACGGTTTCCTCAACGGTCAGCGGAGAACCGCACCAACAGTTGCTCACTACATTTCTCGGAAAGCTGATTGATTTATACTCTGTGCTTTGTCACTACTTTGCCGACGCTATGACAGAGGTTGACCGTGTGGCAGAGGACGAAGGCTTGAAGCAGTCGCTTATGAGATATGCTATCGAGTCGGGAGCGATTACCGAAAGAGTATATCGCAAAGAAATGGAATTACCTATCGAAGATATGAAGCGATTCCTTGACGGGATTTTACATATCTACGATGAAGGTCGCACCGCCGTAAAGATGGGCGATCTATTCGGGATAGTGACGGAAGCCGAGAATAGGCTTGCCGAAAAGAAAAATTCCGTGGCACCTTGACAATTAAAAATGCCGATTGAAAACAACCGGCAGAAGTGACATTATTCGTTTTACGCACACCATATGTCACAGTCCCGATTGCCACGGATAGAAAGGAGATTTTTATCTATGGCAAAAGGTTCTGTAAGAAAGAAAGGCAAAAAGTGGTACTACCGCTTTTATATCGAAGATGAAAGCGGCAGACAGGTACAGCGGGAGTTTGCGGGTACTGAAAGCAAAAGCGAAACGGAAGCCTTGCTCCGCAAAGCGATGGAGGATTACGAAGAAAAGAAATTCGTAGCAAAATCCGAAAATGCAACGGTGGCAATGCTGCTCGATATGTGGGTGGAGGAAGAACTGAAACCAAGCAATCTGAGCAACGGTACGGTGATGGCGTATCAAGGCACAGTCAACCGTATCAAGCAATATCCCATCGGCAGCAGAAAACTGAAAAGCGTGACCGCAAACCATTTGCAGGCGTTCATAGATTTTCTCAGCTTCGGCGGGGTAAATCCAGACGGTACGACTGCAAAGCCGCTCAGTAAAGGGTATTTGCGGCTATTCTCCGCCGTCCTGCAAGGGGCATTCCGTTTTGCGGTATTTCCCAAAAGGTTAATATCCTTCAATCCGATGCAGTATGTTGTTTGGCGAGGGAAAAAGGAAATCTATGAACTGTTTTCCGACGAAAACGGTGAAACGGCTTCCACGCCTACGCTTACTCACGAACAATATCTGAGGCTTGAGGATTTTCTGAGAGCAAAGGACAATCCCGCACTTCTCCCCATACAGATCGCATATTACACCGGACTTCGCATTGGCGAGGTCTGCGGGCTGACTTGGCAAGACATCAATCTTGAAAAGCAGTACCTCACGGTACGACGCAGTATGCGATACAACGGCGCAAGACACAAGACGGAGATAGGAGCGACCAAACGCAAGGAAATCCGCACCGTGGACTTCTGTGACACGCTGGCGGAGATCCTGCGGACAGCCAAGACCGAACAGCACAAGAACCGTTTCCGCTACGGAGAACTGTATATCCTCAACTTTTATAGTGAAGTCAAGGAAAAAGACCGTACTTACTACGAGGTATACAGTTTGCCGAGAACGGAGCAAGCTCCCGAAGGCTACAAGGAAATATCTTTTGTTTGCATTAGACCGGACGGCTCTTATGAAGCGCCGAGTACGGTGGGGCTTATGTGCAGGACGGCAAGCCGAAAGGTTGACGGCTTGGAGGGCTTCCATTTCCATCAACTTCGACACACATTCACAAGCAACCTGCTCTCTAACGGAGCTGCGCCGAAGGATGTGCAGGAGCTTTTGGGACACGCTGATGTCAGTACCACAATGAACATTTACGCTCACGCTACAAGGGAAGCGAAGCGTACTTCCGCAAGGCTGCTGGATAAGGTAGTCGGCGGCGAATAACAAAAAGTTTCCCTTGTTTTCGCTCATAAGGGCAAAAACAAGGGAAAATACATAAGGTTTTGATATTTGATAGGCGGTAAGCCTTGAAAAATCAATGAATTTCGGAAGATTGAATTTTTAATATCAATTTATGCAAAATCAAACAGCGACAGCTGGTTCGACTCCGGCAGTTCGCCGAGCAGTCCCAGATCTGCCATAAGATCGATGACCGTCTTGGTCGCCTTGGTGCGCTGCCTGAAGTCGTCCTTGGACAAAAACTTGCCGTCCTTTGCCGCCTCGGCAACCGCAATCGCAGCATTGTCGCCCATACCGTCGATCGTGTTTAACGCCGGCATGAGTTTGCCGTCAATCACCTGAAAACGATCCGGCTTTGCGCGGTACACGTCGATCGGTGTAAAATCAAACCCTCTGGCATACATCTCCTGCACGATCTTCATATCGCGGTAAGTATCCTGCTCCTTTTTGGAGAGCGAATCTTTTCTCCGCGTGTAATCCTTGTAAAAATATTCAAGACGCTCCTTGCCCTGGCACATCGTAGTTAAATCCCGTCGCGCGGATCGAGAAATATGCCGCATAGTAGGCAAGAGGATAATATACCTTACAGTAGGCGATACGCCATGCCATCATAACATATGCCGCCGCATGTGCCTTCGGGAACATGTACTTGATCTTCAGACACGAATCTATGTACCACTCCGGCACATCATGCGCGCGCATCTCCGTCTTCCACTCTTCCTTTAAGCCTTTTCCCTTACGCACCGACTCCATGATCGTAAAAGACTGCTCACTGTCAAGTCCCTTCTGGATCAGGTAGATCATGATATCGTCACGGGTACAGATCGCGGTGGAAATCGTTGCCAGTCCCTGCTCGATGAGTGTCTGCGCATTGCCGAGCCATACGTCCGTACCGTGGGACAGACCGGAGATACGGATCAGATCCGAGAACTCCTGCGGCTTGGCATCGATAACCATCTGCATGGCGAAATCGGTTCCAAACTCCGGAATACCGAGACATCCGAGCGGAATTCCATGAATGTCATCCGGCGTCACACCGAGTGCCGACGTATTTTTAAATAAGGACATGACCGACTCATCGTCGAGCGGGATCGTTGTCGGGTCAATTCCCGTCAGATCCTGCAGCATACGAATCATCGTCGGATCATCGTGTCCGAGAATATCGAGTTTTAACAGGTTGTGGTCGATCGAGTGATAATCAAAATGTGTCGTTACCGTCGCTGTCGTCATATCGTTCGCCGGATGCTGTACCGGCGTAAACGTGTTGATCTCCTCTCCCACCGGAAGCACGACGATTCCGCCCGGGTGCTGTCCCGTCGTCCTGCGGACGCCGACGCATCCCTGCACAATACGGTCAATCTCGCAGTTCCGCTTGTGGACACCGCGCTCCTCGTAGTAATTCTTGATGTATCCGAACGCCGTCTTGTCCGCCAGCGTACCGATCGTTCCGGCACGGAATGTCTGACCGTATCCGAAAATAACCTCACAGTAGGCATGCGCCTTACTCTGATATTCACCGGAAAAGTTCAGGTCGATATCCGGCTCCTTGTTTCCCTTGAATCCCAGGAACGTCTCAAACGGAATGTCAAACCCGTCTTTTACCAGCTTCTTGCCACAGACCGGACAGATCTTATCCGGCATATCACATCCGCTTCGCCCGGAGAACGCCTTGACCTCCGGCGAATCAAAGTCGCTGTACTTGCAGTAGGCACAGCGGTAATGTGCCTGCAGCGGATTGACCTCCGTGATACCGGACATGGTCGCCGCGAACGAAGATCCGACCGAACCTCTGGAGCCTACCAGATAACCGTCCTCGTTGGACTTCCACACCAGTTTCTGTGCAATGATATACATTACGGCATAGCCGTTGGAAATGATGGAATTCAGCTCACGGTCCAATCGCTCCTTCACGATGGACGGAAGCTCCTCGCCGTACATGCTGTGCGCCTTGGTGTAGCAGATGTCACGCAGCATCTGATCGGAATTCTCAATGACCGGCGGGCACTTGTCCGGGCGCACCGGTGCGATCTTCTCACACATATCGGCAATCTTGCCGGGATTCGTGATGACAACCTCCTCCGCCTTGGTGCTTCCGAGATACTCGAACTCCTTTAACATCTCCTCCGTTGTCCGAAGGAACAGCGGTGCCTGGTCATCGGCATCCTTAAATCCCTTGCCCGCCATGATGATACGGCGGTATACCTCATCCTCCGGATCAAGGAAATGCACGTCGCAGGTGGCGACCACCAGCTTGTTGAATGTCTCGCCCAGCTTTACAATCCGCCGGTTGATATCCTGCAGCTCCTCGACAGAGTTGATGGCGCTCTTCTCATCCCGCAGCATGAAACTGTTGTTGCCGATCGGCAACAACAGTTTCATGCTGCGGG
>OGKS01001208.1_pt1 | contig 12753 bp, 12 predicted proteins | sample 1572491 | NCBI WGS metagenome assembly OGKS01 (sample SAMEA2582153, study PRJEB24529) | metagenome | biome: Human gut stool | place: China | collected 2011
CCTCGGCAAAATGCAAATAAAATTTGCTTTTGCGCTCGGCTTATTCGTATCTTTGCCACGTGCTGGCAGGACTTTTCTATATTCTTTTTTGCTGGGCGCTGGGGAACGGCGTCAGTCTGCTTATCGGCGGGTATCTGCCGGGGAGTATCGTCGGTATGATCCTGCTGTTCGCTTCTCTCTGCCTGCATATCGTGGATGCGGAGATGATCCGGCCCGCCGCTCGTTTTCTGCTGGGCGCTATGGCCCTGTTTTTCATCCCGTACGGGGTGGGGTTGATGGTATCCTACGAAGTCCTGCTCGATAATTTTTGGGCGATCGTTATTTCGGGCGGAGTGAGTACGATGTTGGTGCTGGTCTGCGTCGGAAGGGTTTTTCAAAAACTGAATAAAAAGGCGTGATGGAGCAGTTCGTCGGATCGGATCTGGTGTTGCTGACCCTCACGGTCGGCTTTTATTGCCTGGGGAGTGCGTTATACAGTCGAACCAAGTTCGCCCTGCTGCACCCCGTGCTGCTCGGTTTCGTGGCGATGATCCTTTATCTGAAACTTTTCGGTATCGGTTACGAGCATTACCGCCGTTCGACCGAGTTGCTCAATTTCGGACTGGGACTTTCGGTCGTGGCTCTGGGTTATCTGATGTACGAACAACTCGAGCATATGCGGGGACGGTTGCTTCCGATTCTCGTGTCGGTCGTCGTCGGCTGCGTGGTCGGAGTTCTTAGTGTGGTTTATCTGGCGCGTATGCTGGGGGCGGATCGGATTTTGCAAACTTCGCTTGCTCCGAAATCCGTGACGGTGCCGATCGCCGTATCGGTTGCGGAACCGCTCGGCGGCATCATTACGATCACCTCGGTCGTCGTCTTTTGTGTCGGTATTTTCGGCAGTCTCGTCGGTCCCTGGCTGCTTCGGCGTTGCGGGGTCACGGATCCTATGGCACAGGGATTCGCGCTGGGGTCTGCGGCGCATGGCATCGGAACGGCCCGTGCGATCGAAATCGGTGCGCTGGAAGGGGCGCTCAGCGGTTTGGCTATGGCACTGATGGGGATCATGACGGCCCTGCTGCTGCCGGTGATCGAGAAATTCCTCTACTGATTTTTTGTCTTCCGGAAAAAGGATTACCTTTGCAAAAATTTTTTCGGGCGGAAGCGTAACGCTCGGATGCGGCGATGTCCGTTCCGGACGCAATGCGCGGTATGTTTCGCGCCATTTTATTAAAATCAATGGTATGGATTGGCTCTACTCTTTATTTGTCGGTGGCGGGATAGCCCACACCGTATTCACGCTCGCATTGGTGATTACCGCAGGTATTCTGTTGGGCAAAGTCAAGGTTTGCGGTATCTCGCTCGGTATCACCTGGATTTTGTTCGTCGGCATCATCGCCGCACATTTCGGTATGGGAATCCCGGCCGAAGTACGTCATTTCATCCAGGAGTTCGGTCTGATCCTTTTTGTTTTTTCAATCGGTATGCAGGTCGGCCCGGGTTTCTTCGCTTCGTTCAAGCATGGCGGGCTGACGCTCGTCTGCCTGGCTTCGACGATCGTTTTGCTCGGGGTAGGCGTGGCGTACGTGATTCATTTGGTATCGGGTACGCCGATTCCCACGATGGTCGGCATCCTTTCGGGTGCGGTGACCAACACGCCGGGACTGGGTGCAGCACAGCAGGCTTATGCGGACGCTTCGGGAGTCGAAGACCCCAGTATTGCCCTGGGCTATGCCGTAGCTTATCCGCTGGGCGTGATCGGTATCATTTTCTCGATGATCTTCATCCGTTATGCTCTGCGGGTGAAATTCGGGAAGGAGGATGAGGCGCTCGCTGCGATTTCCGCAGAACACAAGATGGCCGAAATCGTTTCGATCGAGTGTACGAACAAGATGTTGAGCGGACACGACATCTCCTATGTCAATGAGTTGATCAATCGGAAATTCGTTATTTCCCGGATCGCTCATCCCGACGGTACGATCGTATTGGCGGACAGCAACAGTATTATTTCGCTCGGGGATAAGGTATTGGTCGTCTGTGCATCCGAAGATTGCGAAGCGGTGACGGCTTTCATCGGTAATCGGATCGAAATGGGGGAGAAGGAGTGGGATACGCCGGATTCGAAGCTGGTTTCGCGTCGTATTCTGATTACCAAGCCGGAGATCAACGGCAAGACTTTCGCCGATCTTCGCTTGAGAACCCGCTACGGCATCAACATTACGCGTGTCAATCGTGCCGGAGTCGATCTGATTCCCTATCAGGGAATGCAGCTTCAGATCGGCGATCGCGTGATGGTCGTGGGGCCGGAGAATGCGATCGAGAAGGTCGCCGCCGTATTGGGTAATTCGCTCAAAAAACTCCGTGAGCCGAATCTGGTGACGATCTTCGTCGGTATCGCGCTCGGTGTTCTGTTGGGTTCCATTCCGTTGTTGAACGTGCCGCAGCCCGTTAAGCTGGGTTTGGCAGGTGGTCCGTTGATCGTGGCGCTGTTGCTCGGCCGCTTCGGTCCCCGGTTCCATTTGGTGACCTATACTACCATGAGTGCCAACTTGATGTTGCGCGAAGTGGGCATTGCGCTCTTCCTGGCGGCAGTCGGTCTGGGAGCCGGCGACGGGTTCATCGATGCGATCGTTGGCGGCGGTTACCGCTGGATCGGATACGGTGCGCTGATTACGGTGATCCCGTTGTTGCTGGTCGGTATTTTCGCCCGCGCCCGGCTGAAGATGAATTATTATACGCTCATGGGACTTATGGCCGGTAGTATGACCGATCCTCCGGCACTGGCTTATGCCAATGGCACGGCAGGCAACGATATGCCGGCCTTGAGCTATTCGACGGTTTATCCCGTCGTGATGTTCCTGCGGGTGCTTACAGCTCAGATATTCATTCTGTTCGCGTTGTAGAACTCTACGACGCGGCCCCGGTCGGGGCTTATGTAACAATACCAACTCCCGCAGCACGACTGCGGGAGTTGTTGCAAATATTGCAGAAGGGTTGTAATCCTGCATCGGAAAATCGGGCCAGTTTTTTGATGGGAGGGTTAATTTCGATATTTTCAGCTCTATTTTCCGCATTTTGCTATCTCTAAATTAAATGAAAAATAACAAAATTCCAAATTATTTAGGGGAAAATAGCTAATCGTATATTTCAATACCCTGACCTGAGTTGCCCCGGAATTGACCGATATACTTCGAGGAAAAGTCGAAAATCGGCCCAAGAGAGGGTTCGGGTGGAATTTGGCATCGGATAACGACCCGCAGGACCGAGGGTTCCTGCTGGAATCTGCGAGCAGTCGTTATATAATTTAATGTTTTTGGGAGCAGGCAACTCCACTCTCTTCAGAGAGGGTTTAGGAAAGAGGCCAAATTATAAACGAGGTCGCAAGGTGTAAATAAACGGCCGTCGGATAAGGGATACATTGAAAGGTATTTACTTGCCAGTATAGATGCGATTTTGATTTTTTTGGGGGAATAAAACAGCGCTGTAATCGGAAGAAAGATTACAGCGCTGTTTTTAGGAACAACACCCCTTGTTCGGGTGCCGGGACTTGCAATGCGGACATTCGGTTTTCGAGCAACACGAACATCCGACATCCTCTCGATGTCGGACAATCCGTACAATCCAGCGGACGCTGAATCCGAGGACGAGGATGCCGATCCCTATTACAGCGATATTTTGCCAGTCCGTCATATTATAACCAGGAGAAAAGGTGATACGTCAGATAAGCCATTATCCATGCCAAAGCCGTATTGTAGAGTACCGAAATACAGGCCCAGCGCCAGCCGATCTCTGCGGCGATCGCTACGATCGTGGCGATACATGGCAGGTAAAGCAGGATGAAGACCAGAAAGGCGAGGGCCGATGCCGGGGTGAAATCCCCGCTTGCGACCAGCCGCTGGGAGAGGGTCGGAGAGTCGAGTTCGGCTTCCGGGGCGTCGCCCTGTTCCGAATAGAGCACGCCGAGCGTGCTGACGACGATCTCTTTGGCCGGCAGGCCCGTGAGAATGGCGATGCTGGCTTTCCAGTTCAGGCCGAGCGGTTCGAATACGGGCGAACATGCCTGGCCGACCTGTCCCAGGTAGGAGTTTTCATAATGTTCCTCCATAGTTTCTGCCGGGGCGGCTGCGTCCGGCGTCGGATAATAACTCAAGAACCAGACCGCCACCGAAGCGATTAGAATCAGCCCGCCCATCTTGCGCAAGTATTGCGCGCAGCGATCCCACATGTGCGACAGCGTAGCCCGCATTGTCGGGACCCGATAGGGCGGCAGCTCCATGACGAACGGCGTTTCGTCCTTCTTGAACAGATAACGGCGCATCAGCCGGGCCGTGATGACAGCCACGACGATTCCCAGCAGATACAGTCCGAGCATCACCCAGCTGGCATAGGCAGCGAAGAATGTGCCGATCAGCAGGATATAGATGGGAATGCGGGCGCTGCACGACATGAAGGGGACGAGCAGTACGGTGATGAGCCGGCTGCTGCGGCTTTCGATCGTGCGCGTGGCCATGATGGCCGGTACGTTGCAGCCGAAACCCATGATGAGTGGAATGAACGACTTGCCGTGCAGCCCTATGCGGTGCATGATCCGGTCCATGATGAAGGCTGCGCGAGCCAGGTAGCCCGAATCCTCCATGAAAGCGATGAACAGGTATAGGATCATGATATTCGGCAGGAAGACGATGACGCTTCCCACGCCGCCGATTACGCCGTCCACGAGCAGGTCTTTCAACGCTCCGTCCGGCATCCAGGCATCCACGCCCTGACCGATCAGTCCCACCAGTTGCTCGATCCACTCCTGGGGATAGGCTCCCAAGTTGAACGTGCAGTAAAACATCAGCCACATCAGGAAGAAAAAGATCGGAAAGCCCCAGAGCTTGTGGGTCACGAAAGCGTCGATGATTTTCGTCACTTGTGTCTGTTCCTTCTTTCCCGGGGTGTAGGTTTCCCGCAGAGCTCCGGAGATGAATCCGTATTTCTGATCGGCAAAGGCCGTTTCGATGTCTTCATCCAGCAGGTTCTTGATCCGCTGCGCTTCCCGTTTGCTCGCTTCCTCCCATTCGGGGTATTTCGGGTGATGCTTCAGTTGATCCTTTATATAACTATCTTCCTCAAGTAGTTTCATTGCGATATAACGCGGCGGGAATTGCGGGGGCAACTCTCCGGATTCCTTCAATGCTCCCGTGATTGTCCGCAGGCTCTCCTCGATAACTGGTCCCTGGTTGATGTGAATGTGACGCACACGGTCGTCCTCGTTCTCATAGACGGCGATCACCGTGTCCAGCAGGGCTTCGATACCCCGTCCATGACGGGCGACGACCGGCACCATCGGCACACCCAGCATTCGTCCCAGACTGTCGTAGTCGAGTTCGGCGCCGCTCGCTTCCAGCTCGTCGTACATATTGAGCGCTACAACCACTCGGGGATTCAGGTCGATGAGTTCGGTAGTGAGGTAGAGGTTGCGTTCCAGGTTCGAAGCTACGACGGCATTGATAATTACGTCCGGCGTATGTTCGGCCAAATGGCGGCGTACGTAAAGTTCCTCGGGCGAGTAAGCCGTAAGTGCGTAGGTGCCCGGCAGGTCGGTGATTTCGAAACGATAGCCTCTGTAGGTGCAGTGTCCCCGTTTGGCGTCCACCGTGACGCCGCTGTAGTTGCCGACGTGTTCGTGACCGCCCGAAATAGCGTTGAACAGCGAGGTTTTGCCGCTGTTCGGGTTACCCACCAGTGCGACGTTGATCCGCTTTGAGCTTTGGGCGATGACCTCATGGAGCTGGTCGCCTTCGCGTGTTCCGTTATATTCTTCGCTTATCAGGCCTTCGGCCTCTTCGTTGGTGATAACTACGACCATGTGGGCTTCGCTGCGGCGCAGCGAAACCTCGTAGTCCATGATTTTGTAAACGATCGGGTCGCGCAGCGGGGCATTGAGAACCACTTCGACTTTTTTGCCGCGTACGAACCCCATTTCCATAATTCGGCGGCGGAATCCGCCATGTCCGAGTACTTTGAGAATCGTGGCCGACTGGCCTGTTTTCAAATCCGATAAACGCATGTTCTTTTGCAGAAATTACGGGGCAAAGATAGGGAAATATTTCAGGAACGGACATCCCCATATATGGGGATAATCCGGCTCAGTACGGTTTTTCAGGCTATTTTATGGTTGCGTTGCTTTTGGGGGCGAAAAAATTGGAAATTGAAATTTTTTTATATCTTTGCGACATACATCCAAATTATTATACGTATTATGAAAAATTTAGTTGAAAAAATCAATGCCGAATACGAAGTATTCGTAAGTAATGCCAACGCTCAGGTAGAAAAAGGAAACAAGGCAGCCGGAACCCGCGCACGCAAGGCCGCTCTGGAATTGAGCAAGCTGATGAAGGAGTTCCGGAAGGTTTCCGTCGAAGCTTCGAAATAAGTTTATTACTTTTTTGAAAATGAAGGGTCGCATGGGATACATGCGGCCCTTTGTTATGGGTGTACCTTGGCAATTATATCTTTCGATGTACTATCCGATTATTTGGCCTGTGACCGTGTTTGTAATGCTAACCTCCCCCCCCCTGTTTGAGGAAATTTGGCGTGCTGCATTCCCATAATAACATATAATTTATATAATTCTTCACTGTTCGAACAGGAGCAGACCGTAACCGGCAGAAAATTCGGTATGCGATACAGAGGAATCTCCGGAATATCGAAAAGATTGCGTCTGTTTTTTAGTAGCTTAAATCGATACCGTGCCGGCGGAAATTTTCGAGGTCTTCATCCGACAGGCCGGTTTTCGGGAAAGGAACGGCCAGGTTGTGATCGTTCAGATAGCGGCGCGGTGCCCGGTAGTCGAATGTCGGACTGACCAACGAGTAGGCCGGATCGATGAAGTCGCCTTCGATCGAAGCGATATCGGCCATGCTTTGAAACATGGAGTGGGTTGTGGCCGGTGCGGATTCGTTGTTGCGGGCCGCTTCGACTTTTTCCGGGAATTCCCGTCGATATTCCGGCGAAAACCATCCCAGATTGGCGACATAGAGCTGATAAAAAGTCGTCGTAGGGGAGGCGTGCAAGAAGCGCTCCCGTTCGTCGTCGAGAATATCTTCGCCGTGATCGGCACAGTAGAGCAGCGCCGAGCAGTCGTTTTCGAGCGAGCGGAGATATTCGATCGTCTGCGAGAGGAAGTGGTCCGTATAGTAGATCGAATTGTCGTAGGCATTGACGAGTTTCTCGACGTTCTTTCGGTTGATGGCCACGTTGTCGTCCGGCAGGAAGCGGGCGAATTCACGGGGGTATCGTTGGTGATAGGTGAAATGAGAGCCGTAACAGTGCAGGATGATGAGCAGGTCGTGCTCCGGGTCTTCGGCGATAACCCGTTTCATCGCTTCCAGCAGTTGCATATCGTAACGTGGCTCCGGAAGGTACACCAGGCTGTCTGCATCCTTGGCCAACTTGTCGATCATGGCTCCCTGGGGGCGCTGGTTGGAAAGAAACCAGGTTTTGAAACCAGTCTCCTTGAAGAGTGCCGGAAGCCCCTTGCGACGGTATAGTTCTTCGTGTTGATCGGTTTTTACCGACGAAAGAATCAAGGGCACACTTTTGTGCGTGGTATTGCTCTGTGTGACTGTATTCCGGAATACGACCAGACCCTCTGTGCGGGTCAGACAGGGATTCGTTTCCCTGTGGTAACCGTACAGTTGCCAGTTGGCGGCTCGGGATGCTTCTCCGATTACATAGACGTAAATCTCGCGTTTGGAAGCCTCGGCCGTGCGCCGTGCATGGTATGTGAAATCCTCCGAGGTGTGTTCGAAACGGTACATCTTGCGGAACTCCGAACCGCAAAGACCGATATTATAGAAAACATTGACCGGAAAAATGTCGGTTTTCAATACCCGCTTGTCTTCGCTCACTTTATAGGCCGGGGCCAGGAACAACCCTCCGAGAATGAAGGACGAGAGTCCGATCAGGGCGATATTCTTGCGGGCTGTTTTCGAAAGACAGTGCCTTTGTCCGATGTCGCGTGAGGCGAACCAGAGTAGCGGCAGATAGATGGCGCAGACGATGATGATCGATGGATAGATGTTTGAGAGCAGCTCGCCAGCCTCTTCCGGATTGGTCGTCAGCAGGTTGGTGAACATATCCGTTGCGATGATCGAATTGCCGAACAGGTAGAGCAGTACGATTTGGAAGGCGGCGAGGACGACGAGCGGAAAGGCCAGCCAGATCATGATGCCGGAGCGTTTCAGCACGGCGCTCCACATCAGGTAGAAACCCATCGGGATAAAGAGCGATGCTTCGGCCGACCAGATGGAGTACGGCTCCGTATATAGTAATACGAGGTTGGGGATAAGCAGCGTGAGAACGAAGTAGAACGCCAGCAGGATGGACCCTCTGTCGTTATGCTCCTTGAAACTCTCTTTTTTTTCGTGAACTGCCATATCTTTCAGAACGCTTCGTTGATATTGAACAGGAATCCGCTCGTGTGCTTGCCGAATCCGTAATCTACTCGGATATTGATCCGTTTTTTGAATTCCCACCGCAGGCCTATGCCGTAGTTGGGGAGGGTGTACCCCCATTTGAACTTTTCGAACGAGGGAAATACGTTACCCGCACCGCCCCATACGACACAGCCGATACGTCGCCAGATATTCTGCCGGAGTTCGACCTGGAGGGTAATCATATCGTTGTCGTTGTATTGTCCTTCGTAGTAGCCGCGCATACGCTTCGAACCACCCAGGCGGGCTTTCATCAGCCAGGGTGTGCCCGAGGCATTGAATTCGCCGTACAGCTCGGTGGCTACGATACCGCCTTTCCATACCCGATGATAACTGTTCGCCGTGAATATCGCCTGCCAGAGCGATTTGGCGTTCGACCCGAGAAAATCCGGCCGCCAGGTTCCCTTCAGACTTAAATAAAGTCCCTTGTAGGGATTTGGAATGAAATCCCTTGTATCGTACTCCACGATCGCACCGATGCCCGTAGTCGTGTTCTCCGGGTTTTGGCCCTCGATATATTCCGGCCGGGTGAACTTGATGCCCCGGCTGTTGCGGAAATTGACAGAGGCGCCGATGAACATATTGGGTACGACCTGATAGAGGTATCTTACGTCCACATCGTAGCGTTTTTCGACGTACGACCCTTTGGGATTATTCGCTCCGGCCGAATAGCCGATACCCCAGTAGTCGGTCGGCTGCGAGTAGAAGGAGAGCTTGTACGAAATTCGGTGGCGATTGTGGCTGAATATGTTGTTACCGTTGATTCCCACCATGTAGAATCCTGTCGTACCGCCCGTGATGAATGCCGTGATGTCCGACGGCGGTGTCAGTGAATCCGTGCGGTCAAGGCGGTAAAGACCTGCAGCCATAACCGCGAGGCTGAATTGAGTGTCTTTCGAATAACTCGGCCCTCCGATGAAGGTGAAGTCGATCTTTTTTTCGAAAGTTTTGTCCGTGCTCGACTCTCCGAAGTAATCGATAAGCCGCCGCCAGAACGATTTTTTCTTCGGGGCGGCGGCCAGGGTGTCCGACGGCTGTGATGCAGGGATCGAATCCGTCTGCAACGGGGTGTAACTATACCGAATCGTATCGTTTTCTCCGATATACACCTTATTATCTTGTGCATACAGAGGCGATGCGAAGAGTAGCAATCCGCAAAAGACCGTCAGGAATTTCGACATGGAGAAGTCTTATCTGTACTTCTGTACGACTTGATAAAACTCTTTTTTATCGGCATCGGAGAGAGGACCCTTGCGCATAAACACCAGGTCGCCCTCCTTGCTGACCAGCAGCAGGACGAACATATTGTTGCAGTCGCCCAATTGCCAGGCATCGCGCAGGGTATTGTTTTGATCGGCCAGTACCGTAGCGCCGTTGGAGGCTGTGCGTTTGCGAGCCATGTTGCGAGCCATACCGTTGGGAATCATCGGAGCGTCTTTCAGGTTCATTACCCCGAAACCGAACAGGTTTTCGCCTTCCACCCGGTGATTTTCCTCCATATCCGTTGTGAAATCCTCGTTCTGTTTGTGGTGGTCGGGGTCGATATAGAAGATCATCAGGTTTTTCTCACCCCAGTAAGGGAGCTGCGTAGGGTCGCCGTTCAGATCGAGTAACGTAACGTCGGATACCTTGCGGGGAAGAGACGACTGTGCGGATACGGCAACCGACATACCAAGCAACGGCAGTAAAAGAAGCCATAGTTTCAGTTTCATACTTATTACATTTTAGGAGATTGGTAGGCGCAAAGATACGAAATTATTTTTTTGTTGAATCTTCTATTCGTCGGGAAGAGTTGCGGGTTCGTTGAGACTTCGCTCTTTTGGCCGAAGCCAGGGCGTCGAGCGAATAGACTCCGCCGCCCGAAATTACCAGGGCTACCTGGATTCCCAGATAGACGAACAGCAGTTCGGAGGTTCCGAATCCTTTGCCGGGGAAGAGGAATAACAGCGAGATGAGCAGACTGGCGGCCATGATCGCGGCGGACAGGCGGACTTTGTAGCCCAGCATGAGCGAAATGGCGCACAACACTTCGATCGTGGCGATCGCAACGAAAATGAAAGCGCTGCCGAATATTCCCCACGACGGGTAATAGTTGATAATTTCATTGTAGGCCTGCATTTTGCCTACGTTATGCAGGAGAATGATCGTACCGATGAACAGACGCAGATAGAGAATCGCCCAATCGGCTCCTTCGTGGCTTTTGAACCAGGTTTGCAGTTTATTTTCCATATGTATAACTAATTCCGATTGAAAAAATACAAGCAATTCGTATTCCAAAAAATCATTTTGTGTGTTCAGCGCAGGTAATTCTGCCTGATCGGATGATTTTTCGGTGTTTTTGAGGAGAAAAATCCCGAGTGGGACAGCGAGTCGAATATCGCGGGTTTTCGATGTTTGCGGATCGAGGGATAAATACGATCCATAACAGGGGTGTGGTCGAGCCGCAAAGAGTCTTTTCATTCCGAACGACAGAGAGTCGGGAAATCCGTAATTCGGGTTATAGATTCCGTAATTCATATACTGACCGGCAAGTGGGGCCTGTGTAACTTTGCCTTGTAAAAAATATGAATCGTATGAATATATTGGAAAGAATGAGGGCGGGGGAATTGATTTTCGATACCGACCCTGAATATCCGTCGCTCTATGCAGAATTCGAGAAGACGATGAAGTTGGTGGCTCAACTCAATAGCGGTTACCATACACCGGAAGAGATAAGGGATCTGCTCGGCCGTATTTGGGGACAGCCATTGGACGAATCGGTACGTATGTTTCCGCCGTTCTATACCAACTTCGGTAAGTTTACCCGTGTCGGCAGGGGTGTGTTCATAAATTTCGGTTGTACCTTCCTCGACCGGGGCGGTATTACACTGGAAGACGGTGTGTTCATAGGGCCGGGAGTGCTGCTCGTTACTGAAAACCACCCGGAGCAACCGGCCGTTCGGCGTAACGTATATGCCAAACCCATTGTCGTCGGGCACGGTGTCTGGATAGGTGCGGGAGCTGTCATATTGCCCGGCGTGACGATCGGCGAGCATGCCGTCGTGGGAGCCGGAGCCATCGTAACCAAGGACGTGCCTGCCGGGGTAATCGTGGCCGGCAATCCGGCTCGTATCGTGAGAAGTATAAAAACGGAATAAAATTAAGTTTTATGAAAATCGGAATAATTGCGGCGGCATTGGCGTTTGTCGGTCTTTCCGCCGTTGCACAGACAAACCAAAAAACGAATATGGATATGAAAAAGTTGGAACTGGTACAGGAGTGGGATAAGACGTTCCCGAAGAGCGACAAGGTCGAGCATAGCAAGGTGGTTTTCGTAAATCGCTTCGGTGTAACGCTCGCCGCCGATATGTATGTCCCAAAAGAGGTTGTCGGCAAGTTGTCGGCCGTCGCCGTAAGTGGACCGTTCGGAGCCGTGAAGGAACAATCGTCGGGGCTGTATGCTCAGACACTTGCCGAACGGGGTTTCCTGACCATTGCTTTCGACCCGTCGTTTACGGGTGAGAGTAGCGGACAACCTCGTAGTGTGGCTTCACCCGATATCAATACGGAGGACTTCTCGGCAGCAGTGGATTACCTTGCCACACGTCCCGATGTGGATGCGGAGCGTATCGGCATACTCGGCATTTGCGGTTGGGGAGGCTTTGCTATCAATGCAGCGGCCAATGACACGCGCATCAAGGCTACGGTGGCTTCTACCATGTACGATATCAGCCGCGCCAATGCCAACGGTTATTTCGATGCAGCGGACAATGCAGATGCACGCTACCGGATACGTCGGGAGCTCAATGCGCAACGCACAAAAGATTATCGTACGGGTACTTACCCCTGCACGACAATGAATCCTGAACCGGCCGAAGATGCACCGCAGTTCATGAAAGATTATTACGATTATTACAAAACGAAACGAGGCTATCATTCCCGTTCCATTAACTCCGGTTTGGGGTGGAACCAGACTTCGGCACTTGCTTTCATCAATGCGCCAATCCTTGCTTATAGTGATGAAATTCGTAGCGCCGTATTGCTTATCCATGGAGAGAAAGCTCATTCCCGGTATTTCAGCGAAGATGCTTTCAAGAAATTGAAGGGTGATAACAAGGAGCTGATGATTATTCCCGGTGCTGTGCATACGGATTTGTATGACCGTATGGACATTATTCCTTTCGATAAGATAGAACTTTTTTTCAAGGAGCACTTGAAATGAGACAAAGGATGAGATCTGAATTGCAACAATGAATTATACATTAATAGAGAATTATGAACCGAATCATTTTAATTTCAGTATTCACTTTTTTTA
>OGKS01001214.1_pt1 | contig 12718 bp, 9 predicted proteins | sample 1572491 | NCBI WGS metagenome assembly OGKS01 (sample SAMEA2582153, study PRJEB24529) | metagenome | biome: Human gut stool | place: China | collected 2011
CACGACATTCAGAACCACAATCTGACGCTCTAACCAACTGAACTACGTCCACCATTTTTTAAGCGAGTGCAAAGGTACGGAAAAAATTTGGTTCCACCAAATATTTCCGTACTTTTTTACATTTTTTTTATTTTGCAGGGCTGCTTGGCACTACAGGAGCTGCCTTTTCTGCTGCTGCAGGGGCTGCTTTCTCTGCACCGGCTGCTGCTGGAGCTGCCTTCTGAGCACCGGCTGCTGCATCCTTGCTGGCACCTGGCATAGCAGGAAGAGCGGTCTGCTCCTGGGTTGCACCCTCCATAACGCTGCTCTCGCCCACAGCCTGTGGAGCTACGTAAGCGCAAGCTACGCTGATTACTACCATCAGACCGGCAAGGGTCCATGTAATCTTTTCTACTACATCGGTGGTCTTGCGAACACCCATGATAGAGTTGGTTGAAGAGAAGTTAGATGCCAATCCACCTCCCTTTGACTCCTGGATCAGAACGATGAGTACCATCAAGATGGATACCAGGACGATCAATACTACAAATAAAGTGTAAATCATTTTTTTTAAAACTAGTTTTATTATTATTATTTATTTTCTTTTCTTCTCGTTAAGCATCAGTTTTTCGAGGAAGCGGAGCTGATCTATATAGAACGCACTCTTCTGTGGATGCTGCTTGTACAGGCGGTCGATAATCTGATAGGCCCGCTCGTACTTGCCCTGCTTGATGTAGATTCGGGCAAGGGTCTCCGTGAAGATACCACCGTTTTCTGAGGCAGCTTGGGCTTCGGAAGAATCTGCTTCTGCAGTTTCCTTCTTCTCTTCCTTTTCTTCCTTCTTCTCCATTACCTCGCTCTCCTGATCCTCCTCCTCCTTATCCTTGTGGAGTTTGAATCCGCCTTCTTCTATGAAGTCGTCGATGAGGTCGATGGTTCTTGATGGCTGCTCGTGCTCGGTTTCCGTCTCCGTCTCCATCAGATAGGCCACGTAGTCAACGGCGGCATCGGCTGGCGTTGGCTTGCGCTTCTCTTCCGGTTCCTTCTCCCTTTCCTCTGCTTCGGTTGGGATGGAGTGGAGGAAGTGGTCGATGAGACTGCTGGTGCGGTCGCTCTTCGGCTTGCCTTCCACAGCTTCGTGGCGGTTTGAGTTCTGACTCTTGAGCTGATAGTGGGCAGCCTCTACCATCTGGAAGATGACCTTGCGGTCGGAGATGTAGATGGCGGCACGGCGCAGTTCCTCGTCGAAGCTCGGGTCGTGGAGCAGGTACAGGTTCTGCAACATCAGAAGGCGAGCCGTCTGATAGTACGGATAGAGGGCCAGGAGGGCGCGCAAATCATAGAGCGTCTCCCGGTTCATTTCCTCAGGATGTTGTATCAATCTGTTTAGTTCCACGATACTATTAACTTTAAACTATAAACTATTAACTCTAAATTCTACTACCAGTTTGCCACGGTGGCGTTGAAGATCTGGTCAACCAGGTCTTTTACCATCTGCGTTACCAACTCTTCCTGCACCGAGGCGAGGCTCTGGGTGGTATCGTAGGTCTTGGCAGAGGTGAACTGGCGCTCGAAATCCTCGTTGTGGTTCTTGGTGTTGGTGAAGCGTACGTTCACCGTGATGCTCAGCTCGGTCTGGGCTGAATATCCCTCGGCACTCACCGACTTGTTGCGCTGTGAGTATTGGGTAATTTCGCCCTCTATCTTCAGGTCGCCATTGCGGCTCACCTGGCGGAGCTGGGTGTTGCTGGCAAACTTATCCTTCAGTTCGTTGTTGAACATTGGACCCATCGGACCCCATACATAGGAGCTGCGGATAGGGAAGTCGGCCAACTGGATGGTCTTGGTCTTGGTGTAGTCGATGCTGGCGCCGTTGAACTTGTAGCTCACGGAGCAGGCTGCGGTGACACCCATCACCAGGACAATGCCTATTATATATATGTACGCGCGTAGATGCTTCATAAATTGTATTTTTTAATTCTTCTGTAGAGCGTTCTGTCGGAGATGCCCAGTTCCTCGGCCGCCTTCTTTCGGTTGCCATTGTTGCGTTCCAGGGCGCGCTCTATCATCTGTCGGCTCAGTTCATTGAGGTTGAGCGATTCGTTCTCGCTCTCATTCTCATTCTCCATGTCCTTGATTTCCTCTGCCTCGATATCCTCTGCATCCCGTCTTGGTTCGGCATAGATTCTGCCTTCCTGCAGATTGCCGAATTCGGAAGGGTAGTGGGGTTCAGGCATTCCCGAAACCGATGGGGATGTGATTCCCGAAACCGATGGTGGCATTCCCGAAACGGATGCTGGCATTCCTGTAACTGATGGTACGCCTGAAACCGTGGCTGGAGGCATGCCTGAGATGTTTTTCGGATGGCTGAAGCCATTGGCTCCGCTGAGTCCCCGAGCTTCATCTAGCTGGTCGCGCAGCGATTTCATCTCTCTTCGCAGGTCGCTCACGTTGCCCCTGAGTTCGTAGAGAATCTTGTAGAGCATCTCCCGCTCGCTTTCGTAGCTATGCTGCTCGTTTCCGGCTTGCGGAATGGTGGCGAGCTGGGTAGTTTCCTCATCTCTTGGGATGAACTGCGAGAGGGTTTCGAGATTGATTTCCCTTTCCCGGCTCAGCACCGACATCTGTTCGGTGATGTTCTTGAGCTGTCGCACGTTGCCTGGCCACTTATATTTCAGCATGAGCGCCTTGGCATCCTCGGTGAGTGAAATCTTAGGCAATCGATATTTCTCAGCCATCTGCATTGCAAAGAGGCGGAAGAGCAGGAGGATGTCGTTGCCACGTTCACGCAGCGGAGGCATCTGGATAGGGATGGTATTCAAGCGATAGTAGAGGTCTTCGCGGAATTTTCCCTCGCTCACAGCCTTGCGCATATTTACATTGGTGGCTGCCACAATTCTCACATCAGTCTTTCTGATTTCGGTGCCGCCCACACGGATGTATTCACCCGTTTCGAGCACACGAAGCAGCCGGGCCTGCGTCTGTATCGGCAGTTCACCCACCTCGTCGAGGAAGATGGTACCCTTGTTGGCGATTCCGAAATATCCTTCGCTTTCGCCGATGGCTCCGGTGAAGGAACCTTTCTCATGACCGAAGAGTTCGCTGTCGATGGTACCCTCCGGGATACTGCCGCAGTTGATGGCGAAATATCTTTCGCGTCTTCTCGGCGAGTTATCGTGAATGACTCGTGGGATGATTTCCTTACCCACACCGCTCTCTCCGATGATAAGCACGGAAAGGTCGGTCGGTGCCACTTGTAGGGCGACATCGAGAGCACGGTTCAATCCGTCGCTATTTCCGACGATATTGTAGCGTTGTTTTATTTTCTGTAGTTCAGATGTATCCATTTAGCTGCCAAAATTACACATTTTTTTTGAATTAACTGCCTTTTTTGCCCAAAAAGTGGGTATAATAAGGTAGAAAATAGGCGAAAATGTGATATTTCGCCTATTCTCTACGTATTTCGAGCCTATTCTGCTGGTTGTGGAGCAGGCTGTTCTGCTGGCTTCTGAGGAGCTGGCTGCGCCTGTTTTTCGGCAGGATTAGGCTGCTGTGTCAACTTTTTATCAGTCTGCTGGGCAGGCTGAGGGGCGTTGTTGCCACCATTGTTGTTGGCTTTACCATTGTTGCCACCATTGTTATTGCCGTTGTTTCCCTTAGGGGCATTCTGCTCGTTGTTTCCCTTGGTGCCGTTCTGCTTGTTTCCGCCCTTTGGAGGGAATGGGGAAGGAACGTGCTTCTTTGGGATGGAGAAGCGAACCTTCTCGCTCTCATCACGCTTCTCGTGGTAGAGCTTTGGCAGTGGGTTCTGGTAAGCCTCTTCGCTGGTTTCACGATGGCGGAAGGCATCGAGTGCCAGGAAGATGGCGTGGCGGAACGAGATGGCATCTGCCTCGTTGTAGCCTGCCATATAGTAGCATGGGGTGGTGTTGGCTGCTGTATGGATGATAGGGAGGCCGGCGGTATAGAGCACGCCATCCTCGTTGAAGAGGGAGTGGAATGGCACGGCTGCCTGGTCGTGGTACATCGCCATGACACCATCGAACTCGTTGTAGTATCCGCTGCCGAAGAAATCGTCGGCTGGGTAAGGACCGAATGCCTGGATGCCCTTCTCGGCGAGTGCATCGATGGCTGGGATGATGATGTTGCGCTCCTCGGTGCCGCAGCTCTGTTCCTCGTTGATGCTTGGGTTGAGGGCGAGCACAGCGATGCGTGGGTTGGTGAGGAGGAAGTCGCGCTTCAGGGTGTGCCAGAGCAGGGTGGTTTTCTCCACGATGCTTTCCTGGGTGATTGACTTGGCCACCTGGGTGAGTGGTGTCTTGCCGGTGACGGAGGCAATGCGCAGGTCGTCGCCTACGAGCAGGCTCAGGGCATGGCTGCCGTCGCCCAGACAGGTTTCGATGTAGTCTTTGTGATCCACGAAGGTGTAGCCTTCAATCTTGATGTTCTGGCTGCTTACCGGGGCTGTGACGAGCACATCGTAGAGACCGTCGCGATAGTCGGTCATGGCACGGTCGAGTGCCTTGACTGCTGCTGCTCCTGATTCAGGCGTAGGCATACCCATATCCACCTTCACTTCCTCTTCTACGGCAGCGAGGAGGTTGATTCTTCCATCCTCAGCATCTTCAGCTTTCTGGATGATGGAGAACTGGGCTGGCAGGTTCATCGCCTTGCGATAGTAGGCTGCCACTTTTGGCGAGCCGTAGATGATAGGGGTGCAATACTCCAGCATCTCCGGTTCGTTGAATGCCTTAAAAATGAGTTCATATCCGATACCGTTGGTATCGCCGTGGGTGATAGCCACTTTGATTCTTTTGTTGTCCATGAAATTTTATTTTATAGTAGAAATCGCAGCTTCGAGCTGCTTGATTAATATTTTCTTTTTCATTTCTGGAGCATAGACGAAGCCGATGATGTAGAGGTCGTAGCCTTGCTGAATTTCTGCTTGGCTTGTTGACTTATGAATGCGATGCATGACATAAGGTCCTCCCATGGCATCCCCCTTCATCTCCCAGAGCCCTCTTTCTGAAAGAACTGGAATCACCATATACATGCTGTCGGTTTCACCGGGCATGTTGGTTCGAAGAATGCTGTCGATCTGAGCTTTGTCATCTGCAGAAACTGCATTTGAATTCTTCATTCTTCGTTCTTCACTCTTCACTTTAAACACGAGCAGGTTTTGCATTCCCGTACTTGCATTATTTGAGATCCAGATGAAGTCTTTTGCTTTTTTGCTGGCGTTCATCGAGACCGGAATCTTCATGTCAATTCCAAACATCTTCTTGATTTCGTCCTGCATCTCCTTGTTTTGTTTGCTTGGGTTGCTGGAGATGATATCTGCCAGGTGTTTCAACTCTACCTCATTCACGATTTGGCGGAGTCTTTCGCCATTGAGTCTTTCCCGCAACTGCTGTACCGAGCGGGCTGTAATGCGGATGATATTCTGCGGTGCAGCATTTTCGTCGTGGCTCAGCCTGACGGAGAAATCCCGCTCTCCAATATTCACGACGATTCGGGTTCTGACGAGCAGATAGCTGCCCTGTGTCTTGCCCTTTTTCACCTGAATCAGTCGGCAGAGTGGTTCGGATTGAGGTAGTCCTGTCACATCCTCCGTCAGCATCTTGGTTACGATGCTGTCGGTATCACCCTCGAGTACCACCTCGTAAGGTTGTCCTGTGCTGGCTGGCTTTTTCCTGTTCTTACCTGTTATATCGCAACTTGTCAGGAGAATGAATATAAGATAGAACGGGAAAAGGAACGTTATCGTTTTTCTCACCATTATGTTATTCTCTCTACATCTCCTCTTTCTGCTTCTCATCCTCATGATGACGGATTTCTCCGATCTTTTTCGAGGTGCTGAGCAGACCGCAGGCTGCATAGATGTCCTGGCCGCGGCTGGCACGGATCGTGGTGAAAACACCATGGGAAGTGAGGTAATCACGGAACTGCTCCATCTTCTCATCGTTCACACCCTGCAATGGGATGTCGGGAATCTGATGGAAGCGGATGAGATTGAAACGGCAATCAAGCCCCTTCACCAGTTTGATGATGGCCTTGGCATGCTGCATACTGTCGTTCACTCCCTTGAATACGATGTACTCGAAACTCAGGCGGCGCTGATGAGAGAAATCGTAGTTCTTCAGAAGCTCTACCACCTGTTCTATACCCATTCCGCGTTCAGCAGGCATCAGTTCTGCACGTTCTGATGGTATCGGGTCGTGCATCGAAATTGCCACATGGCATTCGCTCTCTTCCAGGAATCGTTTCAACTTGTTCTTCACGCCCACGGAACTTACTGTGATTCGTTTCGGACTCCACGCCCAACCGTAATCGGCGGTGAGAATCTCTGTGGCACGAAGCACATTGTCGAGATTGTCCATCGGCTCTCCCTGTCCCATGAATACGATATTGGTGAGCTTATCCACCTCAGGCAGCGAATAAATCTGGTTCAGAATGTCGCCAGCAGGCAAACTGCCTTCGAATCCCTGCTTTCCTGTCTGGCAGAAGAGGCAGTTCATTTTACAGCCCACCTGTGATGAAACGCAGAGGGTGGCACGGTCTTTATCCGGGATATAGACCGTTTCTACGAATTTGCCGCTTCGGGTAGGGAAGAGGTACTTGATGGTACCATCCACAGAGTATTGTGCGTCAGAGAATTCTGCGCATCCTATTTCGAATTCGGCAGCGAGTTTGGCACGGTTGGCTTTCGAGATGTTGGTCATCTCATCAATGCTCTTTACGTGCTGCTCATAGAGCCACTTCGCCATCTGTCCGCCGGTGAAGGCAGGCATGCCGAGATCCTTAGCCACCTGCTTCAATTCAGCAAGTGTAAGACCTAAAAGATATTTTTTTTCATTATTCATACTGCAAAGATACACTTTTTTGCTGAAAAATTCGTATCTTTGCCACATATTTTAATATAATAAGCTAAAATAAGGTGAAAATGAGAGAAAAAATAGATCTTTTCTTGCCTTGTGACGACCTACAGGAAGCTAGATTTACGACCATAGATCTTCACGAAGACAAAACAGTACAGCATATCAACCTCCTGGTGAGCGCTGACTTCGCTGCCCAGCATCCGGTGCCGGAAGGTTGCACCTTCATTGCCGTTGACCACCTTGAGAGTTCTAACACAGTAGAGAGCATCGCTGAGAACACCGATGCCGACTATGTGTTGATCTGTACCAAAAATACAGATATCCAATGGGGCAATCTCGCATTGGAGCGTTTTCTCCGTGTGGCTGATGACACGGGAGCTGTGATGGTTTACTCCGACCATTATACGAAGGTGTTGGATGAGGAGGAAACAGCCAAGTTCCAGGCTTCATTGGGTGAAGATGCTTCTGAGCTAGAGAAATCACTGAGAGTTTCTAAGTTGGAAAAGCATCCTGTAATCGATTATCAGCAGGGTTCACTCCGTGATGATTTCGATTTTGGAAGCCTCTGGCTCATCAAGGCACAGGCTCTCCGTGATTATGTAGCTCAGCGCGATCGTCAGGAATACCTCTATGCAGGTCTCTACGACCTGAGACTTTATCTGAGTCGAGTAGGAGAAATCTTCCATATCAATGAGTATCTCTATACCGAGACTGAGAGAGACAATCGCAAGAGCGGTGAGAAGCAGTTCGACTATGTGAATCCTCGTAACAGGGAGGTGCAGATAGAAATGGAAAAGGCTTGTACCCAGCATCTTGGCAAATTGGGCGCTCTGATTGATACCTGTTACTATCGTCAGCCGAATTTTGATGAGCAGGACTTTGAATATGAGGCATCTGTCATCATCCCAGTTTTCAATAGAGAGAAGACCATCGCAGACGCTGTGCTTAGTGCAATGAGCCAGAAGACCAATTTCAAGTTCAATGTCATCGTCGTAGATAATCATTCTACCGATCGTACCGGTGAAATCGTGCAGAAAATAGCTGATAGTCCACGTCTCTTCTTGCTCCAACCTGCAAGCAAAGACCTTGGAATAGGTGGCTGCTGGAATCTGGCCATCTCTAGCGAGTTTTGCGGAAAGTTTGCTGTTCAGCTCGATAGCGATGACCTCTATTCTTCTACCGATACACTGCAGAAGATAGTAGATGCTTTCCATCAGCAGAAGGCTGCGATGATTGTGGGTTCTTATCGTATGTGCGACTTCGATCTGCAGACCCTTCCTCCTGGACTTATAGACCATAAGGAGTGGACCGAGGAGAATGGATGCAACAATGCCTTGCGCATCAACGGATTAGGCGCTCCTCGTGCTTTCTTTACCCCGTTGGCAAGACAGATACCGTTTCCTAATACCAGCTATGGCGAGGACTATGCGATGGGCTTGGCTTTCTCTCGCCGCTACCGCATCGGCAGAATCTATGAGGAACTCTACCTCTGTCGTCGCTGGGGAGGAAACTCTGATGCTGCCCTCAGTATAGAAAAGGTGAACGCCAATAATCTTTATAAAGACCGTTTGCGCACCATGGAGTTGAAGGCACGTCAGCAGATGCTGTTGGGTAAGGCAGATATCATGGAAGATAGCAGTATCTCCCGATTCTTCAATCGACAGTTGGAGCAATGGGGGGATGCACGCCATCGTTATCGCGACCTCAAGCACGTAGAGACCAGGACACTCTCTGAGTTTGTGAAGTTGCAGTGGAATCCGGCTCGTATGGTTAGCACGGGAGCCAAAATCGACAAGAAGGCATTGAGCGAGCGCCCTTGCTTCCTCTGTGCTGCCAATCGTCCGGAAGAACAGATGGTGCAGCAGATAGACGATAAGTTCCAGCTGTTGGTGAATCCGTTCCCTATCTTGCCAATCCATTTCACGATTCCGGCACGCAAACACCAGTATCAGCTCATTTATAAGAACTATGGTGAGATGCATAGATTCCTGAGTCTGCACAGCGACTTGATGGTATTCTATAATGGTCCGAAGTGTGGAGCTTCTGCTCCAGACCACCTGCATTTCCAGGCTGGTTCTAGTGGACTTCTTCCTTTGCAGGCAAACTGGCAGCGTCTTTCCCGTAATCTTACCGATATCATCTCGCTGAATGATGATGAGAAGATTGCATTGGTTCGCGATTTCATCGTGCCAGCCTTTGTTATCATCTCGAAGAGCGAAGAGAGTGATGAAACCCTCTTCCGCCGACTTTACAAGGCTTTGCCTCATCGTGGCGACGAGAAAGAGCCAATGATGAACATTGTAGCCTGGCGTAAGTGCGAAGAATTCATCACTGTGGTTATCCCAAGAGAGAAACATCGACCAGATGCTTACTTTGCTGAAGGGGATGCACAGGTGATGGTTTCGCCGGGAGCACTCGATATGAGCGGACTCATCATTACTCCTCGTGAGGAAGATTTCCGTAAACTCACCGATGAAAAGGCTACTGCTATCTTGCAGGAATGCGGCATCAGTCCAGAGAAGGTAGAGACTATCGTTAACAAGCTGAAGGCGGCAAAGGAAGCTAAGGCTGCTGTCGGAGCTTCTGCTTTATATAATAATGGTAAGGAGCCGGAAGTAACTGTTGGAATCGTGAGTGCGCAGAAGGTTCATTTCATACTCAACAAACCTTATCTTGCCAAGGGAGAAATCGTGATTGGTGAGCAGGAGGTGGAATTCTCAGAAGGTGGCGTGCTTTGGAACGGAAATCAGTATAGTTCACTTACTTTCCATCCGCAGAGCTCGAATGCCTCTTTCTCCTTGAGTGATGTAACCATCGGTGTAAACTTCCATTGGGAACGCAAGGAAACCCAGACTTTCCTGGGTACGCTGAGATTCCTGGTAGAATCTGATAAGATTTTAGCCATTAATGAGCTGCCTGTAGAGAAATATCTGGAGAGTGTCATCAGTAGTGAGATGAGTGCCACATCCAGTCTCGAACTCCTGAAGGCGCACGCCGTGATTTCCCGTTCTTGGCTTTTGGCTCAGATGCAGCATCGCAGAGAGGTGGCGGAGAGTGGCAACAATTTCTTCTCTTTCGTGAAGAAGGAGGATATGCTCATCCGTTGGTATGATCGCGAAGATCATACTCTTTTCGATGTTTGTGCCGATGACCACTGTCAGCGTTATCAGGGTATTACGAAGGAGACCTCACCACATGTGGCAGAGGCAGTAAGACTCACCAGAGGACAGGTTCTGCTGGATGGTGATGAGATTTGTGATGCCAGATTCTCGAAGTGTTGTGGCGGTATTACCGAAGAGTTCCAGTATTGCTGGGAGAATACGCCGAAGAATTATCTCACAGCCGTAAGGGATATTGCCTTGGGTGTAGAGGATGCAAAGGTCATGCCTGATCTTACCAGCGAGGAAGAGGCTGAGAAGTGGATTCGCTCGAACCCACCTGCTTTCTGCAATACGACAGACAAGAAGATTCTTTCGCAGGTATTGAATGATTATGACCAGGAGACAGCCGATTTCTATCGCTGGAAGGTAACGCTCACTCAGGAGAAACTCCAGCAGCTTATCGCTGACAAACTGAAGATGGACTTTGGTGCCATCCTCGACCTGAAGGCCGTGGAGCGTGGCAAGAGTGGAAGAATCAGCAAACTCCAGATTATCGGTACCGAGAAGACCTTCACCATCGGTAAGGAACTCGAAATCCGACGTGCCCTCAGCGATTCTCATCTTTTAAGTTCTGCTTTTGTGGTAGATAAACAGGATGAAGATGAGCAGGGAGTACCTCAGCGTTTCGAACTCATCGGTGCAGGATGGGGCCATGGAGTAGGTCTCTGTCAGATTGGTGCTGCTGTGATGGGAGAGGAGGGGTATCTCTATGATGCTATCCTCCTGCACTACTATCAGGGTGCAGAAATCAAGAAACTCTATAAATAAAGCTGTAGAATGGGAACATTGAAAAATAGTCGGAATCCATGGGCTTGGATTCCGACACTCTATTTTGCAGAAGGACTGCCTAATGTCATCGTGACAGCCCTCTCTGTCGTGATGTATATGCAGTTGGGCTTGACCGATGCTCAGGTGGGTCTCTATACCGGATGGCTCGCCCTGCCTTGGGTTATCAAACCCTTGTGGAGTCCATTCATCGACCTGCTGAAGACCAAGCGCTGGTGGGTATTGACGATGCAGGCGCTCATCGGAGCAGCTCTTGCCGGAATCGCCTTTTCGCTGCCTACTGCCTTCTGGTTCCAGGCAACGATGTGTTTCTTCTTCCTCATCGCCTTCTGTAGTGCCACCCACGATATTTCGGCGGATGGTTTCTATATGATAGAGTTGGATGAGCATACGCAGACCAAGTTCGTGGGTTTGAGAAATACCTTCTATCGCCTTGCCATCATCTTCGTGAATGGATTCCTGGTGATGCTGGCTGGTGTTCTCCAGGTGCTGTTCCGTAATCAGATTCGCTTCTCATGGGCGCTTATCTTCTACGGATTGGCAGGTATCTTCATCGGATTGTGGCTCTATCATAGCCGGTTCATGCCTCGTCCGAAGGAGGATGTGCAGACCGATAGAACGGTGGGCGAAGTGGCGCACGAACTGAAGAATATGTTCCGCACCTTCTTTGTGAAATTCGGATTGGGAGAAACCATCTGTGTGATGCTCTTCCTCCTGCTTTATCGTTTCCCGGAAGCACTCTTGAATACGATGACCAAAACCTTCATCCTTCGTCCTAATTCACAGGGCGGATTGGGATTGTCTCCGCAGGAATATGGCTTTGCCAATGGTACTGTTGGACTGATCGGTTTGCTGCTGGGTGGTATCATCGGCGGTATTCTGGTGAGTAGGGATGGTATGAAGAAATGGCTTTGGCCGATGGTTTGCGCCATCACCCTGCCGGATGTGGTTTACATCTATCTGAGCTATTCGCTGAACAGCGACATCATCGTGGTTTCAAGCTGTCTCTTTATCGAGCAGTTCGGTTATGGTTTGGGCTTCACGGTTCTTACCCTTTATATGCTGTTCTATAGCCAGGGCAAGTTCAAGACATCCCATTATTCCATCTGTACAGGTATCTCTTATTTAGGTTTGATGTTGCCAGGTATGGTTTCTGGATATCTGAAAGATATGGTAGGCTATCGCTTGTTCTTCATCATCGTGATGGCATGCTGCGCCATCACTTTCCTGGTTACCGCTTTCCTGAAGATAGATCCTGAGTTCGGAAAGAAAGAGAAGGAAATCAAGGAGGAAATAGAAGAGGAAGAAATGGAAGTGATAGAATAATATTTCGATAGAAGACAGAATCTATCTCTATATGAAGATAGAAACTGTTTTCTATATATAAATAGGTGAAAATCTGAGAAAAGGTCGTTGGGTTTCGTCCCAACGACCTTTTTACGTTAAAGTATTTGAAATCTTTTTCTTCTGCCCTTGTGATATCATTTTAATATCGTATATTTGCGATATCAAAATGATATCAACAATATTAACGTAATAAATAGAGTAAGATTATGGAGAATAAGGAATTTACGTATCAGGGAAAGACCTTGAATGGCATCCTGATGTTAGTATTAAACATCATCGGCTTCCTGGCTGGAGTTGGCTTGTTTATATTTGCCTGCGTTTCGCAAGAAGGCTGGCTGGCAAATGTCTGTGGCGTTTGCGGCGTGTTGCTTCTCATCCTGAGCATCATCTGCGTCTGCGGTTTCATCCTGGTAGAGCCGGGTCAGGCTCGCGTATTGCTTTTCTTCGGTAAGTATCGTGGCACTTTTACTGAGCCGGGTTACTATTGGCTGAATCCGTTTATCAGTCAGAAGAAGCTTTCGCTTCGTGTGCGCAACCTCGATGCCGAACCTATCAAGGTGAATGACA
>OGKS01001222.1_pt1 | contig 12668 bp, 15 predicted proteins | sample 1572491 | NCBI WGS metagenome assembly OGKS01 (sample SAMEA2582153, study PRJEB24529) | metagenome | biome: Human gut stool | place: China | collected 2011
AAAAACACGCCTGAAACCACAAAAATGACTTCCGAAGTATCGGCTATCGTAGATCTTTCAATTTATCGAATCGTATTATCCGGTCAGAGATTACTTGAGATTGCTGCATCCGTAAAAGTTCATCCGCAGATATATGCAAGGTATCACCTTCTATTTTTCTTTTCGGACTGATGGCAATGCCCGGCTTTCGAGGGTCAAGAATGCTTTGACCAATACCGCTCCATCGGAATTTTTCCAGACCGAGTAAATTCAGAAGAGTAGGATATATGTCAATCTGTCCCATAACTTTGAGATAGTGCATCGGAACAGGAGAGTTCAATACTATGAATGGTGTGAACTCGTCTTCGGAAATTATTCCTTTCCCAGCCTTTGTATGGCACAGTTCTTTCCGGTGGTCTGCCAAGCCCTCGTGGTCACCGGTTATTACAACCATTGTACGTTCATATTCGGGACGGTTTTTCAGATATTCCACGAATTTCCCGATAGCTTCGTCTGTATAATGCGCCACTGTCATATAGTCTGCCATGATTTCGGGAACCCGATTAGAGAAATGAACGGTTTTAAGCGATTCGGGCATCTTGAACGGTGAATGACCGGAATAAGTGACCATCTGGATAAATACGTTTTCACCGGAGTGCCAAACTTCTCCTTTTTCAATCTTTTCCATGCATTGGGCAAAAAATGCCTTATCACCCAGTCGCTTCCGATTTCCGAATGTTTCTGTCATTCGGAAATCGGGATAAGAGATAATTGTGTCTATCCCGAAACTCCGTGCCACTGCTCCTTGGTTCCATGTCTTTGTCTTGTCCACCGTGAGAAGATAGTTACGTGCGCCTTTCAGCTCCTTCATAGCTTTGGGCAAAGTGTGGTATGTATTGAAAGGGAAACGGCAACTGTATGCGCCGGTCTGCAATGGCAACAGACCGGCAAGCATAAGCAACTGGGCGTCAATGGAACGCCCTCCGTTGACTTGTGTAAGCACATGGGGCGCATACAGCGTGGATGGCTCTTTGAGGAGCTTGTTAAGGTAAGGTGTGATTTCCTGATTTTCGACCGTAAGATTCAACACCCAACTTTCCAGTGATTCAGCCAAAATAAGGATGCAGTTGTCCCTGCATTCAATGTCCGGTACGGGAACAAGCGGCGGTCTTCCGGAGAGCCAGATATGAATCTCACGCTCCTGTTCTTCTGTAAGTTCGGGCAACTCCTCCGCATAATCAAAATAAAGTGTGCCGAACAGCGTGTAGAGTGGCGGGCCACTGGCGTGTTGATGTGCGGATGACCTCAATGCCCTGTATATCGCAATGAAACCTCCCCGGACGGATAAATTGATACTTAACAGGGCACATGAAAAAATCAGCAATACGAAATATGTCCGTCTGCTAAATCGCAATGTGATTTTCTGCCGGCAACCTATCCGAAATGTAAGGAATACGGTGACGACTGTCGAAATTGGGAACAATAAATCACACCATCGTAACGAAGCGGTCACGCTTGGCAGGAAGTCTGCAAGATTTCCCGCCAACATATAACTTGACAGAGGAATGGCTGAAAAATAGGTACGGTAATACATCAGGTTGGCAACCATCCATATATCCAGCACAGACATGACAAGCACGCCTGCCGCAATATGCCTTGTCAATATATAAGGGACAGACAACAGAAGGGTTGCCACAAAAGCAGTGGCATACGATTCCCAGCATGAAAAAGGTGTAAAGGTGGTGTAATAACACCATATTGCATTGAACAGGAGAAACTTGAAAAATATTCCTGCTACTGGAATGACGGACAGCATCTTGTTGTCCGTGACATCCCTTTCTTGTTTACCAACAGTCATTGGCTAATTCAGTTTAGCGATTCTTCCTAATTATTTTTCACTACACAGAGAACGATAATATCTTGTCTCATAAGATAAAATATATCACCATCAATTATTTTAATCTGGGTTGCTCTCAAAACAGTCCGGATAGTTGCATTCATGCTAAATACGATTCATAATTTTCCTCTTCGTTTTGTCTGCTGTTTTACGATACGACTGTCCCCCATTTCAAATGAATCCGATACGGTTTTTTCTGTATATTTCCTACTTTTTCCACCAAACGTATAAGTGATACCTATGGTGATGTCCTGCATGGGTTCAATGAATCGTGATATATTCGTGAAGTCCTTGGTGCGAGATACCGACTCCCAATACATTTTACCACCATGACCTAAACCGCTCATGCCACTGATAGCCACATCCAGTTTGTCATTGAGGAAGGAGCGTGCGAGTGTTGCGCTTATCATCATCATACCCGAATCGTAACCTTGGAGAGAGTACCGACGCGACATCCATTCCAGATTACTGCTCCATTTCAACTGCCAAGGCAGATTCTGTTGCCACCCCAGATTCAGGTTACCATGCCAACCATAGTTACGGGCATCAATCTCCCGGCTTCGCATGTCACTATAGCCCACCTCTCCATTCAGCATCAAGCGGGTTGAACGTGTCGCATTCCATGAGGCATAAGCATTCAGCGATGTCTTGCGATTTCTGGCTATATTGCCAAAGGTGGTATTTATACGCCCGTCCTTCATTGATGAATACCGGACAATACCATCGTTACTCCATGAATGATTGAGGCTGATTCGCATTGCTAACGTATTTGCCCTCAACGTATGTACAATAGCCAGATTATTTAGATGTTGTGCTTTCAGGTTGGGATTGCCATACGAAAGCTGGGTAGGGTCGGACTTATTGACATATGGGTCGAGTTCATTGATTCTTGGCCGACGTATACGCATGGTGTAGCTCACGCCAAATGTGCTGTTCTCCTTAGCTTTGGCAGTAAGAGAGACGGATGGTACGAGGTCGCCATAGTGAAGCGAGAATTTACTCCCTTCTCCCTTCAGATAGCGTGATTTCTGCCAGGTATGTTCATAGCGAAGGCCCTCCTTCAAGCCCAGCCATCCCCATTGAGCCTCCCATTCGGCATACAGGGCGGCTATGTTTTGAGATTGTCGGTAGTGCATGGCAGCCGCCTTTTGTTCCACGAAACCGCCATTCAAAAAGCGCATTTCGGTAGCCTGACTCTCTCCACGGTCGAAGGAGAACTTCACACCGGTGTTGAGTTGTTGATGCCGGGTAAGCGGAATGGTAAGGTCGGTGGATAGGTGGTGTTGTGTGGTGCGATCACAAATTTCTGTCCGGATGTCCTTCACAGTGGAAGTGATTTCGGGGTGCAAGGAGGTGTCAAGACCATCGTATCTGTTCTCTGTATCATTTCGGTTGGGAGCATGGCTTATCTGATAACTCGCAAACAGCCTGCCCCTGTCACCCCACTGACGTTGGTAATCGATGCCTCCATCTACCGAAATCTCGTTCATATTCATCTTCTGACTACCACTGAAAGCCATCTCCTGTCCCCACATACCGCCTGAGTAAAGATAGGAGGGACGGCTCTTTTCTTTTGTAGCAAACCAAGTCGTGGACATGGAAACATGGAGTGATTGGACGGAATCAATCTCGTATCCCACACCAACTTCGCCCATTGAGAATGGCATTTTCGATGAGGACTTTTGTCGCATCCATTGACGTGTCCCGTTGCCGGTCACCTCCGATTCTACAATGATACCCGTTGAATACATATATTCTCCGTTCAAATTTACGTCATACGACCATTTGCCTTGTTGACCGGAGAGACTGGCGTCAACTCCGTTGCTCAGAATACCTGTCAGAAGGTGTACGGAGCCACTTGTGGCTCCGTCATACCCGTCATCTTCTAATGCCAATGCTTGTTTGGCACCACCTTTCTTGGTGGTGATGCAAAGGACACCTCCAGTTCCCTCTGCATCATACTGGGCACCTGGATTGGTGATAACTTCAATGTTCTTCACGTGACTGGCAGGCATACTGCGTAACGTCTGTTTTGGATTGCGAGTGATGACAGTACTCAATCTTCCGTCCACATAAACCTTGAACTGTGCGGAGCCGTTTACCATGATATTGTTTCGTCCGTCCACGGTCACCATAGGAACCTTGCGCAGTATGTCCAATACACTGCGTGTCTTTGACTCCACATCATTACTCACCTGATAAGTCACCTTGTCGGTTTTTAGTTTGACTATCGGGATCTGATGCACGATGACAACCTCCTCAAGGTGCTGTGTCGGATAAACAACTATCGTATCTGCCTTTTCCTCGATTACCCCCTGTGCACTTACCCCCATAGGTAATCCTATAGCTGTTAGCAGGAATGCCTTTGCCGCCATGCCAATATTTGATTTCTTACTATGCATTTTTGCCAAAATATTTATGTTATCAAAATAACGAACCGTATCCGATTGTCAGCCATATTCTTTCCCCATTTGCTGCTGCCATTAATGTTTGCATTCCAGTAATTTATCCCCAGATAAAACGCAAGATTATCCCACTTCATAATAATTTTCAGAAAACATAAGGATGAAGTGAATACACCGAGCCCACATGTAAATGCAGTCATTAATAATTAATTGGGGGCAACATGATGATCTGAATAAAGACAACGCCTCACAGTATGTCAATATTACTTATTATCCTCTCCGTTTTTATTGACTTTATTTGCTTTTCCTTTGAGGATCTCAGGTTGGTTGGCAAGTATCCACAAAAAATGAGGGAAAGGCAATACCAATTTTACAGTGTTCCCATCTTTTGTTGTTTCCATCTTTTTCTTAAATATAATGTAACTATTATCTTTTGAAAATCGTCCTTTGGGAGAATGCGTTGATAAAACCAGAAGTTCCAACAGTTTTTCAAATAACTCTTGCTCTTCTATGAGTTTCAAAGGAAGTGGATTTTCCATTTTGAACTATTGACGTTATTTAATAGTATATCCAAAACTTAGGTAAGGATACAATAACGGGGTCTTATATAATCCATGTTTATCTCCAAAATTATTACTGACCCTTATCCGTAGCAGCATGAACGGCAATTTGTCATGCAAATAACTAATAAAAAGACAATTGTCAATACGACTCCTTTTTCGATATCCCATTACTCCATTCATTTTTGTTAGCAAACCATAATACATAACAATCCTATTGGAAAGAAAAAATACATGCGTTTCTTCTTCCTTCCCAATAGGATTTTTAACACTTTATTTTACTGTAACTGAAATAGTTCCAGCTTTCTTATCCTTATCAGTAACAGTCACTGAAGTGCTGCCAGCCTTGACACCTTTGATAATAATCTTTCCATCTTTGATTGTGACTGTGGCAATTTTCGTGTCCTTGGCGGTTGCTGTAAAAGGAGCGGAACCACCTTTTACAGTGACAGTCTCTTCCTTCCCGGCAGTTACGGATATAGACTTTTTATCGAAATCAAGTTCGGATGCCATATCTTTGACCATCACAGGAACCTTTCCTGTAAGTTTCTTTGAGTCGGAGATGAGTATGGTCGCTGTACCATTTTTGACACCGGTAATTGTAATAGTGTTCTTGTCTGCTTTAGCTGTTGCAATCTTGCTATCACTTGAGGTCACTGTAAATGGAGCCGTGCCACCGCTTACAGTCACCGTTGCTGTTTTACCGGGAGCCACTTCTACCTTAGAAGGGGTGCACTTGAGATCTGGAACTTTGGGGTCATCGTTCTTATCGCAGGAACCCATGGTTACTGCAAGAACACAGGCGAAAAACGCCATAGTGAATTTGATAAATTTTTACTTTTTTCATTGTTTTTTTTTTAAAACCTTGTTGTTTTGTTGAACGCTCTTTTATGCAATTGCAAAACAAAAGTAGTACTTCAGTGTAAGCTCTTCAATTACATTTTATCTAAAACGGCGAAAACAGCATCCGAAACGCCATATTCATTATTTGAAATAACTTTCTTACGGGTTTTGCAATCTTATTTTAGATTATCGCATAATCATATGAACTTTATTTTATGGGCTGTTTAATAGTCACTGTCACTTGTTCCGCCTTGTTGGACGGATTGTATAGCAGATGGCTACACGACTCCATACATACCACGCATCCGCATAGCAGAATCCATACTGCAATAATCGTTATTTTGCTTTTTTTCTGTTTCATACTTGTCAATGATTAAAGAATAAACCTTTCAGGATTTGCTGGAACATCCCACCAAAATCAGCGTTTATTTCGCTGCCGTTATGCTTATACGACGGACGTATAATCGGCACAGTCCATTGCTGGTGGAACAAGTTGTTTCCATAACGTCTCATGCCCACATCCATTGACCATCGTTCTGCCAAATCAAAAGACAGATAACCGCCATAATGATAGCCGTCTAAACACCTCTTCGGTTTCATATCCAACAGATAGTATGTACCAAAGAGATGAAGCGATGTTTTGGGATAGAATTTATAGGAAACATCGGCTCCCATTCCGAATGTATTGCTACTCGAACGAGGAATACTCAGTTTGTGCGCATAGAGGCTTATGCCCAATTTCCATCTCTCGTTTGGAGAATATGCCGTTTTAACTTCAGCATAGTTCGATACGCCAACTCCTATGATGTTCTCCTGTCTGCCACGACCCCAAACATTCACCTTGTCAAACCGATGAATAACTCCGCCAACGCGATATTCGCCTTTATGTAAGGATGAACGGTCAACAGGGATTCCTAACGTGTAATCAGGGCGAAAATTCAAAAGCATTTCAGGCTTCTTGTGAATGATACCAAAATGTGGAGACAGAAATGACTTTCCATATTCAAAAGACGGCAGTTTGGTGGTGTCAATGCCCGGTGCAATCCGTTTGGTATGTTCAGGGGACAACATTGGTTTTTCTTGCCCGTACAATCGGGAGCAAACGGACAACATAGCCATGATAATGAGAACCACAATATATGCCGCCAGATTAATACCGCAAATTTTCAATTTCTGTTTCCACATAATGATACTTTAAATCTTAAAGCTAAACTTGAATAGTTTTATATTAAAATTCATATTCAATGGAATCTTTTATTTCTTTTTCTTCCAAATGAAAGACTAAATTGAATTGGAATTTTCCTTTATTCTCTGGCTCTTTTTTGAATTTTAAAACAAGGGTTGGTGCAATAAGCTTCGTATTTCTATTATTTATTTTCGTAAGTTCATCTTTCAGCATCTTTGCTCCTTCAATTCCCCAATATTCTGTCATATCTATATATTGTCCAACATCTTTATCTTCTTTCTTATAACCACTTTGTATGTAATCATAATAAGAAATATACCTACATTCTATCAAATCTGAAATATCACTTCCAGCAGGATGCGATGCATCAAAATTCTCGACAGTGTAGACTTCAATCTTGTATATACTATCATTAATTGCCGTACGTGGTCCATCAATAGTATATCTATTATAAGATAAATCATTGTAATATATTGATAAAGCATCAAAACTCCTACCAGAAGTAATCAAATCCCCCTTAAACGTGATTTTAATTCCTGAATTCATTTTTGATATGACAATAGATTCGGGTGTCAAATAACCAGTAACAAATGTTTTATTGAATGTAGCACCTGTTGGTGCATCTTCTTTTTCTTTAGAGTAGCAGAACAAACAACAGAGTGCCCCAACCATCATGATATACGTGAAAACTTTCATGGCTTTTGTCATTTGCGAATACCTATTTCAGAACATATAAGCGCAAGATGCCACAAATGTCCTGTTCTTGTTGTCCACACCACTCTTGTTTATATTCTTCATCCCCCAATCATACCCAATGGAAAGCTGGATATGGCGGGCAATCTCCGTTCCGGCACGGAATCCCAGCCCCCAATCGAAGCGATTAAGCATCTTGTCACTGAACACATTGCCTACCATCTCTTTTGTCGTGGCAGTTCCCTTATCGGGAGTGATGGTTTCTTTTGCTTTACCAAACAGGCCGATGTTAAAATATGGTCCAGCGTTGATGAACAAACTGACGTTCCGTCCTACGGGAAACTTGTAACCGATATGGATGGGAATATTCAGGTAGTAAGGGGTACACTTATTGTCTGAAGTATAGCCAGATGATGGTTTGTCCGGTTTTTCGCCTGCAGAGGGGTTATAGTTACCGTCGTAATAGTATCCCGGACTCTTCCAGCCATGTGAAGAGAGCATCAATCCGAAGTCCATGTAAAGGCCTTTTGTCACTATAGGAAGACCAAGTTCTCCCTTTACACCGACATGAAAACCGGACTGAGATTTGTAACCACTTGGAGAACTGAGATTGTAACCTCCCGTTATTCCCACTCTGAAATCTTGTGCTTTCGCCACCATGCAGAATGGCAGGGCGAGAAGCAATGTCAATAGAATTTTCTTCATACAAAAATCATTTATAAAAAAACAAATAAGTTACTTTTCATGCCTCATGGTCTCATTATGTGCCAATATGTACATACAATATAACTGGCCGAATGTACGCTTGGACAAACGTAAATCATCTTCGTTCTCAACATCTAATTTATGGAAGCCTTGGCTATCTTTTACTATATGCTTTATAAAGCGTCGTTTTGCGATTTCCCATTTAAGGAACAGGCCATCGTCCAAAGAAGGGGGCAAACTCAATTTCTTCTCAATATTCCAAAAATCAATATCAATATAGATGCTATCATTCTTTCTGATACGTTCTTGGAAACTGTGATTATGTATAGCTATTGCTTTCTTCTCTTTCTCTTGTGACGTATGAGGATAATGTAAAGTTATGCTATCTCCTTTCTGGATAGAATACAGATCAAAATCATACCTGTCATCCAACAAATAAATTTTCACCTCATCATCACTAAAGCTGTATCCGACAATCGCAGACGTTGCAATGTTCCTCTCTTCATATTTTTTTTGCAAATCCGTTGTTAAATCGACATTTGCAATAGCTAACACATAGCAAGTATCTAAAGAATTGTTTTCAAACAACACTACTGTCCACTAAAAATGGACGGGGTTAAAAATTAAATAAATTCGGTTCACTTGAACCATAGAGAACATTGACATTTTTGAAATTCGATTTGTCGAAGAGGTCTCTCAGATGAGTCTTGTCAGTCAGCGAGATTCCAAGAATCTGAAGTACTTCATAGATGCTCCGTTCCAGTTTCATATCGTGCTGTACGATTGCAACAAGGCAATAAGTAATTATAGCACAATAGATTTGGATGCGTACTGCATTCTCTGATGTCCCCCAGAACTTCTTGATACGCAGATGCTGCTTGATCCATTTGAAGAACAGTTCCACGCTCCATCGGTTGCGGTATAGCTCGGTGATTGTCTCGGCGGAAGCAGTCAGATTGTTGGTCAGGAATATGTATCTGGTACCGTCCTCGGGATCGATGCAGATTCCTTTACGGAGTTTTTCCGGGTAATCCTTTGAGCTTTTATAAACCGTGAAGTAGCCGATTGCGTCTGAGACAACATTCTCGGGAAGCCTCCGTTTCCATGTCTCAGGCTTGAACCGGACATTGGTTTTCGCCCTGACGACAAAGAACGCACCGATACGATTTATCGTGTAAAGATTGCCGAAATCGTTGTAGCCTCGGTCGAAGATATAGTGCGCGCCCTTCTCATATGGAATCTCCGGCATAGCCTTTGAATCATGGACTTTTGCTTCGGTAATATGCACGAATGCAGGGATTTGAGCCTCTACATCGTAAAGTGTGTGCATCTTGATTCCGCCCTTGTGCTTGCGAAACTTAGCCCACTCAAACACCGATAGACACAAGTCTATAGTGGTGGAGTCAAAGGCATAGACATGCCCGTCAAGCTCAAAGATTTTCTGTATCCTACGCTTGCGAGCCTCCGCAATCATATAGAAAGCGAACTCCTCAAAGATGCGGTAATCGCGTTGCTCGTTGGCTTTGCTAAAATTACTCCGCGTCACGGATTTGCCAATGCCGAGATGATAGAGCTTTCCTGCATGGGCTTCCATCGCCACGATGAGATCGCGAAGGCTCTCACGATTTGACAGTTGTCCAAACATCAGCGTAAGTAGTTGATTCCAACAAGTATAACTCTTCACATATTTGTCGCCATCATACTTATCCACAAGATGACGAAACTTGTCATTGTCGAGGAACTTGACTAATTGAGCAAAAACGTACTTGTCTTTTAACCCTCAAATCCGCAACTAAGCTCTTCAGCGTCCTTCTTGCGTCTAAACGTCCTCTCATCACTGAATTAGCAGATAAATTGAGGCTGAAATACCCACTTCTGCCCACAATATCCCCTTGCCCCACTATGCGACTTGAGGCAATACGCAGTATCATACCCATAAGTTGTAGGCGTTATCCAAAATCAGTCTGAAAAATATCTGCGTAAGCATTATTACAGGTATAGATATTCAGCACATACCGCCTTGATGTTCTGATCCACTTGGCTGGTACAGAGACAAACCTGAAGACAAACGCTTTTATGCGACTTGTTGCATTGAGTCCGAACCTCTTTACGTCAAGTCTGTGGATAATGGCCTTGTAGAAATTACGGATAAGTGCCGTAAGAAGAAGGAACACAGTGTTCTCTGCCATGAAGGATTTGGGCAATCTGTCCCACCCGAAACCATTGTTCATATCATCGAAGATACGTTCCTTTCCTCCACGAAGGTTATAGAACTCGACAATTTCTCTTGTGGAAGATTCATAGTCGTTAGTCAGGATACAACGGTATGTGTATTCTCCTTCCCAAAGATCCAGCACACCGTCCATCCGTTTCTGTCTTTGAATCACAAGTCGGTATGCTTTACCCTTCCACTTCTCAACAAGAATAGAGTTCAATTCGAACTCAATGCCATTGATTTCCTCAGTCTTCCAGCCTCTAAGAGCAAAGATGTCATTGTAGAGCGAACTGCAGCGGTTTGCGCGGATATAGAAGGATTTGCTGTGTTTCTCTATTTCCTCCACGATTTCCTCGGAACATGATCCACAATCAGCTCTGAAACGATTGATTGTAAGTCCGTTCTGCTCAAATCTCTCAAAGAATCTCTTCAGCGTGTCCTTCTGATGAAAACGAACGTTGGTGTTACCATCGCTATTCTCAATGCCAACAATCAAGTCGTCAATAACCGCCACGCCAGGGCGATAACCAAGGAACTTCTTGTATGTAGGCTTTGCATCATACTTCTCAGTCTCTATGAACTGATGGTCGAAATCAACATCATACATCTCGCCCTCTTTCAGTTGGCCGGATGCAAACATACAATTGAGCAGTAAGGTATTGAGTGTGTCAGCCGTGTTGAAATCGTAGTTCTTACCCGTATCTGATGTGTATGAGATGTTTCCTTGCGTCAGTTCCTTTATCGCTCTGAGGATAGTATCAGAACTACAAGTACGAAGTGTCGGATGGAGCGAGAGATGGTTCATCAAATGAGTAGTGACATCCTCAATGCATGAGCCACCACAGAAGTAGATACTCATGAGGGAACGGACGATTTCACTGTACTGATAACCGAACGAGCTACACCTTAGACCGAGTGTCGAGTCGATTACAGATGACAATGTGGAGTCAAATTGCTCCATGATTGAAAATATTCCTCCAAAAGGAGTGAGCTTCTCGGATTTTATTTGTATTTTTGCCATGCCTGATGAGGTTTTGTTTGATTATTTTTTTGCAACACTAAGTTAAGTGAATCCTCTGACATGGCAAAATCCTGAGCAACTTTTTGTTGCTCAGGTACTTAAAAAAAATATTTTATAATAGTGTTGCGGAATTAAGGAATTAGACAATAAATGAAAAATATTTTATTTGTAGTTTTTATTTCAATGATATTTTTATTTGTTTGCTGTAACACAACAACGAATAAAAACATAATTGAAACAGAAATTTCTGATTTTGACAAAATTTTAGATAGTTTTCAAGTAAATGGTTCAATTCTAATTTATGATAACGACAAGAATACTTTTTACTCAAATGACTTTGATTGGGCTAAAAACGGAAAATTACCTGCATCAACATTCAAAATTCCAAATTCTATAATTGCTGTTGAATTAGGCATTATTGAAAATGATACAACTATTTTAAAATGGAATGGCGAGCAGAGAAAAATGGATATTTGGGAAAAAGATTTATCATTTAAAGATGCTTTTAGAATTTCCTGTGTTCCTTGCTATCAGGAAATTGCAAGGAAAATCGGAACAATTAAAATGAAAGAATATTTAGAAAAATTTGAGTATAAAAATATGATTTTTGACAGTTTAACGATTGACAATTTTTGGCTTGAAGGAAATTCAAAAATATCTCAAAAACAACAAATCGACTTTTTAAGGAAATTCTATTTTTCAAAATTTCCAATTTCTGATAGGACAATAAAGATTGTCAAAAATATTATGGAAATTGAGCGAACTGAAAATTACATTTTAAGCGGTAAGACTGGATTAAGTTCGATAGAAGAAAAATATAATGGTTGGTTTGTTGGTTATGTTGAAACAAAATCTAATGTTTATTTTTTTGCAACAAATGTAATTCCGACAGACGGATTGAATGTTGATGATTTTATTTCATCGAGAATTAATGTAACAAAAAATGCGTTAAAGCAAATGAATATAATGAAATGATAAATGCCACTAACATATGGTAGCCGATAATTGCCGGCTTTCGTGCCAACTTGATACTTTGGTGCTTTTAACGAACCGAAGTGCTAAATTGATACGAAAGTGCTGTAAATCCGGCAACTACGGCTACCATTTTTCGTTATGCGGCAGCTTAAAAGACGACACCAAACCAGAAAAATCATCTTGACAACC
>OGKS01001230.1_pt1 | contig 12610 bp, 10 predicted proteins | sample 1572491 | NCBI WGS metagenome assembly OGKS01 (sample SAMEA2582153, study PRJEB24529) | metagenome | biome: Human gut stool | place: China | collected 2011
GACCCACCAGCTCGCCTACCTTTGGATAGACATTGCTTACCTCGCCTTCGCACTGGGCAATCTGAACCGTCTCCTTCAGGAGATTCTTCACTACATCCACGGCGCTCTTGGAAGCCTGGGTGTTGTTGGCAGCCATACGCTTCTCCTGTTCACGTGCTCCGTTCTTAGCCATTTCATACTGGCTCTTGGCTGCAGCCACCTGAGCCTCTGTTGCCTTGTAGGCTGCGAAAGCCTCATCGCGCTTCTGGCCGCTGATGACGCCCTCGTTGTAGAGATTCTGCATACGGTCGTAGGTCTTCTTGGCGATGGTTGCAGCAGCTTCAGCCTGCTGAACCAGCTGATAAGCACCCTGAATCTGCTCCTTGCGTGCACCGGCATCGGTCAGATCCTTCATCGCCTCTGCTGCAGCATTGGTTGCCTGAAGCATCTGCTCCTGAGATTTCATCTCTGGAACTTCGAGGATGGCGAGGGTGTCGCCTACGTGAACATAGTCGCCCTCCTTTACTCTCAATTCTACTACACGACCCGGCAACTTGCAGGATACTCTGTATTCTGAAACTTCTACCTCGCCCTGGATGGTGTCGTCCTTCTGTTCCAAGGTAAAGAAACCGATGACACCCACTAGGATAACTACCGCCGTAAATCCGATGACAGCGAGTAATATGTTGTTATGCTGTGATTTCTTAGACATTTTTTATCTGAATTTGAATTTTAAAAAAACTTCTTTTATAAAGATGAAACTGAGGAAGAAAGTCCCCCTCTAGCCACCGTTAAATCCGATTCCAACGGATTTCCGCCCCAGGATTTCTGCCCCCGGTGCCGTTATTGCAGGATACCGAGCGCCTTGTTGAGCCCAACCTGTGTCAGCTTCACGTCGATTTCGGCGTCAATCTTCTGGCTCTGAGCCTGTTGCCAGGCAGTCTGTGCTGCCATCACATCGGTAACCTCCATTACGCCTTCCTTGAATCCGAGGTTTGCGCATCTAAGGTTTTCCTCAGCGCTGGCAATGTTTCTCATTGCCATATTGAGCTTCTTCTGAGCTTCCTTCACCTTGAACTGGCTCTGCGCAATCTGAAGGTGAATCTTCTCGCGCGTATCATCCAGGTTCATTTGGGCGATATTGGTGGTTGCCTTCGCTGCTCTCACCTTATAGGCGCAGTCAAACCAGTTCCATACTGGCACCTGGACGATGATTCCTACGTTCCATACTCCTGTGAATTTCTTCTGGAATCCATTGAAAACATTAGGATTTGAAATGGTGTAGCCACCGGTCAGAGCTACATGTGGCATGTAGATGGCTCTCACCAGATTGGTAGCCTGCTTGGAAATATCGAGTGCATTCTGGAGCATTCTCAATTCTGGACGGGTATTCATCGCTGAGTCGGCAGCTGCTACTCTTTGCTGTTCTGTGTCGACAGGTGTTCCTGAAAGAGCCAAGGTCTCCTTATCTTCATCAGCAAGTGTGATTTCCTGATTCATCGGGATGCCGCAGAGCTGGCAGAGCAGCATCTTGGAAAGAGCCAGTCCGTCTTCTGCCTGAGTCATCTTCATCTCTGCCTCGTTCACCTTTACGTCTACCTTCAAGCCGTCAGCCTTCGTCGCAACACCCTGCTTGATCATCTTGTGAACATCATCATTGAGCTTCTGTACCAGGTCGCGGTAACTGGTGGCTAGCTTATGCTTCTGTTTGAGCGAAACTGCCAGCCAGTAAGCCTGGTCGATGGCGTAGAGAGTCTGCTGTGTCTGATGATCCAAATCGTTCTCAGCTATTTCTTCTCCGATGTCAGCAATCTTGTTGGCTGCAATAATAGCACCGCCCATATAGATAGGCTGTCTTACCATCACGCTTCCTGCCCACATGTTTCGGGTGTCAGTTCTGAAAGCATCCACTACATTTTGTCCGATAGCATTGCCCTGCTGCTGGATAGGAGCCAATTTATCAGAAAGCAAGCCTCCTATCTTCTGTGCCTGTTCTGGCGTCAAGATGCCCTGACCAACCAACTGTCCCATCAGATTGCTGGCATTCCCTGAAATTCCTCCAGCCAGAGTGGAACCCAAATTGCTGAATGCTGCTTTCTGATCACTGTTCAGCAGGGAAATCTCTTTGCTGAACCATTCATATCCACCCAAGGCGTCCACCTTAGGCAAGTATTTCGTGCGTGCCGATTTCTTCAGGTTATACGCCACGTCTTTCTTGAGCTTCGAGGCATTGATCTGCTTGTTGTTGCGCAGAGCCATAGCGCGACAACTGTCGAGGCTCAACGCTTGCGCTTGTGCCCCGGCAGGAATCAATGCTCCCATCAGCATGAAAATAGTTATTATTTTTTTCATCCTTATATAATATTATATAATATCGGATGCAAAATTATCGAATTATTCTTAAATATCAAAGAAAATTTATTTATGAAATCTTTAAGAACTGAAAAAAAACTTATATTGTGGAAAAATGGAACATACATCATAGTTTTCCTACTATGATGCGTGTTACTTTTTCCCCTTTTTCAGAAACGTACAACGGTTTCTTCACCCCAGTCGGCATCAACCGTTAAGCCTACATTTCTGTCATCGTCTTCATCTAAACTTCCGCCTGATGATTTCGTAAGCGAAATGTCAGTCTTGATGATTTCGTTTCTTTTCATCTTGAAGCCGGACTTCGTAAAGGTCTTGATGGCATGGGCATCGGCATCTAAGATACTGATGGTCATCTTGATAGCCTTGTTCTCTTCGTGCGGGAAAGTATATACGGTGAAGTCTCTGTTGTTGTCTGTGAAATTGAAGATTTCCGTCTGCCGACTGTTTACACAGCCATATCCCGTGGTTGCATCCAGCGTACTGCTTCCTCCGGTATAGTAGAACTTGATGCTCCTGACTTCTTCCGGAATCGTTTCGTCAGTAATATGAAGCTTGAAGGCTGCTACGGCTCGCTGCAGGTTCACATCTGCCTCTACCTTATCGCTCTTGATGCTCAATCTGCCATAATAATAAAAGGTGTCGGTAAGCTTGTTGCTCGTGAATTTTACCTTTTCGGGCACACTCATCGTGCAGTTGCCCTTGCCGCTATGGGCAATGACAACGAGTCTGTATTCGCCTTCATCCAGACTGAAACTGGCAATGCCGAAATTCTCGTCATCGCTGGCTTGGTTGATGGTCTCTATTTTCTCTTCGCCATCAAAGACCACAAAGGAAACTCTGGAACATACATCCTGGAGAGCTGTTCCCGAAGTTGTTGCCTTGGTAACTTCTCCGATAGTGCGGTTCTGAACTTGGTGTATGCGCACCGTTACGTTGGCGTTTGCGTCATGTGTTGAGCTTTGGCCCGATTCATCGAGAGAAAACTTTTCGCATGAAGTAAGCGTCGCTACTAGCACCAACATGATTGCTGCCAATAATTTGTAGCATTCCTTCTTCATTGTTTTCTTGTTAGTTAGCTTTCTTCCTTTTGCATGAATCAAGAATTTTTCCTGTGCATGGAAGTCATCGCAAATTTACATTTTTTATTTGATGATTGCAAGTAAAATCAAATAATTCTTTATATTTTTTGTGAATTATCCGATTTTTTGTAATTTTGTACCCGATAATAAGTGTTTTTTTATGATTACACCTTATTATATATATAACATTATTATAATAAAAGGAAAATTATTGTATGATATATGGATAAGAAAGAGAATAAAAAGGTGAAGGCTTTGTTCTTCGATATTGATGGCACTTTGGTGAGTTTCAAAACCCACAGGATTCCGCAAAGCACGGTAGATGCCTTGGAACAGGCAAAGAAGAATGGGGTAGAGATTTATATTTCTACAGGTCGCCCAAAGCAGATTATCAATAATCTTGGTCAGATAGAGCATCTCATCGACGGTTACATCACTGCCAATGGTGCCCGCTGTTTTGTCCAGGATACGGTGGTGAGTCAGCATGCCATCCTTCCTTCGGATGTGAAGAAGATCATCGATGCTGCTGATAGAGACAACTATCCTGCCATCGTGGTAAGCGAGAGCCGTTTTGCCATCCATCATTATACCAACGAGGTTTATGAGATTTTCTGCAAGGGACTGGGAGTGGATAGCAGTATCTTCATTACGGATGTAAACGATTTGGGCGAAGAGCCAATTCTGCAGGTCACTCCTTTCTGTACTGTAGAGCAGGAAGCGCTCCTGATGCCTACACTCGAAAACTGCACCTCCGGCAGATGGCATCCTGCCTTTACCGACATCACGGCGCGTGGAGCCGACAAGGGAAAGGGACTTCATGCCATGGCTGATTATCTGGGTTTGAACATTGAAGAAACCATGGCTTTCGGCGATGGCGGCAACGATATCTCCATCATCAAGGAAGCAGGAGTGGGTGTGGCAATGGGCAATGCCGGCGAAAATCTGAAGCAGGTAGCCGATTTCATTACCACCCATGTGGATGAAGATGGAGTTAGGAATGCTCTGTTGGAGTATGGGGTAATTCAGTAAGAATGAAACTCTGGAGAATTTTGGGTTTTATTTCGTAATTAATAATGGGATAAGCGTGATGTTTTGTTTCTTAACGTTACGCTTATCTTTTGTTTTGAAAACTGCTTTTGTGTAATGGAGTTTTGCAGAAAACCTACTTTTTGTTGCTTTTGTGTCTGAAAAAGTGGCTAAAAGTAGGGAAAAATGCACTTTGACTTGCATTTTGTTAGCTAAAAATTTGTTTATTTTATAAAATGTATGTATCTTTGTACCCGATATTTGTAAGTTGTTTAATTTAAGAGAGAGAAATTATGACAAAAAGACTAACCATGTTAATGGGGGGGCTTGTTCTTTCAACAGGAATGGCTCTCGCACAGACTACTGTTACAGGTAAGGTTGTTTCTCAGGAAGACGGTGAGCCAGTGATTGGCGCATCTGTTAAAATCGCAGGAACAAAGACTGGTACAGTGACAGATGTGGATGGTAACTTTACTCTGCCTAATGCAAGTAAGGATGCTGTTCTCGAAGTTACTTATCTTGGTATGGAGCCCAAAAAGGTAAAGGCGTCTGCTAAGATGAAGATTATGCTGGTTGCTGATTCAAGAAATCTTGATGAGGTTGTTGTTACTGCGATGGGTATTTCCCGTTCTAGTAAGGCTTTGGGATATTCTGCTGCTGTTGTGGGCGGTGAGAAAATCTCTGAGTCTCGTACCAACGACGTTATGTCTAGTCTTGCAGGTAAGGTAGCTGGTGTGCAGATTTCTTCTACATCTTCTGACCCAGGTTCTTCTAATTCTGTCATCATCCGTGGTGTCAGCTCATTGTCGGGTAACAACCAGCCTTTGTATGTTGTTGATGGTGTGCCATTGAATAACTCTACTGTTTCCAGCAGTAATAACTTGGTAAGCAGTAATAGCTTGGACAATGGTTATGATTTTGGTAACGGTGCCAATGCCGTAAACCCTGACGATGTTGCCAGCATGACCATTCTGAAGGGTGCTGCCGCAACAGCACTTTATGGTAGCCGTGCTGCCAATGGTGTTGTGTTGATTACTACCAAGAGTGGTAAGAAGCAGAACAAGGGCATTGGTGTAGAGTATAATGGTGGTTTGCAGTTTGAGTCAGTGCTTCGCTTGCCTCAGCTCCAGAACGAGTTCGGTATGGGATGGTATGGTGACAAGACTGATATCGAGAATGGTTCTTGGGGACCAGCTTTCGATGGCTCAACCTTGAAATATGGTAATGTTTATGATAACTCTCAGAAACTGAAGAGCTATCTTCCTATAAAGAACAATGTCAAGGACTTCTTTGACACGGGTCTTCGCTACAGCAACAGTGTGTCTTTCAATGGTGCAACTGATGCTAGTAACTTCTTCTTGAGTCTTTCTCAGATTCATGATGATGGTATTATCCCTACTGATGCGGATAGTTACAACAAATATACATTCTCTGGTCGAGCTTCTCACAAGATCAAGAATGTAACATTGAGCATGTCTGCCAACTATGCTTATCAGAAGAACAACTTCGTGACTACTGGTCAGAAGACGGGTTCTATGTATAATGCCATCATGCAGACTCCTCGCGATATTAGTATCGTAGAGATGAAGGACTTGAATGATCCGTTCAATACGCCAGGTTATTACTATACTCCTTATGGTGTAACCAACCCATACTATATCTTGAATAACTACAAGAATGAGTATGAGTCAGAGCGTTTCTATGGTAAGTTGCAGCTTGACTGGGATATCTTCACCGATTTGAAGTTCTCTACCCGTTTCGGTCTTGATACAACTACTGGTGATCATAACACCGGTGAACCAAACATGTCTGCTCTTTATGCAAACACTCCAAACTGGGCGGATGCATTGAAGTCATTGACAGGTTCTGTAACTGAGCAGACTGAGCGTCGCCGCGAGATGGACTTCAATGCAATGTTCAATTACAGCCACAAGTTCATCGATAAGTTGGATGTAAACGCAGCTCTCGGTTTCAATGGTAATGAGCGTAAATACACATACTTGTATGGTGCAGTTACTAATTTGACTATACCTACTTATTTCAACTTGACAAACTCTTCAGAGAAACCAACTCTTGATCAGTATCAGTCACTTCGTCGCTTGATGGGTGCATATGGTCAGGTCGAACTCGGATGGGACGATTGGGCTTATTTGACAATGACCGCCCGTAACGACTGGTCTTCTACTCTTCCAAAGGGTAACCGCTCATTCTTCTATCCTGGTGTAACAGGTAGCTTCGTGTTCTCTAAGTTCCTGTCTCCTGAGGCTCAGAAGATAGTGACTTTCGGTAAGTTCCGTGCTGCTTGGGGTAAGACTGGTAATGATGCCAGTGTATATATGACAAACTCTGTCTATGCTCAGGCTTCAGCTAATACTTCAGGCTGGGGTTCTAGTAAATTCCCATTCACCAATGGTAACTACAATGCTTATACCAAGGGCAATACTCTGGGTAGTAATACTTTGAGTCCTGAGATGACTACAGAGTTTGAGTTTGGTTTGAACATGGCATTCTTGCAGAACCGTATTTCATTTGATGTTTCATATTACGACAGAAACTCAGACAAGCAGATCTTCTCCTTGAATATGGATCCAGCTTCTGGTTACACATATCAGAACATGAACCTTGGTAAGATTCGCAACCGTGGTATCGAGGCTTTGGTAAGCGTAACTCCTATTAAGACCAAGGATTTCAAATGGGATCTCTCTTGGAACTTCACCAAGAACAAGAGTAAGGTAATCTCTTTGCCTGAGGAACTCGGCGGTGAATCTGTTATCTATGGTTTCTCTGGCGGTACTTCTCTCTATGCTATCGTAGGTGAGGAACTCGGTGTGTTCAAGGCTTATACTTCTAAGCGTGATGACCAGGGACGTTTGATCGTAGATGCAAATGGTCTTCCTCAGAAGACTGATAAGCAGGAAATTGTAGGTAGCATGAACAGCAAGTATCAGATGGGTATTTCTAATACCTTGTCTTATAAGGGTGTCAGTTTGTCATTCGACTTTGATATCCGTAAGGGTGGTGTGATGTTCTCTCGTACCAAGAATATTACATACTTCACCGGTAATGCTATCCAGACTGCATACAACCATCGTAACCCATGGATTATTCCAAATTCTGTGGTTCAGTCTGGTACAGATGCTAATGGTGCTCCTATCTATACAGAGAATACTACTGCTCTGACACCAACCAATATCTACAACTATTGGAACAATGGTGCTGATAACTACGATGCAGAATTCTTGGTTGACAAGAGCTATGTAAAGCTTCGTTCTGTAGTTCTCTCTTGGGATTTGCCAAAGGCTTGGTTGGCTAAGACATTCTTGACTGGCGTTAAGGTTTCTGTCTTCGGTAACAACCTCTTCCTCTGGACACCTTCTAGCAATACATTCATCGACCCAGAGTCAAGCTCATTCGGTAACGACTTGTCTGGTAACTTCGGTGAGTATTCTGCTAACCCAAGCTCACGAAAGATGGGTTTCAATGTTTCTGTTAAATTCTAAAGGTGGATCATTTATGAAAAAAATATTATTATATAGTGCAGCTTGCCTCTTGGCGCTTTCTAGCTGCGATATGGATATCAATGAGAATCCAAACTATCCTGCTTCTGGTGATATTACACCTTCATTGGAGTTCCCTGCTGTGCAGAATGCCATAGCTGCGGTTCCTGGTGATGCGATGTTCACCTATGGTGGCTATTTTGCTCAGTATTTTGAGCAGCGTCCTGAGTATAATCAGTATAACGACATTGCTGAGCTTCACTTTGATGAGGCTTCACAGCTCTTCGACCGTTGCTATCGTACCATCTATGCCGGTGCGATGACTGATATCAAGGATATTGAAAGTAAGACTACCAATACAGCCAACCTCTATGTCTGCAAGGTAATGACAGCTTTGGCTATGCAGTATATGGTAGATGCTTGTAGCGATGCTCCTTATTCAGAGGCCTGCCAGGGTAGTGCTAATCCTAATCCGGTTTGGGATGATGGTCAGAGTGTCTATGAGAATGTTTTGAAGGCAATGGATGAAGCAGAGGCAGCTATTGCTGCTTCTGACAACATCGATATGACCGACCCTATGTTCAGCAAGAATCTGGATAGCTGGAAGCGTTTTGCCAATGCTCTCCGTCTTCGTATGTATATGCGTCTGATTGATGCAAATGTAGATGCTGCTAATTATACAGCCAAGGCTAAGGCTATCGTGGCTAATGGTATCCTCCCGGTTTCTGATGTAGTATTTAATGTATATAGCAATGCAGAGGGACAGTATAATCCTTGGTATAGTAATATCTTCTCTTTGAATGCAAACAATTTCTGTGCTGCATATCCATTGGTAACCTACTTCAATTCTACCAACGACCCTCGTGAAGCCTATGCTTTGAACAAGGCTGCTGCAAGTGGAAAGTATGTTGGTGAGATTCCTGGTGCAAAGACTAAGTATTTGGAATGGGATGGTACTAAGTTGATGGATAAGGATGTAAGTCTCGTTAATACAGAGGTTGCCAAAGCTATGCCGGTTTATCTCTTTACTCTTAGCGAGGTTGAGTTCCTGAAGGCTGAAGTTGAGTTGCGATTCAACAATGATGAGGCTGCTGCCAAGGCTGATTATGAGGCTGCTGTTGAGAATGACTTCTTGTCTCGTCAGGTTGCAGGCTACTCTGATTTCATTGCGGGTGATAAGGTAAACTTTGACAAGCAGGCTACCAAGGAAGATAAGTTGAAGCTGATCTATATGCAGAAGTGGGTTGCTTTGTTCTATCGTAATCACTTTGAGGCTTGGTCTGAGCAGCGTCGTACTGATGTTCCTGCCGTGTCTTCTGCTTCTGCTGAGAAGGTTCACAAGGATCCTACAAGCTATACTGCTGGTAATCTGATTGTGCCTGCTGTTAATTACTATGGTAATAACGGCTTGTGCAAGCGTATGCCTTATCCTTCATCTGCACGTCAGTTGAACAAGAATACTCCTGCCGTTAAGACTTTGGCAGATCCTGTATTCTGGGACGTAAAGTAATCAATAGGTACTTTTATTCATTCATTATATAAAGATAAAAGATATGAAAAAGATATTGTTTTTGGCCTTGATGCTCAGCATGACAGCTGTTGGATTTACTTCTTGCAGCGACGATGAGGAGTTTACTGATTCAAGGATTACATATTATCCGGTTTTGGAAATCCAGGGGGATGACTTTGTTCAGGTGCCTATCGGTACAGCTTATAGTGAGCAGGGATGTAAAGCTACATTGAATGGAGAAGATTATTCTTCTAAGGTTGTAACATCTGGTACTGTAGATGCTTCTAAGGCAGGTTTGTATTACATTACTTATTCTGCAACAAATGCTGATGGCTTCTCTGTATCTACTACTCGTACTGTAGCCGTCTGTGATCCAACCATTACAACAGATATGTCGGGTTCCTATACTCTTCAGGCTGGTTCTCATCGTGATTCTCACAAAGATGATGGCTCTGTAGCTACTACAGCTTTCTCGGGTTATACCGTGAAGGTTACTAAGGCTGCACCTGGCATCTTCTATGTAAGTGATATGATGGGTGGTTACTATGACCAGAAAGCAGGTTATGGTTCAAGTTACGCAATGACAGGTTACTTCCAGTTGTTGGCTGATAATTCTCTGGTCTTGCTTTCTAGTTCTGTGGAAGGTTGGGGCGATTCTGCTACTGGCTTTAAGGATGGAAAGTATGATCCTGCTACAGGAGAAATCTCTTACGTAGTGAATTATGCCAAAACAATGGACTTTACCATCTCATTGAAGTAATAAAACAATTAAGATTTTAAAGGAATAAGATTATGAAGAAATATATTTCAATGTTTATGTTCGCCTTGCTGGGCTGCTTCGCTCTTGTGTCTTGTGATACTGAGACTGATGAGTCGGCTGGTGGAACTGCCGTTGAGCAGATGGCTGGTATTTGGGAAGTACAGGTTGATGCTGTTGATGAAAATGGTAATGTTTTGTATGAAGATCCGTATGGATTGGGTACCATTACTGTGAATACCTACAATACTGCTGCCAATAGCGATAAGGAAATGTGGTTGCAGGATGCTGGCTTCTGGGGTGTTCAGATGAAAGTGAATGTAGATTATGCTGCCAAAACTTTCTCTGCAGCTGCTGGTTCTAGCTATAATCCTTCAAATGCTGAGGCAGGCAATGTTGAGTTGCTCGAAGGTCAGGTGTTATTGAATCAGGGAAAGAACCTTCATGGACTTCCTTGTGATAGCATCTGCTACAAGGTTAAGTTCAGCGATGATGATAATGCTTTGACTTATCGCATCTCGGGAGTTAGACATTCTGGCTTCTATGAATAATAGATTAAACTCTATTAAAATAATAAATGGATATAATATTAGGCAAAGTGATTTGCCTCGTTGTTGACCAAGTCAACACTTATATCTCTCTCGTCTTTGGGGACTGGCGGTGGCCGGTCCCCTTTTTTCGTTTGTATGGAACGGCAGTCTGCTGTACTGTTTTACTATTTGAAAAAAAAGATAAAATTCAAAAATACTCTACACTCTTCACATTTAGCTCTTAAGTCGCTATAAATCAGGAAAATCGGTAGGTGAAGAGTGGGGCTGTCTCTTCACCACTCTTCACCACTCTTCACCTTTTAAAAGTAAGCAGCTTCTATCATGGCTTGTCCTTTGGCTTCTATCATGGCTCACTCTAAGCCTTTCTAGTGTTTTTGTTTTAAGCTTCTATTAGGTTTGTTTTAAGTTTCTTTTGTTTTTAGAATAAGTTATCTTTGGACTTGTTTTGAGCCTTAGATAAACTTTACTTATGGCTCTATTAAAGTTTACTTAAGCCTTATTCCAGTTTTTGTAGAAGCTCAGGATATTCTCCCGGCTAAGCTGTATGAAAATTCATCGGGGTGAAGAGTGGGTGAAGAGTGGTGAAGAGACAGTCCTACTCTTCACCCATTGAATCGCCTGGTTTTCAGATGCTTAAGAGTAAAATGTGAAGAGTGAAGAGTGTTAGAGGAATTCTTCCGTATCTTTCTTCTTCCTTGTAGTTCTTGAATATAATGTATCCCGATGTAACGAAAAGTGCCTTTCCATGGCAAAATATTGCTCCAGTAAGGGCAATGTTTTGCCATGGAAAGGCACAGATAGAAACGTCCCGACGTAATTTTCTCTGCTACGGAGAGATTTTATTCTATTGGTAAATAAAATAGCTCCCTTCGTGGCTTTTGCAGTATTTCTTCAGAAGGTTCAGAATGAATTCGGCATTCTCGCGCACGTGCTGCTCATCTCCATCATATCCGTTGATGAGAACTACCAGATGGGTCGTGTCAATAGTCATCTTTGTGCGTTCGTTGTCGCTGGTAGGAGTTCCCACGCCGCCAATCTTGTCCCGATAAACTGGAAGACCTTCGATATTGATTATACCTCTGCCGATACCTTCGTAAGGTTCGTCTGCCTTCCCGACACCTAGTGTCAGCGTATCTCCTTCAAACTTGTCGGCATCGAAACCACCGATGCTATAACCGTATGCGATACTCGCCAAGTTGACCAAATCCACCAGCGTATCTCTTTGATAGAGTTTCTTTCCCTGCAACATTCTTCGGATGAGGGCTTCAGAAGCCGGACGATAACGGGATGGGTCCTTGCCGCAAGCACGATAAACTTTTCGGGTTGCTGCAATTCCGCTTATCTCTTTCAGAGACTCTGTGGTGAGCGTTTCTTTGTATTTCTCACCTAGTGAATTGATTTCATTCCATAGTTCTTTGCTGTATGGAGTATTTTCTACTCTAGCTTCCACGCATGCTCCTACAAAGGTAGGGCATACTGATTCTATTTCTTCCGATACTATTATCTTCATATTCTGAATTGTATTTTTTATATGTACTGTTCTTCCATTATATTTTGACACGGCAAAATTACTAATAATATATGTAATCACCAAGGAAATGTCATTTTTTAAATATCATTTGATGAATACTAACAATGAGTGTGCGCCCGCACGCGTGCGCACTGCCTGCATGTATATAATAAAGTGAAATGTCAGGAAAAATACGATAAATATCGCGAAAGTGTTAAAATACTGTTAATTTCTAAACTTTTTCTTGGAAATATTTGGTGGTTTCGGAAAATGTTCGTACTTTTGCACTCGCTTTTGAGAAATACAATATCTCAAGCATTAAAGAAAG
>OGKS01001233.1_pt1 | contig 12595 bp, 8 predicted proteins | sample 1572491 | NCBI WGS metagenome assembly OGKS01 (sample SAMEA2582153, study PRJEB24529) | metagenome | biome: Human gut stool | place: China | collected 2011
AAATTCTTTTGTGTCATTTCTTTTTGTTGGCATAATTAATTCTTATTTTAAATGGTTTCCTTATATCATCATAAATAACAAACGTATGTAGTATTACATCACGTTTCTTATCTTTGAATCTATTATATAACACATCAGCAACAGCACTTATAGTAAAATAATCAAATTTCACAAACTTATAAAGACTACTAATTTCATTATTTATAAGTAGAAGTGCTCTTGCATCTTTAACTCTAAGTTCTTCTTGAGTTACAACTATCATTTTCTGTAATATTTTAAATTTTGATATGAGACGTCCAAATAATTTTATCAAATAACTTATCCAATATTATATTTAAACGTCTAATATCAAAGAAAAATACGCAAAAATCGAATTTACTCATAAATACCAGACTGCTCAAGCATAATTGCCTGGTCAGCCTGCATATCAGAATAAATATCATCAAGTACTTCATCACTAAGTACAATAGTCTTTGGAGGACTATCAAGTTTAACTCTATTACTCATAATTAACTTGTCATTTCATCATCATAGCTAATCAACTGACGCTCAACGAACGACAGTCCGCTCGTCTTATAGATCCGTAAGTAAGCTTCCAGATAGAATCCCATCAGCCAAGGCCAAGCCGTTCCCTGATGATAAGCATAGTCACGCTGTACCTGCGGACCTACATAATTCGGATTGTATCCCCCACTCTTCGGACTCAGTGAGCGAATTCCCTTAGGAGTAAGTAATTCTTTGGTTACGATATCGAGCACCTGTTTCTTCTGTGCCCTGTCCAAAGGAGAATAATCAAATGCTACGGTAAATATCATGTTCGGACGTACACTCCAATCCATCATATTACCATCTACATAATCGAGCAAATATCCATATTCGTTACGGAACACCTCCACGAATGATTTACCGGTCACTTCGGCCTGCGCATCAAGTTCATCTGCAAGGATTACATCACCACCTTCGCGTACCAAATCAGCCACAAAGCGCAACGCATTATACCACAACGCATTAAATTCAACAATATATCCCGTACGCGGAATCACCGGATGACCGTTTACCGTAGAGTTCATCCAAGTAATCGCCTTCTCCGTACCGTTGGCATACAACAGTCCGTTTTCATGCAGGAAGAGGTTATCATGCTTCCTTTGACGGATAAATACCATGATATCTTTCAAAAGCTCTCCATATTTCTGGCGGCACTGTTCGCGCGAAGTTTCTTTGGTATATTGCTGCAAAGCCCATACAGCCCACAGCAACACATCGGGGTGTTCCATTTCATAAATTTTGTACCCCACAGGTTCTTCATTGATGAAGTTACGGATTGCCTTTTCCGCCGTTTTCATCACATCTTCAAACTGATCTATCTCGTCAATGGCAAGTGTCAGTCCCGGCAAAGCGATGAACATATCGCGCGCCCGACATTTGAACCACGGATAACCGGCAAGAATATAGTGTTCGCCCTCCTGCTGATTGTGGAATTGATGAGCAGAGTTCTCCAAACAGTGGTAGAAACTATCACGCGGCGTACGATCGGCCACTTCCGCTTCAAAAGTCTGTTTCAGTCTGCGAGTCGTCGTTTCCGAAATTCCGGCAGAGAAAACAATGCTTTCTCCTTTCTTTATATCCACTTCGAAATAACCGGGTACATAAAGATCTTCATTAAAGTCATATCCGCGCTCCTGTTCCTTCGGATATTCGATTCCCCGATACCAGTCGGGTTGGAAATGGAATTCACATTTTTTATTCAACTGCATGTAAAGTTCCGGATATCCGGGATACATACAAGTCTTGATCCCGTTCTCCACTAATTGATACTCACGGCTCGCCTGAGCGTTTTCATGGGTATATTCGCGTACACTTCTGAAAGCAAGAAACGGCCGGAAACGCAAAGTTGTCGCCGAATGAGCGTCCAGCAACGTATAACGAATCAGGATTCTATTTTCATGATGTACAAAGATTTTTTCTTTGCGGAGAACCACACCTCCAACACGGTAAGTTGTCGCCGGGATATGTTCACAATCAAATTCACGGATATACTTGTGCCCGTTAGGACTGAAGTTATTTCCTTGATATTTATGCAATCCCAAGTTAAACTCTGCACCGTGTTGAATTACCGTTTCATCAAGAGAAGATAGCAGCACATGATTTTCATCGTCTATATTGGGGATAGGAATCACCAACAGGCCGTGATATTTGCGTGTGTTACAATCAACAATCGTTGTACAATGATAAGCTCCTGCCTTGTTCGTCCGAAGAATTTCTCTTTGAAGAGACTCTTCGAGATTCGTCATGAGGGTCTTGTCAAATCGTAAATAACTCATAGTTGTGCATTATTTAAAGGTTAATTATTGGTCATTTATTGTATATATATTACCGCCATATTGCATATATATCGGCTAGAGCGGTATACACAACGGGTATAATGCCCAAATGTACAAATTATAGATAAAAACAAAAATAAAAAGGCTTTTTATTTTCAGTTTTTGTGCAAATATTCGTAGTATTGCGTAAAATATCTAAAGAAAAGAATGTCGTGAAGCAAGATATTCAGCGTATCATGCTGGCTACAGCAAAATTTTTGTTCCCAATTTTTATCCTAATATGTCTTGGAAAACTAAGAGTCACCACAGAGACAGAACGAAGGTCGAATGCTATGTTCTATTAATATCTTATTTATTTTTCGCTGCCAATAATTTCTTTATTGCATTCTCCAGCTTATAATCATGTAAATTACGCACTGCAATTTTCCCTTTCTGATCGATCACAATAATAAAAGGAATCGCACTTATAGCATAATCTTTAGTTATCGTACCATGCCAACCTTTCAAGTCAGAGATTTGCGGCCAAGGAATCTGATGTTTTTTCACTGCAGCCTCCCATGCACTTCTTTTCGTATCCAGAGAAACACTGACAATATCTAATCCTTGCCCGTGATAGGTTTGATACAACGATTTCAAAAAAGAAAGTTCCTGCACGCAAGGCACACACCAAGATGCCCAAAAATCAACCATTGTCACATGACCAGGATGTACGTAATCGGACAATTTCACCTCTTTTCCTGCTAAATCCCTACAAATAAAGTCACGATAGACATTACCAATCTCTGTTAATTCTACGGACTCTCTCCAATGCTCCACAGCCTCTTTATCTTTTTCCTTCTTCAATTCTGCTTTGCGTCGATAATTTTCGCCTACCAAAGCCAATAAATTAGCATAAGTATCTGCCGGATAATAATTTTCCGGATAAAAGAAAAAGAAAAATGCTCCAACCTCTGTTCCTATATAATCGGAAACAAATCGGACATGAGCCGGCTTCAGTTCGTTATACAATGCACCGATACGCTGATTGAAGGCAGACATTTCCTCCGGATTCAAAGTACGTGACTTCTCTACGGAATCCCGTTCAGCCACAAGCACATTATTTCTTTTCTTAATCTCCCGATTTAGGGCTAAAAGGCGATCATCATATTGTTGATTCAGCATTCCTCCTTCCAATCGAACTCCCAAAGAAGTATAATCCAGTTTTATCTCTCCAGTCTCCACAATACAATTACATTCCGGCAGACCATACATAAAATGATCATCTTTCGGCGGCAAAGCCAATTTGACGACAAAAGGTTCACCATTCACTTGACACTCAAAGCTAAAACGCCCGTTACGAATCAATGCACTATCCAGTTTCTGATCATTTTCTCTAAAAATTACATCTGGCCGGATCATGTAAATATACAAACTATCATATTCATTCGTATGCACATCCGCTTCCAATTTAAATACAGAAGCCTGCCTGCACGAAGACAAACAGACACATAGCATAAAGATGTTTATTACAATATATTTCATATCAGTCATTTTCTCTTAAAATCATTTGATAATCACTTGGGGTACTTAATATTTCATAGGCTTTCCGGACACATGGATTCATCGAATTTAATACCTGATAATAATATCGGTTTTCGTTAAACAAATCACGGGCTAAAAGCGCTTTCAGCTGTACAGTCAAGAAGCTTTTCGATTTCTCATATTCTTCTTCCGAGAAAGTTATATTAGCCTCTCCTGCCATTCTACATAGTTCTTGTAATAAATCATCTCCTTGGAAATCTCTTTGAAAAGTTTCAAAAGTCTTATATTTTTTCCGCAATGCCATTCGATGTTCCACCACAAAATCACGCACAGTTTGTTTTTGTACCCCACTATACACCAACATATTATACCATTGCGTAAAATGCATTGTATCGGCCTGCACACTAATATCCGGCATAATTCCTCCTCCACTCTTCAAAGTACGATGAGTACGCAAAGATTTGTAGGTATCACTTGATGGCTTGAATGGCTGCTCCTCTTTTTTATATACTTTTTGAATAGAACGTCCGCTCGGAGTAAAATAACGTGCTACGGTCAGTCTGAGTGCTGACCCGTCCTCAAAAGGAAAAGTATCCTGAATAAGTCCTTTTCCGAAAGTACGGCTTCCTAACAAAACTCCGCGATCCCAATCTTGTAAAGCACCTGCCAGAATCTCTGCCGCCGACTTAGTCTGCCCACTGACCAACACTGTCAGCCGCCCCTGTTCAAACAGGCCTTTAGTACCAGCTTGAAATGTCATCCGGTCCATATGTACGCCATCTGCATAAACTATAGACTTAGTTCCATCCAATAACTCATCCGCTATCGTCACCGCTTCATCAAAAAGTCCCCCTTCATTCTTTTGAATATCAAGAATCAGGTTTTTCATTCCCTGACGAAGTAGCCCCTGAAGGTGTTTTTTAAAGTCGTTTGAGACATTTTTAGAAAAAACAGAAATAGCCAGATAACCAGTTTCCTCATCGATCATATAGGAAGTTCTTATGCCGGAAACCGGTAGATAAGCACGAACTATCTTCCGTTCAGGAAGTAGTTTCTTACCCCGCTTTACTTGCAAAGTAACCACGCTTCCCTCTTCTCCGTTCAATAAACGAAAGATCTGCCCGTCTTGTAGTTGTCCCAGCGTCTTTCCGTCCACCGATACAACCTCATCTCCCGCCCGAATACCTTGTTTCCAAGCATTTCCATTCCTCTCAACAAAAGTCACATAAAAATGTCCGTTTTTCCAAGTACCTTCCACACCTATTCCAGCAAAATTTGTCATCCCTCCCAATACCTGCTCATTGCCTTGCAGCTGTACAGGAGGCAAGTATTCAGAAAAAGGATCCAGCTTCCTCATCATCTCCGCAATTGTATGATTGATATAAGCTTCTTTAGATATTGAATCAACATAAAGATTCGTTATTGCATACAATGTTTGCATCAGTTTCTCTTCCGGAGTTGATTGAGCCTTTAGCACGCAGCCAGCAATCATCAACAGTGCCCACAATAATATTACTTTCATTCCTATCCGTTTTATTAGTTACTTTCAGCTTTCATCCATTCCGGCATAGGAGCAGCCTTCAAATAATAGTCAAAGAAACCAATCAACCTCTGCATAAAGTCACGACATTCGGCATCTCCTCCCATTTGATGGCCTACATCACGATAATTCAACAGCCAGGCCGGACGTCCCAAACGACGCATAGCAAAATAAAGAGCCATACCCTGATAAACACGCACACTCGTATCTTTCTCACCATGGAATATTAACAAAGGAGTATGTATCTTGTCTGCATGCATAACCGGAGAATTGTCAAGATATAATTGTCTGTCCTCCCACAATGTTTTGCCCAAGCGTCCTTGCGCATCCTCCTCAAAATACATATTGGGCTGCCCGGTTCCACGGAGCATCAGATAATCTGCCACCTGATCAGTTACTGCAGAACATGGAGAAGCGCATTTAAACAAGTTCGTACGTGTCACCAACCAAGCAGTCTGCGAACCTCCCCAACTATGCCCGTTGATACCAATACGTTCTTTATCCGCAATTCCATCCCTTATAAGTTGCTCAACTCCGCTTATCACCGCATTATAACAACTTTCATAAGGTGCACCAATACGATAACTAATGTCCGGACAGAAAACAACATATCCATTACTTACAAACCAAGGAATATCAATAGTTGCACTACTATATTCCGGTATACGATAACTATTAAGTCCTTGTGTCATCTTCTCATAAAACAATACGATCACAGGGTAACTCTTTCCTTTTTGGTAATCCTCCGGCAAAAACAAGATTCCTTCATTTTTCTTTCCCTCCAAATTAGTCCATGTGTACAATTGGGTACTCCCCCAATTAATATACTTTACCTGTGGATTAGTATCTGTCACCCGTTTCGGATTCCGTAACGTCAAGTCGGACACCCAAAAGTCTCTCTCTCCATAGTTTTCTTTCGTCCAAAGCACTACTTTATGATTTGCCGTACTCGCTTTTACCACAAGATTATAATAAGGATCCACAGCCATTTTACGCAGTCTCTTACCTTCTAGCACATACAACCCTTTAGTTTTACTTTTTTCATCAAAGCCTTCCAGATATAGTTTTCCCCCCGATATAGAAACCGGTTTTTCAGCTTTACGGAAAGTAATTAATTCTTTTCTGCCAATTCCTTGTGTCAAACACACCGGAGTTTTTCTATTTTTCAAATCAATACTCCATAAATCATACCGATCGTATACTATTACAGACTGATTATCCATATTCCAATCCGCTACACCATAAGAAGAAGCGTCAAAAGCGTAATCATGATCTTCCTCATATATAGGATAAGGTAATTTGCCAGTTGTCAAATCCCGAATATCTCCCGTTGCCATATTGATCAACCGCCATGCTTTAGGAGCCGGATCATATAGCAATGCTTGACTTCCATCGGGAGCCCAACTCAAATCATATTTACCATGGCTTGCCAACTTCTTCTTACTACCATTCATTCCGATATAATAAACATCATTATTAGGAGACATGGTCCAATCGGACTCCTTATACCAAGGAGTTGCATCAAACGCAATACATCCTTTCACTTCCTGTCCTTGCGGGAAAGCCAACGAAGACAATCCTTTCGTAGGCAAACTGAAACATTTTCCGGCAACAATATCATAAATATATTTATCATATGAAGAGACGTCAAAACCGGAACGTTTGAAAGAACGACGGGGTGAAATATTCTCATCCCAAACCCATAGTTCCAGATTCACCTGATCCGCTTCCCTCCTCATTTGTGGATAGACGGTCGGTTCCAGCTCAATCAACAGTTGAGTATTATTATTTATCAATCTAGACGAAGAAGATATCTTCGTCCCATCCGGTAATCCGGTAATATCACCATAAGACAGCAACTTTGTACACAGACGTTTATTCAAATCAAAAGTATAAATAGAAGCGGCATCGAAACGAGTATCGTAATCGGAAGCACATGTCAAAGTTCCGCAACCATTGGCCTCCGGGACACTAATGCCTGTAATATAGTATGGCACTTCTCCGATTCGTACTTGTTTCCCTCTGTTCCACAAATACAAAGTAGACTTCAAACTATCCGACACACTGTAAATCAAACGGTTCGCTTCAACCTGTCCAAAAGTATTAATACCAGTGATATGGTCCTCTTCTTCCGTCAACAGATTGACAAAAGTAAAATCAATCTTTCCTGCTGCCTTATATTGTACATAATAAGCCATGTCGGTACCCGCAATCGGAACTAGAAAAATATTCTCAGGCCATTGTTTTTCTACTTGCGTAGCTAAATTCAGCGTATAAACCAAAGGACGTCCTGAACCGGAATCATTTCCTTCCTTCTTCTTTTCATATTTCAGCAATTTACCATTACCCATAAAGGAGAAATTAGACAATCCGGTTTTTAAAATTGTCTCTCCGCTTTGTACATTATATATGTAAGTGGTATCCAAATCTTGCCTATAGAGAGCTCGAAAATTATATACTATCCACTTTCCATCCGCAGACAACTGAATCTGATCCACCGAACGCCACATTTTACAGTCATCCAATTTCATTGGAGGCTTCTGCGAGAATGCTTCTCCCATCCCCGACAGAAGAAGCATCATCAAACAAATAAATCCTTTCATTTATCTTTTCCGTATTAGTTCAACTGCATAACTGATTTCATCTGCCAATTGAGAGGGGCTTCCTGAATATCCCTCAGCTGTATAAAGCATCCTACCATTCTTTAAAATTACCTTACGGGGAATACCAGATGAGTTAAACTTCTGCGAAAATATGCTAAAAGTTTTATTGTAACTTTTTGTCCCCTCTTTCAATGTATCAAACAATACCTTAAAATGAGAATATCCATTATTGTTTAAGTACTTCTCTACAGCAGGTTTGCCCTTGATGCCAAAATCCATAGTATTTACAAAATAAAAGACAACATCAGAATCATTTGCATAAGCATCTACAGCTATTTTCATCCCCTCAAATGCCCGTTTACATGGTGCACACCAATTGGCCCAGAAATCAATCACTACAATCTTATCTTTAAAGCTATCACTTTTTATAATGTTGCCATTCATATCCAATAATTCAAAAGAAGGAATTTCTACATCAGTCATATGAGACTTCACCTCTTCATATAAGGCCTTTTTCAAAGCTACCCCTTTCAAATTATCAAGATAAGTCTTAAATTCAGCTTCAGATACAGGCTTAACCTCTTTGCGTAAAGCAGCCATCATTTCCGTAGTAATCGTATTATATTTCACTGACTTTTTCAAGACATCCAATGCTTGTTCATTCTTTCCTGCTGTTACCAGGATATCATAACGTGTCTGATTAACAGTTGCATCTGCATACGACAATTGGTCATCTCGGTAATAAGTCAACCAAGTCAACGCCTCTTCTGTTCTATTCAAATCTTTCAATAATTGTAAATAGATTCCTAAACGTTCGTAAAACTGAATATCAAGCAATACTTGCGCTTCCTTCGGAGTATATCTTAACTCCTCCGTATTATTCGACAAATCATTCCGCTTCAGCACTAACTGTTCCATCAGCGCTTTCGCTACCGGATAAATCGAGTCATTTTTTGCCAGTCTCAGTTTGTAAGCACGAAATATATTCCAGCGGAACACCTCACTTAATGTAACAAAATTCATAGATGGTAAAGCAGCCATTAACCTATCATACCGCTTTCCATCAAAAAGAGTAGAAGCATAAACACGTGTCAGATTATAGTACATGTAAGCTTGTTGCTTAGAGAACCGATCGTTCACGCAATCCTCATAAGGATACTTTTTAAAGAAACCTTCTGTCTGCGTCAAACGTTCTTCACCCAACGGCATCGCCTCTATCTGATGGAACATTTGGGCACGGGCCGTAAACCCATTAGGATATTGTTTTAAAACAATCGCCTTTATCGAATCAGCCTTCTCTTTGTCTTGCAACTTAAAACGATAGATATTCTCAAAAGTAGCATAAATAAATTCTGTTACGGCAAACTCCTTATTTATTTTCTGAAACAGAAAATCAACTGCCTTCTTGTTTTTTTCTCCCATACGTAAGGCTACCATATTCATATAGATGTCCACAAACTTAGGAAGGTTGGCTGCATAATGCTCCATTTCCTTAGTTGTCCACATCTCCACAGCCTCATCTTGAATATCAAACTTCTGAAAGTAATTTCCAATATGGAAGCAGGAAGGCTTACGAAATGTCCCCCATCCTAAATAGCCACCAGGCAGCATTTTTCCCTGTGTATCCAATGTAGTAAATACATATCCCCCGTTCTCATCATTATTATCTATTATACGGTTCCACATTTCACCAGCAAGAAATGAAAGAGCAAACAAAGCACAATTATCGGATAATTGATAAGTACCTTTCCACTGATTCTTTTCAACACGGATTAAAGTCACATCGTCCATTCTCCATAAATAATCTTCATAAAGATAAACAGTACAAGACAACGTATCATGGTTCTCCAACGGTCCTCCCGTTGCTTGATAATTAAATGAAATAAGAGAACCTGCCTGTGGTTTTTCAATACCGGACAAACGAGACTGTGCATAGCCGCTAAATACATATGCACAAAAAACAAACAATACTAATAACTTTTTCATTTTGTTTTTACCTTAGTTTTTATGCTCTAGAGTTTTTGATTATTGCAACTGAGATATCCTAGCCCCAATCTCATGAAGGTCAATCTCTAAAGTGTTTTGAAAATAATCAATTACTGCTTCATATTTATTCTTTACAGGATATCCCCGGTAGGAGTTCCAATTGGCATCATAGTATGTACCATTATCAAATTCATCCGTTAGGAAAGTACTCTCAAACTCCTTCGCTTTGTCAGTGATGCGGATGTGGTATCCCATGTCCTCCACACGCTTGAAGAGCGACTTCAGTTCAATATCGATGATCTGCTTGATGGCATCGAGGCCCAACTGGTCGAAGGTGATGATCTCGTCGAGACGATTCAGGAACTCAGGCGAGAACTGCTTGCTCAGGCTCTTCTGTATAATGCTGCGTGCATACTCCTTGTCCTTTTCGTCGAGCAGGTTGCCATGAGCACTGCCCGCATTGAAACCCACGCCACGGCCAAACTCCTTGAGTTGGCGCGTTCCCGCATTGGAGGTCATGATGATGACTGTGTTGCGGAAGTCGATGAGACGGCCGTTGCCATCAGTGAGTCTGCCTTCGTCCAAGACCTGCAACAGGAGGTTGAACACCTTGTCGTTGGCCTTCTCTATCTCGTCGAGCAGCACGATGGAATAGGGTTTGCGTCTTACCTTCTCGGTGAGCTGTCCGCCCTCCTCATAGCCTACGTATCCCGGAGGCGCACCTACAAGACGGGAGGTATTGAAACTCTCAGAGTACTCGCTCATATCAACGCGAATCAGGGCGTCGGCAGAGCCAAACATCTGTTCTGCCAACTTCTTGGCGAGATAAGTTTTTCCCACACCAGTAGGTCCCAGGAACATAAAGGCCCCAATGGGATGGTTGGGTTCTTTCAGCCCAACACGGTTGCGCTGGATGGCTTTCACCATAGTATCGATGGCCTTATCCTGGGCGATGACAGCACTCTTGAGGGTGGCGCCCATCTTGCGCAGACGACTGCTCTCTGCTTCCTCCATGCGTTCAACGGGTACGCCCGTCATACGGCTCACCACCTGCGCCACGTCGATTTCGTCTACAGGCAGAACCTCCTCGCCTTCGCCACGTTCCCACATCAGCTTCATGCTCTCCAGACGATTCTCCATCTGCGCCTGTTGGTCGCGGTAGCTGGCTGCCAATTCAAAATTCTGGTTCGCAACTGCTTTCTGCTTGCATCCCTTCACCTTCACAATATCTTCCTGCAGGTCGAGGATGGGTTGTGGAACAGAGGAATGGCTGTGATGAATGTGTGAACCTACCTCGTCGATGATGTCGATAGCTTTGTCGGGGAAGAAACGGTCGGTGACGTAGCGGTCTGCCAATTTGACGCAAGCCTGCAGGGCATCATCGCTGTAGACGACATGATGGTGCTCCTCGTAACGTTCCTTCACATTGTTGAGTATCTGGAGTGTCTCCTCGGCAGTGGTAGGTTCTACTATGACTTTCTGGAAACGGCGCTCCAAGGCACCGTCCTTCTCTATCGAGTTGCGGTATTCATTGAGGGTAGTGGCGCCGATACACTGTATCACGCCTCTTGCCAAGGCTGGCTTCAGAATGTTGGCTGCATCCATGCTTCCCTGCGCATTGCCCGCTCCCACAATGGTGTGGATCTCGTCGATGAAGACGATGATGTCGGGCGATTCCTCCAACTCACGGATGAGTCCCTTGATACGGTCTTCGAACTGCCCACGAAACTTGGTTCCTGCCACCATGGCAGTCATATCGAGCTCTACTACGCGCTTGTTGAAGAGCAGTCCAGACACCTGTTGTTTGTCAATGAGCTGTGCCAGTCCTTCCACGATGGCGCTCTTGCCCACACCAGGCTCACCTATTAATATAGGGTTGTTCTTCTTGCGTCGTCCCAAGATCTCGATCACGCGCTCTATCTCCTTGCTGCGTCCCACTACAGGGTCGAGCTTACCTTCGGAAGCAGCCTGGGTTAGGTCGTGACTGAAATGGTCGATGATGGGGGTCTTCGACTTCTTTTTGGTATTTACCTGACGTCGATTAGCTGAGGAAGTGTTCTTGCTTGCGTTGTCACGAACATCATCGTCATCGTCGTTGTCGGCGAAGAGACCATCCTCGTCTTCATCGGGGAAAGAGAATCCGTCATCGTTGCGCAGGGTCTCTGCGCCCTGACGCATGGGGTCTAAGTCTATCTTATAGTTAAAGTCTTCTTCTTTCTTTGTCATATTCGTTTGTATTGATGATGAATAATGCATAGCAAAGGCTGTGCCACACTTAGCAAGATGTGGATTTTGCTACCCATTTCGTTGCAAAAGTACAAAAAATATTGTAAATAGCAATTATTTTGAGAAAAGTTCTTTACTTTAACATTCAAAAGTAAAAGAGTATCTATCCGTCACCCATAAAGTCATGAGTTGTTTTAATACTATACAAATTGTTTCCATTAGTCATGAAATACAGAAGACAGCGATATTGTTGTAAGAATAAAGGGTGTTTCATCAGCCATGCTTAATGAATGGCAGGACGAAACACCCTTATTCTTAGTTTGCCTTATTAATCAGCATCCTCGGTCTTCTTTTTGCGAATAGAACGCTTGCGCTTTGGCTTCTCCTCAGTCTTAGGA
>OGKS01001234.1_pt1 | contig 12592 bp, 8 predicted proteins | sample 1572491 | NCBI WGS metagenome assembly OGKS01 (sample SAMEA2582153, study PRJEB24529) | metagenome | biome: Human gut stool | place: China | collected 2011
TATGGTGTCGGGCGGCGGCGCGAATTCGGAAGAAGTGTGCCAGATTACCGCCGACCTGTTCGGTTGCAAAGTGCAAAAAATTCAGACGTACGAAACGTCCGCTCTCGGCGCGGCGATGGCGTCGTTTACCGGGGTCGGGGAATATAAAAAGCTTTCGGACGCGGTGAAGAGTATGTCGCACATCACTTACGAGTACGTGCCGAATAAGGAAAATCACGAGATTTATCGCAAACTTTACGACCGAGTCTATCGCAAACTTTACGACGCCAACAAAAAATTCTACAAAGAAATCCGCGAAATCATCAAACATTAAAAGCGGAAATATGCACATATCGGCATAAATAAAAAGGGCAGACTTTCGTCTGTCCTTAATTATTTGCTCACAAGATCACGCGTTGTTTTCGTCTTCGCGCAGCGCCTTTTCGTACGCTTCCAGAACGCGGGTTTTGATAAGTTCGCGCGTTTCGGTGTTGATGGGGTGCGCGATATCCTTATATTCGCCGTCGGGCGTTTTTCTGGACGGCATCGCAATGAAGTTGCCGTCGCTACCTTCGATAATTTTGATGTCGTGAATCACAAAACAGTCGTCGATAATTATCGAGGCGACCGCGCGGAACTTGGTTTCGTCGCGTTTTATAAGCCTGATTCGTATGTCTGATATGTTCATGTTTGTCCCTCCGCAACATATAATTTAAGATAATTTTACAAGGTTTTTCTCAATAATGCAATACTTTTTTGTATTTTTTCTCGTTATTGTCAAAAAATCGGCGGCAATCATATAATGCCGTATGATTTTTTTAAGCGGAAAAAAAGTGCATTTTATAGGCGTCGGGGGCGCGTCGATGAGCGCGCTCATAAGGTGGGCGAAGTCGTACGGGGCGGAAGTTTCGGGAAGCGACGGGGCGTATTCCAAAACACTTTCGGGACTTATTGAAGACGGCTTTGACGTGTACGTCGGCACGGACGAAAAGAGAATTGATGACGTCGATATCGTCGTTTACACATCGGCGGTGAGCGACGAAAATCCCGAACTTTCCCGCGCGCGATCGCTCAAAAAAACAGCTGTCGAGCGGCACGTTTTTCTGGGGCTTCTCAGCGAAAATTTCAAAAAGGTTATCGCCGTTTCCGGCACTCACGGCAAAACCACGGTAACGTCTTTAATCGCCGCAATTTTAAAAAATTCGGGCAAAAAATTCACCGCGCACATAGGCGGATTTTCAAACGATCTGGGCGGGAATTTCGTAAGATTTGGCGACGAAATTCTTGTGACGGAAGCGTGCGAATACAAGGGACATTTCCTGTCGCTGCACCCCGATATCCTTGCGATTCTGAACGTGGAGTGCGACCACCCGGACTGCATAAACACGTTGTCGGACGCATTGTCGCTTTTTGCCGAGTTTGCACGAAACGTGCCGAATAACGGCTTAATAATCAAAAATTCAAATGTAAAGTACTGTGATTTGCATATATGCAAAAATGTGCATATTGAAAACTTTGGCGGCGCGGACGCGAAATGGCAGGCGGAAAATATATATTCGCACGGGGGAATATGTGAATATGATATCCTGAGAAACCGAGAATACTATATGCGAGTCCGCCCCGCGCTTTTAGGACGACACAACGTGAAAAACGTCCTTGCCGCGGTTGCCGTTTGCGACGCGCTTTCGATTGACAAAAACGTAATGAAGGAAACCCTTGAAAACTTCAAGGGAGTCAAACGCCGTCTTGAAAAAACGGGGGAAGTAAACGGCGCGGACGTGTACGTCGATTACGCCCATCACCCGTCGGAAATTATGGCGTCTATAAGCGCGATTAAACCCGTTGCGAAGAACAGACTTTTCGTGATTTTCCAGCCGCATACTTTCAGCCGCACGGCAAAGTATTTTCAGGAATTTGCATTATCGTTCAACGCTGCCGACGAAGTATGGTTCGTCCCGACCTATCCCGCGCGCGAAAAAGAATCGGACGGGAAAACGTCTTTCGATCTGTTCAGATACGTCGACGAAAACGTGCGCCCCGCCGAATACGTGAAAGATTTCGTGACGGCGGCGAAAAAAATCAAGGAAACGGCAAGAGCCGGCGACGTAATAATGATTCTGGGTGCCGGCGACGTCGACATTATCGCCGATTTGCTGAAAGAGCAATAGATTTCCAAAATAAAAAATAGAATTAAGCCGAAAGAAGAAGCGAGTGAACACAATAAATAGTAAAGCCTTGGAAGTTGAACGAACGCGAAAACCTTCAAGGCTTTTTTGTGGAATGAGAAGAAATTGAGAGTAAACTGCATAAAAAATTGACATTATGCACAAAAACTGCATAAAAACAACAAGGTGAACAACGAGCAAGAAAAACGAGATAAAAACAGGTTTTCCGCTGTATCAATTTATTGTGTTGAAGCAAAGCAACATATAAGATGTAATATTTTAAATAGTAATAAGTTTTATTTATATATAGTAGCGCAGGAAACGGCGAAAAACGCGCGGAAAATGCAAAAAAACCGCATAAAAAGCATAAACAAAAGTGAGTAAAAATATATACATTTGCATAAAAAACAAAAAAATAAATAAAAAATAATTAAAAATTGTTTACAGATTGGCTAAGTACCTTTATAATAGAAACATCATAATTTGTCAGAATACTTTGATAAAGTCCGCAAGAAAACGCAGACGAGACGGACGAGAAACGCAGTCAACACATAAGTATCCGGCAAAAATGAAAAGGCAGACACCAACAATGTTGGCAAAATTTCCAAAGATATTTTTTAGGAGGTAAAAAACATGAAGCAAAGAAAATTACTTATGCTCATCGCGATTGTGCTCGTAGTAGTGCTTGGCGCGTCTGTTCTTACTGCTTGTAAGAAAGATCAAACGCCCGGCGGCAGTGGCACAACCGATAAGCCGGCTGGTTCGGTCAACAATGACTTCAAGGTTGGCGGACAAGTTATTATTGGTAGTAGCACCGAGCTTAGCGGTGATTTCCGTTGGCCTGGTTTTGGGAAAAGTTCGGTTAACGCGTCAGATCAAGACATTACTAAGCTTACAATCGGTTATTCGACAATGGAAAGCAACCAGGGCGGTCAATACGTTTGGAACCAAACTGCCGTTAAATCCCATACCGAAGAAGAAATTGATCATGCCGACGGCACAAAAACTCTTAAGATAACGGTTGAAATCAATCCCGGTCTTAAGATGAGCGGCGGCACGGAAATCAAAGCGGACAACTACCTTGCTTATATTTTAGCAATGAGTACTCCCGTTGCAAACAAAGCATTAGGTTCGGCAAAAGCCGGGGAGTCTTTTGTCGGTTACAAGAAATTTAATGCTTACGACGGCACCAATGCCGGCGAAAATGCTTCCAAAGAGTTTGCAGGATTGAGACGTCTTGGCGATTATAAATTCTCAATGGAAGTCAGCGATACTTACTATCCGTATTATTATGCAGACACTTTTGGTGCTGTATCGCCTTATGACCTCAAGCTCGTTCTTGGCGGAGCACAAGTTAAGGACGATGGAAACGGCGCATATCTTTCTGACGACTGGTACGCTGTTAATGTCGACAAAGACAAACAGCCTATCCCCGGCGATTTTGTAAAAATAAATCATCTTAAAGAAGCACGTTTTGACTATTATACTTATGAATACACCGGACCTTATACCATTGACAGATGGAATGCAACTTCGAAAGAAGCTATTCTCAAAATCAACGGTAATTTTGCAGGCAACTTTGAGGGACAAAAACCCCACGTTGAAAAAGTCATTTATAGAAAAGTCGTTGAAGAAACACAAATTGCCCAACTTAAGAGTGGTGAAATTGACATTCTGGAAGGACTGACCGGTGCGGCTTCTGTAAATGCAGCATTGCAACTTACCAAAGGCGAAAACGCAGGTTTCAAAGAAGTTCACTATGACCGCGCAGGTTATGGAAAGATTCAGTTTGATTGCGATTTCGGTCCCACAATGTTTGCTGAAGTGCGCCAGGCAATTGCATATTGCTTTGACAGAGAAGAATTTGCAAATACTTTCTGTGGCGGTTTCGGTTCGGTCGTTAACGGACCTTACAGCGTAAACTTCCCGGCATACGTTGCAAATGAAGACCTTTTTGAAGAGAAACTCAAAGCTTATTCAGTAAGCACTGCGGCAGCTAAGAAAGTATTGCAAGAAGGTGGCTGGGTTTATAATGCAGACGGCTCTGCTTATAACGATAGCGTTGGCGGAATCCGCTATAAGAAACTTTCAGCGGAGGAAGCAACCAACAAATATAATATTAACTACAAAGCGGTAAGCGTCACCACAAGTAACCTGCCCGACAAGACGAAAGAGTACAAAACCGAAAAGGTTGGCGACGACTACTATATGCCTTGTGTAGTAAATTGGTTCAGTAGCGAAAAGAACCCTGTTTCCGAATTGATTACCACAACACTTCTTCATGGCGAACATCTTTCTGCGGCGGGTGTCGGTATGACTAAAACCGAAGGTCCATTCACTAAACTTCTTGATGAAATTTATCGCGAGGGAACTTTTAGCGGAACGCCGACGTATTCGATGTTCAACCTTGCCACGGGCTGGAACAGTGCAGTGTATGATTATGCCTACAATTGGGTTGATAATTCCAACGAGGAATTATACAACAAGTACTTTGGTTATAGCACCAACAAATTGTCCGATCCGTATGACAAAGAATTCTCTTGGTGGAATAAAGAAAATCAAGGTCTTTCCTATGATGCAGCAATGAAGAAATCCAATGGCAAACTTGGAATGAACTACATTTCGTTAGCAATGGTTTACTCTACAAAAGTCGGCGATACCGCGGAATACAACAAATGGTTTGCAGCGTATATGCTCCGCTGGAACGAACTGTTGCCCGATATTCCTCTGTATGGTAACGTTTATTATGATTGCTACAATGCAAAGATCCTTAATTTCAAGGCAACTCCTTTCTTCGGAGCAGCCAATGCGATTTTGTATTGTGCGACTTCAGACGCTCAATAACAGTCGATAAATTTTATCTTTATCGCAACTACGTAAGGGACAATTCTTTGTCCCTTACTGTTGCGAAAATTTTATTTTTGTAAGGTTTTCGCAACAGTAAGGAAAACAAGGAGAAACAGATGGCAAGGTATATTGCAAAAAGGTTGGCTTACATCCTGCTTGTATTTATTTTTATATCTTTTTTAATGTATCTCATTTACAATGCCATACCTTTTGACAGGGCAAGATGGCTTGCGAATGAGCAGAAAGATGCTTATAAATACAATCCCGAAGGACTGGAACAACTTTATCAAGAAAAAAGAACCGAACTGGGATTGGACAAAAACATTGTTGAACGGTATTTGATGTGGTTGGGTGTAATGCCGCTCAACGGCAAGTACAACGGAATGTTGCAGGGAAATTTCGGTGTAAGTTATACCAACATTCAGCAGCCCGTTGTCGAGGTGCTGAAAGAACCGATGAAAAACACCATTTTCATCAATATTTTTGCCACGCTTTTGGCACTGGGAATCACCATACCGCTTGGTATTTTGTGTGCGGTCAAAAAAGGCTCAAAGTTGGATACAGGCGTGCAGGTGGGCAGTATAATCGGGTATAGCATGCCCGTGTTTATAACCGCGATATTGTTTATTTTTATTTTTTCGATAACGTTCAAGTGGTTCCCGGTTTCCGGACAGGAAACGCCGGGTAGTACGCTTACAGGCGCGGCAAGGTTTTTTGATCGACTGTATTATATGGCGCTTCCGCTTATCGTTATGACGTTCTGCTCGCTTGGCGGAATGACCAGATACGTTCGTGCGTCTATGATCGAGGCGCTCAGCATGGACTGTATCAGGACGGCAAGGGCGAAAGGTCTGAAAGAAAGGACGGTTATCTTTTCGCATGCATGGCGAAATGCGCTTATCCCCATTGTGACGCTGGTTGTCGGGTGGTTTTTGGGCATTTTTTCAGGCTCGATAATGATTGAAAATATTTTCGGACTTAACGGCATGGGAAAAATGTACATAATTGCGCTGAACAATAACGATTTTGACGTTGTTTTAACGTTGCAAATGTTTTACGTTATGATTGGATTGGTGGGCAACCTTGTTATAGACTTGTTGTATGGGCTTATCGATCCGCGAATCCGCATTACTAAATAGGAGGACTTATGGAAGAAAAAGATAAAGATATGAATCTTGCCGAAGAAAATCAAGAGTTCTCCTGTGAAACTAATGAGAACGTAATTGAAGAAAGAGAGGTCTCGGTAAACGACGAGGAAGTGATCGTCGTAACGGAAGAAGAAAATGCGCCCGAGAAAGAAACAAAAGGCGCAAAAAAAGCATGGAAAGCTTTCAAAAACGGCGCAAAAAAGACAGGTAGCACTTTATGGCGATGGACAAAAAGGACGGTTTTGGGAGCAAGCAAAGACCTTGTTTCTGAAAACAAGTTTGGTGTTGAAGACATAGTCAGCCCCACAAAACAGACCGTCCAAAACTTTTTTCATAAACCATTGGCGGTCATAGCACTTGTGATATTCATAGCAATATTCCTGTTTGCGCTCATAGGACCGTTGGCAAACAAACTTGACCTTGGTTATAACGAAAGTTATCACGTCAATCTTAAACCCGGATATACGTTTATGAAGGTACCAAAAGACCTTCAGAACAACGTTAAAAGCATTTCGTCTTTTTCATATTTTTCGGTGGGTTTGGATAATAACGGAAAGTTTTACGTATGGGGAAATACAAAGATCCCGTCTTCGTCTGAAAATATCGACCTTAAAAATATTCCCGACGAAGTAAAGAACTCAAAAATTGCTTTTGCTGCCGCAGGATATGACCACATAATTGCCATAACCGAATCCGGAAAGGTAATCGGATGGGGCGAATACGAGGGTGGTCAATACGGCGATAAAGGTTCGCTTATTGGCACGTCGCAAGTTATCGCAATGCCCAATGCTTTGTTGAACGGTACAATAAACGTCAACGACGTTGCACAACTTGTTTGCGGATATCAGGTGTCTGCAATAGTTATGAAAAACGGGTCGGTTTACGTTTGGGGCAACTACAAAAGCGGCGCAACAAATATGAAAGCTCTTCGTTCACGTTATGACGTCGCAGAAGTTCAGTTTTTGGGGACGAAATGCGTGGCGTTGCTTAAAGACGGAACCGTATGGTTTGGAAACGCCGAAGAATCTCTTGGCGTTGTCGAAACGACAAAAGCAGACGGCTCGTTGAGTATTAAATCATTAAGCGAATACCAAAACGGCAGAAAAGCGGTGCAAATTGCCGCCACAAAATCTGCTGTCGCCACACTCCTGGAAGATGGAGAGTTGGTTATCACGGGAATATTTAAGACAGATTCCGAAAATTCCGTTGCAAAACCCACGCTTTCCGAAGGGGAAACGATTTTGCAACTCGAAGGCGGTGCAAAGCATTTTTCGATGTTGACGTCAAAAGGAAATATTTATAGTTTCGGTGACAATAATCTGAAACAATGCAAGGTGCCGAAGAAAACTTTTGGAAGCGACACAAAACTTGTTGCGTGTGCTTTCCAAAACTACATCATCGGTTCAGACAGCAAAATCGAAGCAAAATGGGGCTGCAAAGGTTATCTTATGGGAACCGATGAGTTTGGACGTGACGTATTTTTAAGAATTATGCACGGCGGAAAACAAACAATGACGATCGGCGCCGTAGCGGTTATTATCTCAACGGTAATCGCGGTAATAATCGGTTGTTTGTCGGGTTATTTCGGCGGCTGGGTGGATATGCTTCTTATGCGTGTCACCGAAATTTTCGGCGCGATACCGTTCTTGCCGTTTGCCTTAATCCTTTCGTCTATTCTTGCCGGTAAAAACATCGAAGAAAGTACGCGTATATTTATGATTATGTGTATCCTCGGCGTGTTGAGTTGGACCGGGCTTGCAAGAATGGTGAGAGGACAGATTCTTGCAACAAGAGAAAACGAGTACGTCACCGCGGCAAAGGCGATGGGCGTCAGGGAAGGAAGAATTGCGTTTAAGCATATCTTGCCAAACGTTATATCAGTTATTCTTGTCAGCGTTACTTTGGACTTTGCAGGTTGTATGCTTACCGAATCTTCGTTGTCATACCTCGGCTTCGGCGTTAAACTGCCAAGACCTACCTGGGGTAATATGCTCGACGGCTGCAACAGCGAACTTGTTATTGGTCAGTTCTGGTGGCGATGGTTCTTCCCTGCATTGTTCTTGTTGTTGACAACTATTTGTATCAATATCATCGGCGACGCGCTACGAGACGTTATGGATCCCAAGTCCAACGGCGACCGCTAAGGAGGTAATTTATGGCATTATTAGAAGTTAAAGACTTGCATACTTACTTCCGTACAAAGAAGGGCATCGTCAAAGCCGTCAACGGAGTTTCGTATTCGGTGGAAGCAGGTCGCACTATCGGCATCGTCGGCGAATCAGGAAGCGGGAAAAGCGTCGAGGCAATGAGTATATTGCGCTTGCTCGACGAGAACGGCTGGATCGAAAGCGGCGAGATTTTGTTCGACGGGCAGGATATTACCAAAGTTTCCGTCAACGAAATGTGCAAGATCAGAGGCAACAAGATTTCCGTTATCTTCCAGGAGCCGATGACCAGTCTTAACCCCGTATTTAATGTTAAACGCCAGCTCAGCGAGCCGTTTATCATCCACCAGGGAATGAAGAAGAAAGAGGCCGAAAAGAAAGCGCTTGAAATGCTTGACGCCGTCCAGATTCCCAACCCTGCGGCGGTTTTGAAACAGTATCCGCATCAGCTCTCCGGCGGTATGCGTCAGCGCGTTATGATCGCTATGGCGCTTGCTTGCAAGCCCAAAATCCTGATTGCGGACGAGCCGACTACCGCGCTCGACGTCACAATTCAGGCGCAAATCCTGCATCTGATGAATCAGTTGCAACGCGATAACGGCACCGCTATTATCTTTATTACCCATGACCTCGGCGTTATTAACGAGATGGCGGACGACGTCGTCGTTATGTACTGCGGTCAGGTCGTGGAACAGGCGCCCGCGTCGGTCATCTTCACCGATTGTCGCCAAAGCCATCCTTATACCGAAGGCCTTATGAATTCTATCCCTCGTATCGAGGGTGATAAGGGCAAACTCGAACCCATACCCGGCGCCGTGCCTCACCCGCTCGCGCTTCCTAAAGGTTGCAAGTTCGCCCCCAGGTGCAAGTACTGCACTCAAAAATGCATCGACGAAGAACCCGAACTCATTGAAGTCGCCTCGGGACAAAAAATCAGATGTTTCTATCCCGAAAAGGAGGTTAGAAGAAGTGATGAACACCTCAAAGAAGTTGTTGAGTATAAATAACCTTAAAAAGTACTTCCCGATTGCGAAATCTTCAATTTTCCAGAAGGAACAATTGTACGTTAAAGCCAACGAAGATATATCCCTTGATATTTACGAGGGCGAAACTATCGGCGTCGTCGGCGAGTCGGGTTGCGGAAAATCGACGCTCGGCAGAGTATTGCTTCAACTTTATCCTCAAACCGCAGGCGAATCTATCTATTATGGCAGAAGCATCGCAGAAGTCGCACCTGCATACATCAGGGAGACAATTGTCCATTTCGACCGCCATTTGAAAAAGTATGAGAAATTGCGCGCTAAGGCCGAAAAACTCGAACAAGAGGTGGCGGCTGTCGGCGAGGAACAAGCGGATTTCTTTTTGCTTCAAAACAGGAATTTGGCGGAGGCAAACGCACAAACCGAACTTCAACACATCGTTAAAATCGTAGGCGGGTTCTTTGCTGTCAGAGACCAGGATGGTTTGCGAAAGAACCTTGAAATTTACAAGTGCAATATTAAAGATGTGAAGTTGAAGAGAAAATTCGACACGCAAAAAGTGCAACTCGAATATCTCGAAGGCAAAGTGCAGGAAGAAGGTTTGTCCGATGCGAGAAGAACATTCTATAATAAAAGAATCGAACGCATACGCACGATGCATGAAACCACCGAAAAAGCGATAGTTGTCGAGGACGAAAGATTCAATAAGTTGTGCGGCGAACTTGACGAAATAAAAGCCAGATACAGCGACAACGAAGAATTCCAAAAGTATGAAGCAATGCTCGACAACGGCGTTGATCTGGCGCGCCTCAAATACAAAGAAATCAGACCGCTCAGGCATGATCTGCAAATCATTTTCCAGGATCCGTATTCGAGTTTAAATCCTCGTATGACGGTCGGTCAGATTATCGAGGAAGGTCTTACGACGCACAATTTCTTCCGCCACGGAAGCAAGGCGATGAAAGAATACATCTTGCAAACAATGTCAAAATGTGGTTTGCAGGACTATATGTTGCACAGATACCCCCATCAATTTTCGGGCGGACAAAGACAACGTATTTGCATAGCGCGTGCGTTAGCGGTCAAGCCGAAGTTTGTCGTATGTGACGAATGTGTTTCCGCGCTTGACGTGTCCATTCAATCGCAAATCATCAACCTGCTTGAAGAACTGAAAGAGAAAGAAGGATTGACTTATTTGTTTATATCTCACGATTTGTCCGTCGTCAGATATATCAGCGACCGTATCTGCGTTATGTATCTTGGCAACGTTGTCGAACTTGCGGATGCGGAAACAATCTTCAAAGATCCTCGCCATCCCTACACAATCGCGCTGCTAAGCTCCATTCCTACGACTGATATCGAGAGTTTGGAAAAAGAGCGCATTTTGTTGGAAGGCAGCATTCCGAGCCCCATTAAGCCCCCGTCAGGATGTAAATTCCACACCAGATGTTATATGGCGTGTGATAAATGCAACAGAGTTCCTCCTCCCCTTGTGGAAGTTGAACCGGGGCATTTCGTAGCCTGCCATAAGTTGGAAAAGAAGTTGGACGAAGAGGGTAACTATTTGTTCGAGATGCCTAAAATGGTCAAAAAAACCGCAAAAATACAGGAAGTCAAAAGTGAAGAGGGCGAAGAAAGTTTGCCCGCAGACGTCGTGGAAGAACAAATAAATGCGGAAGCCGATCAAAACGAAACGGATGCAATAATCGCAGAAGAAATTGCAAAAAAATCCATGGACTGATATGAAGCGACTGCCAAAAGACGAACGTCCCCACAGAGAGGGCTTCTTTGAGTTGATGACGAGGCTGAAAAACCAGTCCGACGACGATAAACAACTCAAAGACGAGGAAAAGATTAAGCTGGACAAGAAAGATATCGTGGCGTTGTTTTTATCGGCGTTTTTCACGTTATTCTTGCCGGTTGTCATATTCCTTGTCGGGATAGTGTGCCTTGTTATGGCACTGTTCGGATTTTTCGGATAGCCGAAAAAAAACATTTACAATATTTCAAAAAGCATCACGGAAGTCAAGCAAGAAAAAAGACTTTCCGTGGTGTTTTTTTATTATTTGAATTTTGCATATAAGTCCGTGGAATGGTCAAATTCAGAGTTGTTATTAGAAGAACAATCGCCGAAAAATGTGAAATATAGCATATCGTGTAATATTTGCTAATAAAAGCATAAACAGGAGTTTAACATTACGAAATATATCAATTAACGAACGATATTAACATATTTGAATGTTTTATAATATGTTAAGAAGGGTGTCGTTTGTTGGCAAAAAAGAAAGAGTTCGACAAAAAATCGAACTCAAAAAAAGAGATGTTTTTTCAATAGTTTTCGACGGTTACATGCAGTCGACGACGACTTTGCCGTAGGCGTATTTGTCCTCGGAAATGCGCGGAAGTTCGCGACCGATGTCGTCGAATTTTATCACGGAGTCGATAAAACCTTCGGTATTTATGACCTTGTTTGCAAGCAGGTTTATTGCCGTATTGAATTCCCCATAGCCGTTTTTGACGGCGGTAACGTTGAGTTGTTTTTCCAGCACGTCGCCGAGGTTCAGTTGCAGGTTGCTCAGAAAGTAATTGTAGCCGATGACCGCGACCGTGCCGCCTTCCTGCGTGATGCTGGGAATGTAGTTGGGGAGCATGTTGGAGCGGGGTTCGTACAAGGTGAATTCCGCAAGTTTGCCACCTGTGATTTCGATAATACGCTGGCGGACGTCCGCTTTGGACGGGTTTATGGTGTAATAAATGCCGTGATTTTCGGCAAGGGACAGTTTCGTTTCATCCACGTCGATGACGATCGGCACAAGTTGGTAATAAATGCAAAGTTCTGCCGCGATGATGCCGAGCGTGTTTGCGCCGAGAATCGCCACGTAGTCGCCGCGTTCCGTTTCGAGCGCGCCGAGGGATTTAACCGCAAGTGCGATTTGTTCCGTAAAAATGGCGTCGTTGTCCTTAATACCTTCGGGCAGGGGGTAAACGTTTTCGGGAGGCATCGAGATGAAGTCGCACAAAAAGCCGTCCATATCGAGCCCCATAACCTTGACGTCGGGGACGAGCGCGCCTTTTTTCTTGTAAAACGGATCGTCGAGAACGTAAGGGCTCAGAACCACGCGTTCGCCTTTTTTCAAGCCCGACATTGCGTGCGCCTCGGACACGAGACCGATTGCGGAACGCACGGGAATAATCGGATAAGAAGCCTTTTTCCCCTCAAAAATCGCGACGTCGGTTGAAGACAAAGCAACTTCGCTTATTCTGACTTTGACGTCGGTTGCCTCGGCATCCTGCTTTTTCTCGACAAG
>OGKS01001235.1_pt1 | contig 12592 bp, 25 predicted proteins | sample 1572491 | NCBI WGS metagenome assembly OGKS01 (sample SAMEA2582153, study PRJEB24529) | metagenome | biome: Human gut stool | place: China | collected 2011
TACATTGTTTCTGTCTGCCCAATCTTTATGATCTTTCGTGCAGTCATCTCCGGCATAGTAAATTTCTGTGAGAGTGCATCCTTTCCAGTCACTCTTAAACTCCTTTTTTATTGTGTCAATAGCGGCTTTAATATCCTCTTCTGAATAGCTCTCAGATTCAACACTATGAGTTTTTACTTCACTGACATCTCCACCACAAGCACTCAAAACAAATAAAAGCATAATACATCTTTCAACAATTGGCATAATCCAGGGAATCTTTATATAAGCATTATCTTGCACCCATCAACTTCAATACAGATAGAAGGCTTGCGTTCAAGAGCACTCTTTCTTATTCTATCAATAAATTCCTTGTCACGCTTTGCGCTTTCCTTCTTAGAACTATGAAGGATAGACCATACTATTATTATAGCCGAAAAAGACAAAAATACAATGATACCTAATATATATTCCATCATCCAAGGTTCTTAAAATCTATAGGGCTGCAACCGCATAACCCAAAGATGTAGTTAACAATATCTTGAATATCAAATGCTACTACGTACCATACTCTTGCAACAAATATCAGCAACAACAGAGCAACAGGAATTACCATCCAATTCTTTTCACATAACCAGTTGAAAAACCTACCATGTTGAAGGGAATCACACACGCCTACCATCCATGCCATAAATAGCATGAGCGAGACAAACATAACTAACATATGAAGAAACCACATACTCAATACATTTTAATTATCCTACATTTGCTTTTCTCATGCCACCGCCCAAGATGGACAGTAACTGATCATAGCGTTTCTCTAACTCTTCATACTTGGCCTTCCAGACAGAATCATCCGTATCTGATTCTTTAGGATGAATAGTCTCAGCAACGCAGTCTATATTAGTCTTTTCTGCAATGTATTCGGCAGTTTTGCCTACTTCTATTGATTCTACACCACGCATCAACCATTCCGCAGACACTTTTGGGTAGGCTTTCAGGAAGTTCTCTACCAAGGTAGAAGACAAAGTTTGCTCACCCTTGACTTGTCTAAGAACTGTTGACTGATTCATACTAAGCGTTTTCGCCAAAGCATTTAATGATATATGATTATCATCAATATATGATTTAATTCTTTGATACACAGTTATTTCCATACATTTTACATTTTTAAACCTTGTTTAAACTATGCAAATCGGGATAACTTTTTTCAAAAAACATTTGGTTAGTTATGCGGATTTGCCTATCTTTGCACACGTAAACAACAAGTTTATTAATTATTAAAGGCAAAAATACAACAAAAATTTAAGTTATGCAAGTAAAAAAGATAAAAATTATCAAGGTTTCGCGTGAAGGACGGAAAAAACTTGCCGAGCGGTATGGTTGCCAAAGAGAAACCATTTACAACGCTTTAGGGTTTAGAAGTCAGAGCAAGCAGTCTGAATACATCAGGCAGGATGCCTTGAATGAGTTCGGAGGAGTCGTAGTCGATAAGGTACTCTTCTACTAAAAGAAGGAGGTGAATATGAACGAAATCGTTTACAGAGGTAAAAGCAACCAACCTCTAACAAATAGCAAACTGGTTGCTGAGGTCTTTGAGAAACCTCATGATAATGTTCTTAAAGCGATAAGGAAGATACTTCAAGGGGGTATCGTTAAAAATGACGAGACCCCGATGTTTGAAGAAACGACCTACGTCAACGAGCAGAACAAACAGAGTTATCCTATGTTCGTCATGAACCAAGATGGTTTCACCCTGCTGGCGATGGGATTCAACGGAAAGAAAGCGATGGAGTTCAAACTGAAATACATCGAAGCCTTCAACGCTATGAAGAGACAGATTGAGCAATCTAAGCCATCCGTCCCTCAGAATTATCTCGAAGCTCTCAAATCCCTGGTCAAATCAGAGGAAGAGAAACAGCAGTTGGCGTTGGAGAACCGAAAGCAGCAACAAGAGATCCTCACTATCAGCAAGGAGAACATGGAACTTGGGAACAAGATTACCGAGATGCTACCCAAGGTAAGCTATTACGATCAGATCCTGCAAAGCAATGCCACGATGACCGTAACGCAGATAGCACAGGACTACGGAATGAGTGCAATAAAACTCAACTTGCTCCTCTCTGACATGAAGATTCAGCATAAGATGAGAGGACAGTGGATATTGTACGGACAGTTCCTTACTGGCGGCTACGTTCATAGCAGAGCAGTTGACATCATCCGCTCAGACGGAAGGCATGACGTGAAGTACAACACCGAGTGGACCACAAAGGGAAGAATCTTCCTTTACGAAGCACTCAAAGCGAAAGGTATTCTACCATTGATAGAGCAGGAGGACACTCCCAGCGATAAGGGCACTGGTGGAAAAGAGCCATCGCAGCAAACCCTCAAATTCAACTGATATGATAGACCAAGAGATCAAAGAGCAGTTAGACCGAATCGAGCAATACGCAATGATAGCGGCCAAAAGCATGCTCAACATAAAAGAGGCTGCAATCATCCTTGGTATGACCGTAGAAGGTGTGAGGTACTTAGCAAGAAATAACACGCTCCCCTACTACAAGCCTAACGTCCATCGACTCTACTTCAAGAAGAGCGAGTTAGAGGACTGGATGATGCAGAACCGCTCCAAGAGTATGACAGAGATAGAATCAGAGGCAGCAGCCTATTGTTCAACACATTAATAAAATTAGAATATGTTTTCGATAATCATGTTAATATTGTCAATCGTAACACTTTGCGTATTGATCAACGAGATATACCACTTCTTCAAGGAATGTGGTAAGTAACAACAAGGTGGGTGAACCCCAAAAGTTCATAGGAATATATCAAGTTCGTTATTAATCAGTCATCTCAGTGGAGGTTTTTTGAAGCTCACTACTTCCACCCACCACAATATCCTGTATTGTTTTGTAGTTCTTTGACGCAAGTAGTTCAGTTGGTAGAACAGAAGGTTCCCCATCCTTCGAGGTCGTGGGTTCGAGTCCCACCTTGCGTCCCAAAGCCAGATACCGAGGCATTGTGTCGGATAGGATAAACCTTCCTTGAGAGGTACTCGTAGTCAAAAGCAGCGTATGCAACCACAACATACGATTAGACGAGGAAGTGGCAGGACTATTACCTACACCGCAACAGGTGGAATTGAGAACGTCTTGGAGTTCACTTGTGAAGAAGCAGGCCTGATGCCGAGACCCTTGTAATAGGTAGCACAAAGGCAGGAGCGCACAACTACAATAAAGTTCTAATGCAGCCAGTAAGCACTGGGAGTCCTAAGCCTCCAATGGAATGCAGAAGGGAACTTAAAGACGCATGTCCTTAGGCGAAAGCGTGGCTCGGCTTGTGTCTTTGGGAGCATGAATGGAATTAAAAGCCTCGGAACATGCTCCCATTTTCGCAGATATATCATATTCTCTATACATTTACATTTTTGCGGTAGCGACCGCTCAACTTATAAATATTTAAAATTTTCCCCCACCATTCGTGAGAACCGTGGGGTTTATCTTGAAAGTCAAACAATTAAAATATTATGCTTATGAACAATTCAACAAGTGGAAATTATCCACCAGGCGCAGCCAACGACCCATTCGCACCTTACAATCAGCCTGAATATCCTGAGTATCAGGACTACGATGTTACGGCATCATTCACACTCGACAAGTCGTTTACGGTTACTTCTTCTTCCGAAGATGAGGAAGACATCAAGCAAGACCTCATTGAAGACTACATGACACCTTTAGACCTCATCAACGAACTAAAAAAGAGGCTGCAAGGTGAGTTGGAATCAGACCCAAACAACAAGCGAATCAAGAAGCTCGTCAAGGAGTGTGACGGATGGACGTGTGACTGCGATATCTGTATTGACAACATTAAATAATATAGGTATGGGCAACTTAGATTTATACAACAAACTCAAAGTCGTACCAACAGAAGCAGTAAAACCAATCCAGTCGGGGCGACTGAAAGGCAAGAGCGACATCAATCCGATGTGGCGCATCAGGATGATGACAGAACATTTCGGTGTTTGCGGAATTGGCTGGAAGTACGTTATTACAAAGCAATGGACCGAAACTTATGGTACAGAGACTAAAGCGTACTGCAATATAGACCTTTTCATCAAGGTTGATGATCAATGGTCAGATGCCATCCAGGGCACTGGAGGTTCATCCGAGGTTACGATGGAACGAAACGGTTCATACGTATCTGACGAGTGCTACAAGATGGCACTCACAGACGCACTTTCTGTAGCAATGAAGGCACTTGGCATTGGTGCAGATATTTACTTTGAGAAAGGAAAGTCAACAACGGACTATTCCACAAAGTACTCCATGCAAGAGAATTTAGCAAAAACTCAGCAGCAAGAAACCAAGACACAGCAGCAGTCCATCCAATATCACCCTAACGACATCAACGAGGCGATACAGATGGTATCACGCTGTGTAAACAAGGATAACCTTGTATGGGTAATGCAGACCTACCAGCCGTTGATGAGCAACGCACAATTCATGCAGACGCTATCCGCTAAGAGAAAGGAGTTGGGGATATGAAAACAAAGGAAATAAAGCTAAAGAAAAGCAAGGTGGTGTTCGATGAGATCAACCACACTTACCATCTTGGAAAGAAACAGCTATCAGGTATCACTGGAACGCTCATCAAGTTTGCCTTTCCTGATACATATAAGGACATACCAGACAGTGTGTTGGCTAAGGCAGCAGAACGTGGTGGAATGATTCACAACTCCTTTGAGCTATTCTGTACCATCTTTGGTTCGGACATAAGCGCATATCCGAATCCAACACAGGAGATACGTGACTTCAGCGACATGCTGCATGCTTACGAACTGCATCATGTGGATAGCGAGTATCTTGTCACAGACAACAAGTATTTTGCATCAGCCATAGACGGTGTATTCGCTGACAAGGAAGGAAATATCTACCTTGTTGACTACAAGACCACCTCCACCCTGCACTATAACAACGTTTCTCTCCAGCTATCCATCTATGCTAAATGGTTCGAGCAGATGAATCCAAACCTAAAGGTGAAGGAGATTGTCTGTATGTGGTTCAAGGATGGCAAGAGCAAGTTCCAACCGCTGCCAAGAGTATCAGATGAGACAATAACGAACCTAATCTACGCTTATCTCACAGACGATGCAGACTATCATTACAAGGTGGAAGTACCTGAGCAGTTCTCAGCCTTGGAGCAGGAGTACAGACTCCTTGCAGCACGAATCGATGCGCTGAAACTTCGTCAGGATTCTATCAAGGAGCAGTTGATGTGCTTGATGGAAGGGAATAAACAGAAGTCTATCAAGACCAATATCGGTACATACTCTTATGTGGCAGCTGCAACCAATAAGACCTTCGACACGAAGCTGTTCAAGGACACGGAGCCAGAACATTACGAGCATTATCTCAAGGAGGTAGAAACCAAACCGTCAATCAGAATCAAACTTAATTAAGCAACAATATGAATGTAACTTTTACAGGCAAGATTATTGCCGTAGGACAAGTGCAAATGGGCACTTCGCAAAATGGACAGCAATGGAGTTCATGCGAGTACGTAATAGAGGAATTGAACCAGCAATATCCTTCACGATCCGTCTTTCAAGTATTCGGGTCGGACAAGTTACAGCAGTTCAATATCCAGGCAGGAGAGATTATCACTGCCCATATCGGTTTGAAGGCGAACCAGTCACGTACCAATGGCAGATGGTTCAATCAACTGGACTGCTGGAAGGTGGAGCGGCCAGGCGGTCAGGTTGCTAAGAGTCAGATAGGCGCACCCCAACAGCCACAAGGTGGAAACGCCCCATATCAGCAACCTTCGTATGGAGGAGCACAGCAAGGGAATATCCCATTCCCTCAACGTTAATACATAAGGCATGGAAATCCATCTTGTACGAACATCTACTGGTCTACGTCCATATTCGGATGATGATTACGAGGAAATGAAAAAGATAAAGGTTGGAACAATCGTCAAGGCGAATATCGTCCGACCTCGCAACGTGAAGTTCCATCGCAAGTTCTTCTCCCTTATCCGTGCGGCATGGGATTGTCTTACCGAGCAGCAGCGCATCAACCTACGCTCGGTAGATACATTTCGTGAACAGCTTCTGATAACGTCAGGATTCAGCGAACCGCTCTACGACCTGAATGGTCAGAAGTTCTTGGAGAAGGCCAAGTCTATATCATTCGCCAAGATGGATGAGCCAGCCTTTAATGAAGTTTATTCCAAGGTCTTAGACACCATCCTTACCGTCATGGTAGCTAATGGTGTCAAAGAAGACGAGTTTAATAACATTTTACAAAATTATAGTTGATATGACACACAGAAACAACAAGCGCAGCAACAGACATAATCGTCAGCGCAATAACAAAACGGAGTTATCACCATTTGCATCAATGCTTTTCGGAGCACTGCTTGGCAAGGGTACGGAAATGATTGCTGAGAAAATGGCAGAAGCAAAAAAGACTCCTGATGTTCATGCAGAAGGAATTACCAACAAGGACATCAACAACATCAACAACGGCAATGCAACCTTATCTAAGTTGCGTATTCCTGCTGATGGTTCGGCAGTTAAGTACCCCGTCCCTGATAACCTCCAGTTCTTCTTCGCTGAGGATGGTAAGTTGATGGTTCGTAAGAAGATTGAAGGAGACGAGAAGCCTACTAATGATGATAAGGAAGGCAACCCTATCACTTATGATGATATTTGCAAGAAACTGTTCTTGCACAAAAGAACATACTGGGTTTATGATAAAAAAATCGAAAATAACGTTTCAGGATATATTACTTATAATGATTTAAGCAACTGCGCAAGTATGGCTCAAGCAAAACGCTTGGCCGCTTTTAATAAGTTGCAGAACATCGCAAAGTATCTCAACAAGGGATGGAAACCTGACTTTCTCAGCCGCGAAAAAAAATGGTGTATCGTTAAGGATGGAGAAAGTTTCTCTACTCGATATAATCAGGCAATAAACGATGCAAGCGTTTACTTCAAAAACGAAGACCTTACAAAGGAAGCCATCCGTCTGATGGGTAAAGAATCTATCAACGACCTTTTCAACGAAGACTGATGACAAGTTACGCAGAAATCAAGGCAAAGTTAGAACAGGAAGACAAGAAGATACGCAAGCGTGCATCTTATGACGAGCATAACTTGCAGTCCGCAGAGGTCAGGTATATCCGTGGGGTATATCCTGACCTTGAAGGCGTCTTCTTTGCTGTTCCTAATGGCGGCAAGCGAACCTCACGACAAGCCGCATGGCTGAAAGAAGAAGGTATGAAGGCAGGTGTATCTGATATGTTGCTCCTGAAACGCACCTCCCAGTATGGATTCCTCTGCATCGAAAACAAGACACCAAAAGGCAGACAAGAGCCAGAACAGAAGGTGTTTCAATGTGAAGTGGAGCGGCACGGAGGAAAATACATCGTCATCCGTTCTATAGATGAATTCATGAAAACAATCGACAATTATCTAAATGGTAAACTATGACAGAAGCAATCAGACAGGCCATACAATTTCTAACAGAAAACGGCTACAAAGTTACTCCTCCACCCAGGGAAGTCAAAGACGAATATACCTTTGATCGGGCATGGAATCTCTACGAAAAGAAGGTCGGCTGCAAGTCTAAACTGGAAAAGAAGTGGAACTCTATGAGCAAGAAAGACCGCAAGGCTGCTATAGAGTATATTCCTCTCTATGTACTCTCCCAACCCGACAAGCAATATCGCAAGAACTTCCAAACTTTCCTTAATCAGCGAGGATGGGAGGACGAACTTATAGGAGCAACAGAACCGCCAATATCTGTCAACACGCATTCTTCTGAGATAAGCCAACTTATCGCAAAAACGAAGGCCGAACAGGAGTTGCATACCGACAAAACAAAGGACAATGTTCTTCGACAACGCATTATCGGCATGTTGGAGCTTCTGCAACGAAATCCTAATAGCCTCTGCAAAACGCAGTTGGAGATATATCGTGACAATGGGACCTTGGCACGACTTGGCATCCAAACAAATCTGTTATAAGAATGATAACAACAAGCAACTACAACCAGCAAAACCCACTAAGAGTATTCGAGGCTTTCGCAGGATATGGCAGTCAGTCTCTTTCGTTTAAGTATCTGAAAGAAAAACACCCTGATTTCGACTTCAAGGTGGTGGGCATATCCGAGATAGAGCCATCTGCCATTCAGGCTTATCGGCTGCTTCACGGATGGGAAGCTCCTAACTTCGGTGATGTGACGAGGATAGACTGGAACGAGGTTCCTGACTTCGATTTCATCAGTTGGTCTTCACCCTGCCAGGATTTCTCTATGGCAGGACTGAGGAAAGGCGCAGAGGAAGGCAGCGGAACACGATCGTCACTTATCTTTCAGGAAAGACGTATGATAGAAGCAAAGCACCCCAAGTATGTGATGTTGGAGAATGTCAAAGGACTGCTCACCAAGAAAATGCTGCCCTTCTTTCTCAAATATCTCAAAGATTTGGAGAGTTTTGGTTATGCGTCATTTTACAAAGTTCTTAACGCCAAGGACTACGGTATTCCTCAGAACAGAGAGCGAATATTTGTCTTTTCCATTCTAAGAACAGATGAAGACCCGAGCCCAGAGTATCATTTTCCTTCACCGATACCACTCACCACAAAGGTTGAGGATATACTTGAAGACAACGTATCTCAAGAATATTTCATGTCCCAACAACTCATCGAAAAGTATCTCTCCAAATCAGACATCAATGAATCAATCCAAAAACTCTACCCCGAAGATTTCAATACCGAAAACGGCTGACGGATGCTCCCCTGCCATCACATCATCGTTTGGAGCAGGAATCAGCATAGCTAATCTTCTTGGCGTTGACCATTTCCCTAAGGGGGGGGGGGTACTGATAATCAAAAAAATATAAGTAAAAAACTACTCATTAATTCAGACGTAGAAGGTATGAGTAGAACAATCCGCAGTAGCTATTACAAGACAAGTTTAGCCAACTTTCTTTCACAAACAGGAAGTCGTGCCAGTGGAGTTTTAATCATCAAACCAGTATGATAATATACAGAAATAAACATGGAAGTTTTAAAGGTGGTTTGTTTGAAACAAGAATATCACCAACCATCACAACAGCATCCTTTGAACAAAATACATTTATCTTAAAAATAAAAGAATGTGTGACAAAATTATAAAGCTGGCAAACCTCCATATTAAAGGCAGAATCGAACAGCATACCAGGGTCTATTCCACTAAAGGAATCTCTCCTACCCTCAATTCTGCCATGGGCCATGGGGGGGGATGTATTCCTTTATTCTTAATCATTAAAGAGATATGAGAAAAGCCATCCTCTACAAGGAACGCACAGCCGAAGGAAGGATACTACGCAAAGCATACGACACTCATAAGTGCAGCTTCCAAGCAAAGATGAAACATAGAACGCCACGTACCGATGGACTCAGTAATACCATCACAAGTTTCTTCACAGACAACTTAGTATTAATCATTAAAGAGGCATCTCCCCGACCATCAAGACAACCATTGATACGTCCAACATGACATTCGTAACCACAATGAACAAAGAAATCATTCACACAGCACCTAACGGCAAGAAATACTCCATCTCCATCAGGAAGTACACTCCAAGAGATTGTTTCCGACTGATGGGAGTACATGAAGCTGACATAGACAAACTCCTGAGCAAGGAGAAAGATGGATCACCCATTATCTGTAAGAGTAAACTCTATGCCCTTGCAGGAAACTCAATAGTCACCAACTGCCTGACTGCTATGTTCGAGGAACTGATATTTCCCTCAGGGAAACATTATCACGACAAGAGCGGTCAGCTATCACTCTTTTAGCTTATGGATATTTTCGGATATATCAAGATAGGCAAGCGCATCAGTAAAGCGCACAAAGCCCTCTTTGCCCACAAGACCATGGTACTATGGTACAAAGGCAACCCAATCATCGGGACAATGCACGATGGTTTGTGGTACTATCAAGACATGAATGGAATGTGGGAGCAATTAATGTTCCAGCAACAAGTAACTCACGTATCATTCTTACCTTCCCCACCAAATGAAGACCGAGAAAGAACAAGTCTTAGCCATCATCGCTGATATTCTGTCCGAGCGTAAGGCGGCACACATCGTCCCCCTCCACGTTCTTACCACAGAAATCATCAATCGGGGAGTCCATCAGCCGCAGCAAGCCCTGAATGAGTTATATGCAGAAGGCAAGATAGACTGGTGCAGAACACTCAACGATACGGCATTCACTATCATAAAAATTAAATCAAAGTAAATATAAAAGAAATATTAGGAGGACAAAATATGTTTGAAACAGACAAATTCACAAGAAGATGCTTGATGACTTTGAGTGATGGTAGCAAGATCCAAGCAACTATCACCATCCCAAAGCCGACAAAACCCATCTTTCCCGAGCAGATGGAACGAAAGTTTATCCAGAAATTCAATAACCAGCAGCCGCTCATGGCAAACAAAGTTGTTAAGTTACATATAATGAGAAATTAAAGTTAAATAATATGGAAACAAAGATTAACATAGCGGAAATTCTGAAAGATAAGCCAAAAGGTACTAAGCTTTATGCTGATGCTTTTGGAGAACTTAGTTTTGATTGCGTTGGTAGTAATAAAGACGAGATTATTTTTACTAAAACAGAAGTAAATACCTCTTGGTGTTTCTATAATGATGGGAAATTCAGTAAATTTGGAAATCCTATATTAGTACCTTCAAAGGAAATGCGTAATTGGTCTAAATTCGCTTGGAAGAAAGGCGATGTACTTGTAGGGGTAGGACAAAGAATCATCTTTGAAAAATTTATAGATGAAAATTACACTAAATTTCAAGGTAAATATAGCCTAAGTACTTATGAGGATAGAACATTTGTAGCTGATAAAAGATGTTATACTAGTGACTTTAGAAAATTAGATGACAATGTTAATGTTAAAAATTATTTTAAAGAAATCGAAGAAAAGTTGGGTGGAAAGCTCAATCGTGAGACCCTTGAAGTAGAGAAGGCTCAGACAGAGTTCAAGGATGGGGATATACTGTGCATTATCGACAGAATTAAATCTTGTAAGTATCTATTGATCTATAAGAACCAAGAAGGCAACTGTATTTATTGTTATGCAACAATGCTTGAAGGTGATCTTGTTATAATGACAAAAGGAGGTTTTTTATTTGATAACGGATATCTTTCTAAGCGTTATGCTACAGAAGAAGAGAAACAACAGCTCTTTGAAGCTTTAGCAAAGAAGGGCAAGGCTTGGGATGCAGAGAAGAAAGCCATTGTTGATTTGAAGCCGAAGTGCGAGTTTAAGCCATTCGACAGATGTATTTGGAAGATACGGAATTGTGAAGGCTCTATATGGCAAGCAAGTTTCGTTTCTTATATTGATGAGTATGGTGCTACTCCAATGGGTATGTCTATAGATGAAGATTTGGTTAACTTAATTATCCTTCCTTATAATGAGGAGACAGCTAAGCTGATTGGTACAACTAAAGATGTGGAGAAGTAATTATGGGCAATGAAGATTTAATAGATTACATACCTTATTATCTCCTTCCAAAACTAAAATGCGTTGATATTCCCAAAGATGGGAAAACAAAACGCAGGGAGAGAAGAAAATTATTAATTAAGAAAAGAAAGGGTAGATTATGATAGACGATGAGAGAATAGATGAAGCTGCAAGAGGAGCAGCAGACTTATATGAGCGAGACTTGCCTATGATGTCTTATAATGAAGACACAGAGGTTGATGGTCAACATCATTTCTGTCAAGAGTTTGGTGCAAAATTATTTAAGGATGGTGCTAACTGGGCTATCAATGAGTTCTTGAAGGGCCTGTGGCACCATGCTGATGAAGAGCCAAAGAAAGATATGATTGTGCTTACTGATACACAAAGTATGATTGATAAAGGTAAAATTTGTTGGTTGGCAGTAAAGCTTACAGAGAATGGTTTTATCCGTAAATGGAGCAACTATGTAAAAGTTACTAAAATTACCCGTTGGCTTTATATTGATGATTTGTTCCCAAAGAAAGGAGGCTATCATGATTAAGCCAGTTACTATGTACACTGTCGTTTGTGACAGGTGTGGAAAACAATTTGTGGCAGATGATTTCGCAGCCTGGACTGATATATGTACAGCAAGAGAGCAAGCAATGGAATCAGAATGGGCAGAGATTGGCGATAAGCATTTCTGTCCAGACTGCTATAAGTTTGATGATGAGTTAGATGAGTATGTTCCTAAAATGATTTGTCGAAACGATGTTTAAAGCAATCCTCTTGTAAAAAGGAGCTTAAGTTTTATGTAGAAATTCTGAATTTGATATTAGTTATATATGGAGAATTGGTTACTTCAAGGGTGAGACAACAAATAAACGATTCCCATATATTGTAATGGTAAATGGAAATAGTATAGCATATTCGAATTGTCTTGCCTACACAGATTCAACAAAGATGTTGGAAGGTCTCTGTACCCATAATTTATTTATTTAAAAATATAGATGATATGATAGAAATACTACAAAATATACCAATGAATAGCACTGCTGTCCCGTTTAGAAATCATCGGGCCTGAAAAGGCTAGGATATAGCCAAT
>OGKS01001236.1_pt1 | contig 12558 bp, 10 predicted proteins | sample 1572491 | NCBI WGS metagenome assembly OGKS01 (sample SAMEA2582153, study PRJEB24529) | metagenome | biome: Human gut stool | place: China | collected 2011
TATTGATGTGCCGATGCCGGTGGATTATGTGACGAATGCGCTGGTGGAGGAATTTCATATCTTAGCGCCTTTTGGCAAGGACAATCCCAAGCCGGTGTTTGCGGACCGGAATCTGCGCATCAGCAGAATGTGGGTGGTCGGGAAGAATCAGAATGTGTTACGATTAAGCCTTGTGTCGGAACAGGGAATGCCAGCGTCCGGCATCTATTTTGGTGATATTGCAGCATTTGAAGATTATCTGGCGGAGCAGTTCGGCACAGAGGAGCTGGAGAAGGCAAGACGCGGAAGAGAGAATGCAATCCGGATTTCTGCCGTGTATTATCCGAGGATCAACCGTTACCGCGACAGTGAAAGTCTGCAGTTTGAAATCCAATATTATCGTTGAAAAAAGGCGCCTGACATTGTAAAATAGAGTCAGTGATGTTGTGTAATTTGGAGGAATCGGGATGTTTGGCAAGAATAAAGTCAGCCAGGAGGATATTGAGAGATTAAAACGAACGGTAGAGATTGATGATCAGTTCTTTGCGGATACCGGAAGCAAGGGAGAGATGTTCCATGCGACGATGGCGGAAATCAAGGAATCCCACAGACAGGTGGAGGCGGATGTTGCACAGGTGAAGGATAATGTGCAGAATGCGGCGGCACTTGCGGCGGGCAATGTTGAGATTGAGGCTGGACTTGGACACGCGATCGGGGAGTGCAGAGATGCGATGCTTGTGCAGGAAGAGAAGCAGAAAAAACTGGTTCTTGATGTGCATCAGCTGTATGAAGATTCGACGAAGCTTGTGGATGACAACAAGCATTTCACAACTCCATCGAAATATTTGAGTGAGTTCCCGGGAACGCTTAAATCAGCCAACCAGCAGTTTTCTGAGAAGCTGGATCGTATGCAGGAATACGGTAAGCAGATGGGGGTGTTAGCACTGAATGCGGCAATCGAGGCCGGAAGGCTCGGAGAGAGCGGCAAGCAGTTTGTGACTGCCGCGGAAGACATCCGTTCCTATGCGGCAAACTATGATGCAATCATCGCGGAGAGCCGCACGCAGCTGGCAGAATCGAAGCAGCAGATCGCGGAGCTGGAAGAACAGATGCATCATCTGATCGGATTGTTGAAGGAGAACAATATCGCGACAGCACGCCTGATGAAGTCCTGTGCGGAGGTGACGCGAGGGGCAGATGCGGTGAATGAAGCAGCGCTGTCGGAGGCATTATCCTCTGTTGTAAATGACATTGTTGGTCTTCGGAATGCGGATGAGGAGATCGTAAAGTCCGAGGAGCGCAACCGGATGCAGCTTGAGGATCTTGCGGAGGAATTTCATTCCCAGCAGAAGAATCAGCAGGAGATCGGACAGATGGTTGACCCATTGTATCGTCACGTGATCGAGCGGAAAGCTGGAGAATAGAATACAAAACGAAGATAAAAAGGGACATGCGTGTTGCGTGTCCCTTTTGTCGTTCTTAGATCTGTTTGTCAGAAAATAAATGTTTCCGTTCTTTGGCGCGGGCAGCAAGTGTTGATTTGCTCCAATCGTGTCGATATACGATCCGGTACATGATATAAGCCAGCACCAAAGCGGTACTTACATCAAATACGGAATGCTGCTTGATGAACATGGTCGCAAGAATGATACATGTCATCAGTACGAAGGAGATCAGCTGCACTGTCTTGTTTTTCTTCAGCTGCTCGTTGCGCGAGACTGCAAGATGGATGCCGATCGAGTTATATACGTGGATACTCGGGAACAGATTCGTCGGAGTATCCGTCTCGTACAACATTTCACAAAGCTGCGTGAAGATGTTGTGATGCGTGAAATAGTATGGACGCAGATAGTGTCCGTTCGGATAGACCGTTGAGATCAGCAGAAAAAGCGTCATACCCGTAAAAAGGAAGGTGCACAGTCTGTAGTAATCCGACTTGTTATGTAGTGCCATATAAGCGATACCCCATGCGACATAACCGAACCAGAGAAGGTAAGGAATGACAAAATATTCACAAAACGGTATGTAGTTGTCCAAAGGCACATGGACAACATGAAAATGCGTCTTGATATTCTTCTCCACATAGGAAAACCATGCCATATATACAACAAAGTAAAGCAGAATCAGAAGATGCTTGTATTTGTGGTATAGGCCGACAAGCCTGCTTTTGACTGATGTCTTTGGTAATGTCATAAATAACCCCTGTTACTTGAAACTTGAAACATTTCAGATATGGCTAGATTATAGCACTGCTTCTTAGGAGCGACAATAGAAATCAAACATTGTTAATAAATATTTGTGAAATCTTCATAAATTGGTTATAATAGTACGGATTGAGTAGAACAAGAGAGGAAAATAAAGTGAAAAAACGAAAGATTATAGCAGGATCTGTTTTAGGTGTTCTTCTGGTAATCTATGTGGGAGTGAGCATTTATTTTACGAATCGATTCCTTCCGGGAACAAAGCTGAATGACCGTAAGGTCGCAGGATATACTGCTGAGAAAATAAAAAGTGAGATCACCGACGAGATCCACTCTTATGTGTTAACCATCAAGGAACGTGAAAAAAAGGAGGAGACGATCGCCGGATCCGATATCGACCTTGAACCACAGTGGGGCAGCGAGATCGAGGACATGATCGATGCGCAGAGCGGTTTTGCATGGCCGGTCAAGCTTTTTGCCCATGACACGTTAGAGAGTGAGACACTGGTCAGCTACGATGCGAACAAACTGGCTGAGACGATCGATGCACTTGACTGCATGCAGGAGGAGAATCAGATCGCACCAGAAAATGCAACGGTTGCACCTTATGATAAGGAGAATGGATTTGCTCTGCAGCCTTGTGTGATGGGAACGACGATCGACCGTGATCAATTTGTGGAAGCGGCGGATGAAGCAATTGAGCAGCTTCAGGATTCCCTTTCGCTGGAAAAGGCAGATGTATATGTGAATCCTACCGTTTACGATGATGATGAAACCCTGGCAGCAGCCATCGAGACGATGAACGGGTATGCCGGTACGACCATCAACTACCAGATCGGTGAGAGTACCGAGGTGCTGGATGCGACAACATTCGGGGAGTGGATTTCCATCAATAAGAAGGGAAAACCGGTTATCTCAAAGAAGAAGGTCGAAGAATATGTTGCCGGGCTGGCAAAGAAGTACAACACATGCTACACCGCCAAGAAGTTGAAGACCTCATACGGCAAGACGGTTACGATCGCGCGTAGCTGTTATGGCTGGAAGGTGGATAACGATGCAGAGACGAAGGAGATCATAGGGGAGATTAAGGCAGGGAAACCGGTCACAAGAGATCTCAATTACTCGATGACCGCGAACAGTCATGAGGGAAATGATTACGGAGATTCCTATGTGGAGATCAATCTGACCGCGCAGCATCTGTTCTTATATAAAGAAGGCAAGCTTGTGATCGAATCCGATTTCGTATCCGGTAATGTGGCGCGTGACTTTGATACGCCGACCGGCGCGTACGGAATTACATATACACAGAAGGATGCTACCTTAAGGGGGGAGAATTACGAGACTCCGGTCAGCTACTGGATGCCGTTTGCGGGCAATGTCGGTATGCATGATGCCTATTGGAGAAGCAGCTTCGGAGGAAGCATCTACAAGACGGCCGGTTCGCACGGATGCATCAATCTTCCACCAAGTGCAGCGAAGGTGATCTTCGAGAATGTGAGCAAGAACTATCCGGTGCTCGTGTACGAGCTTCCGGGTACGGAGAGTACTGCCGCCACGGATCAGGCATCTGCAGCGGAGGTGGATAAGCTGATCGCTGCAATCGGCAAAGTGACAAAGGATTCGAAAGACAAGATCGATAAGGCACAGAGTGCATATGACAAGTTGAACGCGAATGCCAGGACGTATGTGAAGACTTATGCGACACTGGAAAAGGCACAGAAGGATTATAAGGAACTGAGCAAGGCAAAGGACAAAGAAGGAAAGAAAGACGACAAGAAGAAAAAAGAGTAAAACATGCACTTTTGTTGTATGTGTTCTCGGGAATGTTGCAATTTGAAGAAAGCGTATTGCATTTGTTTGTTGACCGGATATAATGAATTTATCAGAGAAACAAACGTGAATGTAATACGCTTACTTTTTATTAAAAACGTTGCAGAAAAGGAGAAGGACAAATGGTCGAAAAGTTACAGAACAAATTTGCAGAAGTATTTGGAACAGAGGGCGAGGCTCATGTATATTTTGCGCCGGGACGTGTGAATATGATCGGTGAGCATACCGATTACAACGGCGGACATGTATTCCCATGTGCACTCACCATTGGAACCTACGGAGTTGTCCGCAAGAGAGAGGACAATAAGCTTCGTTTCTATTCTATGAACTTTGAGCAGCTTGGCGTATTAGAGTCTTCACTGGAAGACCTTGTACCGAGCAAGGAAGCAGACTGGACCAATTATCCGAAGGGAGTCATCTGGGCATTCAAGGAGAGAGGCATGGAAGTAACGGAAGGGTTTGATCTGTTACTGTTTGGAAATATCCCGAACGGATCAGGACTTTCTTCCTCCGCTTCCGTAGAGGTATTGACCGGATACATCTTAAAGGATCTCTATGGATTTGACGTAACGAATCAGGATCTGGCTTTGATCGGACAGTATTCCGAGAACCACTTTAACGGTGTCAACTGCGGAATCATGGATCAGTTCGCAATCGCTATGGGTAAGGAAGATCATGCAATCTTCCTTGATACCAACACTCTGGATTACACTTATGTACCGCTCAAGCTGGAAGGTGCCAAGATTGTAATCGCATGCAGCAACAAGAAGCGTGGACTTGGCGATTCCAAGTACAATGAGAGAAGAAGCGAGTGCGAGACTGCTTTGGCTGAGCTTCAGAAGGTAGTTGATATCAAGTCACTCGGTGAGCTTACTGAGGAGCAGTTCGAGCAGAACAAGGATGCCATCAAGGATGAGGTCCGTGTCCGCAGAGCACACCACGCAGTCTACGAGAATCAGAGAACCATCCAGGCGGTAGATGCACTTCAGAAGCAGGATTTGAAACGTTTCGGAGAGCTGATGAATGCGTCTCACGTATCACTTCGCGATGATTACGAGGTAACCGGTATCGAGCTTGATACATTGGTTGAGGAAGCATGGAAGGTGGAAGGCGTGATCGGCTCACGTATGACTGGCGCAGGATTCGGCGGATGTACGGTCAGCATCGTAGAGGATGCAGCAGTGGATCGTTTCATTGAGAGTGTAGGAGCTGCTTACAAGGATAAGATCGGTTATGCAGCAGACTTCTATGTTGTACAGGTCGGATCTGGTCCATGCAGACTGGATGCATAAGAATTTAAGAGGGAAGATAAAGAATTCATAAGAGGGTAACAGGAGTAGAGAGGATAAACAGATGGTACAGGATCGAATTTTACAATTAGCAGATTACGGAGTAGCAACAGGACTTGTTCCACAGAGTGATTACGTGTATACCGTGAACCGGTTGCTTGAGACACTTGGACTGGATGAGATCAGTGATGAGGTCTGGAAGGAGCATAAGCAGATTGCAACGCAGGAGGAAGCGGAGGCAGCTTTAGAGGATATCCTTGCAGAGCTTTTAGATGATGCCTATGAGAGAGGCATGTTCGAGAACAACAGTGTCGTATATCGTGATCTGTTCGACACGAAGCTGATGGGATGTCTCGTTGCGCGTCCGAGCGAGGTACAGGGCAGATTCAAGGATCTGTATGAGAATACATCCGCACAGGCCGCAACGGATTATTTCTACAAATTAAGCTGTGACAGCAATTATATCCGCCGCGCACGTATCAAGAAGGATCGTAAGTGGACAACCGATACAGAGTTCGGAACACTTGATATCACGATCAATCTTTCCAAGCCGGAGAAGGATCCAAAGGCGATCGCAGCAGCCAAGAATGCCAAGGCAAGCAGCTATCCAAAATGCCAGCTTTGCCGCGAGAATGAGGGATATGCAGGACGTGTGAACCATCCGGCAAGACAGAATCACCGTATTATTCCGGTAACGATCAACAACAGTGACTGGTTCTTCCAGTATTCTCCGTATGTATATTACAACGAGCACTGCATCGTATTTAACGGACAGCACACACCGATGAAGATCGAGCGTGCAACCTTTGGAAAACTTCTGGACTTTGTGACACAGTTCCCACATTACTTTGTAGGATCGAATGCGGATCTTCCGATCGTTGGCGGTTCCATCCTAAGTCACGACCATTTCCAGGGTGGACATTATACGTTCGCCATGGAGAAGGCTCCAATCGAGAAGGAGATCACTTTTGACGGATTTGAGGATGTGAAGGCAGGAATCGTAAAGTGGCCGATGTCTGTAATCCGTATTACCGGAAGCGATAAGGACCGCCTGATCGAGCTGGCAGACAAGATTCTTCTGGCATGGAGAGGTTATACCGACGAGGAAGCAGTCATCTTCGCTGAGACAGATGGAGAGCCGCACAACACGATCACACCGATCGCACGCAGAAGAGGCACCGACTATGAGCTGGATTTAGTACTGCGCAACAATCTTACGACAGAGGAGCATCCGCTGGGGGTCTATCATCCACATGCCGAACTTCATCATATCAAGAAGGAGAACATCGGTCTGATCGAGGTTATGGGACTTGCAGTACTTCCTGCAAGACTGAAGGACGAGATGAAGGAGCTTGCACAGGCATTGGTTGAGAAATCGGATCTTCGTGCAACACCGACACTTGCTTCCCATGCTGACTGGGCAGAGATGATCATAAAAAAATATGACCAACTTACTCAGGAGAATGTAATGGATATTCTCCATGAGGAAATTGGTCTTGTGTTTGAACAGGTATTAAAAGATGCCGGTGTGTACAAATGCACCGAGGAAGGACGCGCTGCCTTCCAGAGATTTATAAGCAGAGTTAACGAGTCATAGCACGCTGCAGCTTCTTCCGACAGTGGAAGAAAGCCGGGATTAGGAAGCAGTCTGCGAAGATCCATGCCAATGGGCTGGCGAAGCAGGCTGCGGTAAATCCGAAGATCGGAACAAAGACAAGTCCGACAAGTGCTCTTGCAACCATTTCAAATACTCCGGCGAATACTGCGAATCCGGAGAATCCCATTCCCTGAATAAGAAAACGAACAATATTGACAAGCGCCAGCATAAGATAGAAGGCTGCGTTGGTAACAAGAAACTGTTTCGCCTGTGCGATAACGGTTACTTCGGATGCATTCACAAACAGAAGAATCAGATCGCGTCCGAAGAAGATCAATACCACAAGGATCAGTGCAGAGTAGATTGCACCGAGTGTGACTGCGGAGCGAAGTCCTCTTCCGAGACGGTCGAGTCTTCCGGCTCCCACATTCTGACCACCGAAGGTTGCCATCGTAGATCCGAGCGCATCGAACGGACACACGACGAACATGGAGATCCTGCTTCCGGCTGTCATGGATGCCACAGCGGTAGAACCAAGCGTGTTGACCGATGACTGTAAGATGACGCTTCCAATTGCGGTAATGGAATACTGCAGTCCCATCGGAAGTCCCATGATCAGCAGGTATCTGGTATAATCCCAGTCGAGCTTCCAGTCATCCCGCTTCAGGCGTAAGATGTCGAATTTCTTTATAATCAGAATCAGACATAAGATTCCGGATACCGCCTGTGAGAGTACCGTCGCGAATGCGGCACCGAAGACGCCCCACTTGAAAGTTACAATAAAAAGCAGATCGAGTCCGATGTTCAGTCCTGCGGAAATCACCAGGAAGATAACCGGTGTTACGGAATCTCCGAGGGAACGCAGATAGGCGGATAAGATGTTGTAAAGCATGATTGCCGGAATACCTGCGAAGATCACAACGATGTAGTTATAGGATAGATCGATGATATCGGAAGGGGTCTGCATCAGCTGTAAAATCGGACGGCAGGCGATAACGGTGATAAGTGTGATCGCTCCGCCAAAGAGTACTGCAAGTACCGCTGAGTTTCCGACATATTTGCGCAGTCCGTCATAATCCTTTGCGCCGAACCGCTGCGCGACAGGGAGCGCAAATCCGTTGCAGATTCCCTGACAGAAGCCGATGATCAGAAAGTTGATACTTCCGGTCGCACCGACCGCTGCAAGTGCCGATACGCCAAGGAAGCGTCCGACGATGATCGTGTCGACAAGACTGTACACCTGCTGAAAAAGCATACCCATCAGAAGCGGCACTGCAAAGCCTAAGATCAGCTTCATGGTGGAGCCGCTTGTCATATCTTTTGTTGTATTGTTTGCCATATGATTACCTCTTTATATATGTTTTATAATGATTCAACATTACGTTGCCTAAACGAGTTTTTTCTAAGCGATTCTTTTGCGCAATGTGAGTCTATCTTATCACGATTACAGAAATGTTCAAGAGGGTAAATATGATGAAAATAGCGCTTTTTGCAGGGAGGAATTCTTTACAATTTTGCCATAATGCGGTACAGTATTTGATATATGTAAAATTTAAAATCAAAACAATTAACGTATTTTAAGAAAGGACCCCTATGTCGATGAAGAATTGGGAAGAAAATATACGTAAGGTTGTCCCGTATGTACCGGGCGAGCAGCCGAAGAAGCAGAATATTATTAAGCTGAACACGAACGAGAATCCGTACCCACCGGCTCCGGGAGTCGCAGAAGCAGTAAAAAGTGTGGATATTGATAGACTCCGTATGTATCCGGATCCGCTTGTGACGGATCTGGTAGAGGCGATCGCTTCGAATTATCAGGTAAAGAATGAGCAGGTGTTTGTCGGTGTCGGATCGGATGATGTGCTGGCGATGATCTTTATGACCTTCTTTAATTCCAAGAAGCCGATTCTGTTCCCGGATATCACTTATTCGTTCTATGACGTGTGGGCAGATATGCTCCGCATTCCGTATGAGCAGATCCCGCTGGATGAGGATTTTAAGATTTGCCCGAAGGATTACAGCAGAGAGAACGGCGGTGTGATCTTCCCGAATCCGAATGCACCGACCGGCGAGCTGATGGATCTTGCGCAGATCGAGGAGATCATTCAGGCGAATCCGGATGTCATTGTTGTTGTGGATGAGGCATATATTGATTTTGGAGGAGTGAGTGCGCTGCCACTTATTGACAAGTACGACAATGTGATCGTTGTGCAGACCTTCTCTAAGTCCCGCTCGATGGCCGGATCACGTATCGGCTTTGCAATCAGCAATCCGACGTTGATCAAGTATTTAAATGATGTAAAATACTCCTTTAATTCTTACACGATGGACACGGTCACAATCGCTGCCGGTACTGCGGCAATGAATGACCTGGCATATTTTGAGATGACAAGGGACAAAATTATTCAGACAAGAGAATGGACGAAGCAGGAATTAAAGCGCCTCGGATTCGTGTTTGGCGATTCGAAGAGCAACTTTATTTTTGCCATGCATCCGGATGTATCCGGTGTCGCTTTGTTTGAGGCACTTCGTGAGCATGATATCTTTGTGCGCCACTTCAGCAATCCAGCGCGCATCAACGAATATCTGCGTATCACGATCGGAACGGATGAACAGATGAAGACGTTTATCGCCTTCCTCGAGGATTATTTAAATAAGAATTAGGTTAAAGTGAGGATTTATTTTTATGATTGACTATCTGGTCGTATTTTTTGTATCTATGGTTCCGCTGATCGAACTGCGTGGTGCAATCCCGATCTCGCAGATTAGGCATCTTCCGATCATCCAGTCATATATTATCGCGATCATCGGTAATATGCTGCCGGTTCCGATCATCTATCTGTTCGCACGCAAGGTACTTGAGTGGGGGGCGGATAAGCCTTTGATCGGCGGCTTCTTCAGCTGGTGCCTCGAGAAAGGGGAGAAAGGCGGTAAGAAGCTGCAGCAGAAAGCGGGCAGAGGTCTGTTCTTAGCCCTCCTTCTTTTCGTCGGAATTCCGCTTCCGGGAACCGGCGCGTGGACGGGAACACTGGCAGCGAGCATTTTGGATATGGATTTTAAATCGACGGTGGTGGCTGTCATGCTTGGTGTCCTGCTTGCGGGTGTGATCATGATGGTACTCAGTTTTGCCGGAGTTAGTATTTTTTGATGAGAGAATAAACTATGAGTAAGAAACAACATAAAGTAAAGCCAATCCCGCGACAGATCCGGTGGGATAAGCTTGACAATACCGCACACCTCTTCCCGTCGATCGCGGGGGAGAGTATGACGAATGTGTACCGTATCAGTGTGGAACTGAACGAAGAAGTGCAGCGGGAGGCGCTGCAGCAGGCTTTGGACATTGTCCTTCCGAAGTTCGACGGATTTAACGTAAGACTTAGAACCGGTGTGTTCTGGTATTATTTTGAAGAGAATGGAAAGAAAGCGCCAAAGGTGACGGAGGAGGCGATGTTTCCGTGTCGCTATATCCGTCAGAACCGCAACCGGAATTATCTGTTCCGCGTGACCTATTACGGCTGCCGGATCAATCTGGAAGTGTTTCACGTACTGACGGACGGCATGGGCGGCATCAATTTCCTTAGGGAGCTCACCTACCAGTATCTGCGTCTCACACATCCGGAGCTTGCAAAGCTAAAGGGTGATTCACTGACGCAGGGCACATCCTTAAATAGAGAGGACAGCTTTGTAAAGAACTACAAATCAAGTAAGCCAAGTGGCTTTAACAGGCAGAAGGCGTATCTTTTAAAGCTGGAAAAGGTACCTGATGGAGAGTTTGGGCTGATACATGGCATGATGCCTGTATCACAGCTGAAGCAGGTCTGCCACCGCTATGGAGTTTCCATAAATGATTATCTGGTAGCATGCTTTGTGTGGAGTGTGTATCAGGAGTGTTTTCACGGCATGCCAAACGATATGCCTGTCAGGGTTGCGGTTCCTGTGAATCTTCGTCCTTATTTTGACTCGGTGACCACAAAGAACTTTTTTGTCATGATATCTGCTGAGTTCAGACCGCAAAACAGCACCTACACATTTGAGGAGGTGCTTAAAATAGTGACGGATTCCATCAATTCACAGATTTCTAAGGAGCATCTGGAGGATCTTTTCTCATACAGTGTGTCAAATCAGAAAAATATCCTGATGAGACCGGTGCCTCTTTTTATAAAAAATCTGGCAATGAAGGCGGTCTATACGCAGTCAGCACTGGCAAACACCACCACTATCACCAATATTGGAAATATAAAGGTGGAGCCGGAATACGAGCCGTATATAACAGGCTTTTATTCCTTTATACCAATGTCCAAGGGACAGCCTATGAAGGGCACAATATGCTCCTACAAGGACACGCTGGTGTTTACTTTCTCATCTATTCTGGCCGATACGATGATTCAGAGAAGCTTTTTTAAGAAGCTTGTAAATGACGGAGTGGAAGTGACAATTGAGACAAATGGAGAGTATTATGACTAAATGCATGAAATGCGGTGTATATATAACCGATAATACCGATAAATGCCCACTCTGCCAGCAGGTTGTGGCACCTGTTGAACAGCCATCGGACAACGGTACGAGATACCCTGATGTCAAGGGTGCATCAAGAAAGTACAGATTACTGGAAAATATTATATTGTTTCTGTCTATAGTTGGACAGATTGTGCTGACAACTGTTGATTACATGACAGACCGGGAAATAAACTGGAGCTTTATAGTGCTTCTTGTTGTAATCTATGCGAATGTGACGCTTCGCCTGGCAATAGTCGGAAGAAACGGATATATTTTTAAAATTGTAAGCACATTTGTGTTCACGGTGCTGTTTCTCGAGGGAATAGACCTGCTTACAGGCGCCAGTGGCTGGGCACTTACATTTGTGTTCCCAAGTGCCATATTGGCGATGGTTCTTGCTACAATTATACTTATGATAGTAAACATAAGAAACTGGCAGAGCTACATGATGATGCAGCTTTTTCTTGTGCTGATGAGCGCGATTGCGATGATACTTGTGGCAGTCAAGGTCATATGGTTCCCATATCTGGCAATGGGAGCGATGGGAGCATCGCTGTTTTTGTTCCTCGGAACACTGATTATAGGTGACAAAAGAGCCAGAACAGAGCTGAAACGGAGATTTCATATATGATAGGCTTTCATGGAATAGGAAATTCGCATATGTTTGAGGATGAGGAGATGGGAAGCTACCATCCGGAAATTGAAAACGGCAGCAGGAATGGTGATAATGAAACAGGAATAATAGGAGCTTTGGGTAATAAGCTTGAAAAGACATTTAAGAACTCATTATCTGCCATGAAAAGTGACCATGAGGAAAAAGTCCATAGCAATGCAGCTGTGGCAGATGAAGAAGTCAGTATACAAGGGAAAATCCTTGCTAATCTGATGGGACATATCACAAATGACCTTGCAATCGGTAAAAAAATAAAATCCGGAGAGCTCAGGAAGCGCATGAAGGAACCTTCATGGCTTGTTCCGGACTGCTTTGTGACAGAGGATATAGATATGGAAGGCTTCACGATGAAGCTTTTATCATCAAAGGAAAACCCAAATACAGAGCGTGTGATACTGCAGCTGCATGGTGGCGGATATATGGGTGCAGTGCGCAATGCATACTATGTGTTTGCAGGCCTTTATAATGAGGTAAGCGAGGGCTGCTCAGTGC
>OGKS01001241.1_pt1 | contig 12500 bp, 10 predicted proteins | sample 1572491 | NCBI WGS metagenome assembly OGKS01 (sample SAMEA2582153, study PRJEB24529) | metagenome | biome: Human gut stool | place: China | collected 2011
CTTAAATAGGCGGTATTTTTTGGTAAAGAAATGTGCTTCACGAATTTATATGTTTCTGATTTTTGCTTTCCTTTATCTTCCGATCATTGTATTAATTGCATTGTCATTTAATAATTCGAAGACAAAGGTTGTCTGGGGCGGTTTCACACTTCGCTGGTACACAAGCTGCTTCCAGGATGAGAAGATCATGTCTGCATTTGTCACTACGCTGCAGATTACGTTTCTCTCTGCGATCATTGCAACCTTAATCGGCACACTTGCCGCTTTGGGAATTAACGCAATGCGCAAGCGCAATCAGACAATTTATCTTGGTGCGACGAACATTCCACTTCTGAATGCAGATATCGTTACCGGTATTTCGATGATGTTATTATTTGTAAAATTCATGGATCTTGGATTTGTAACCGTGCTGATCGCACATATTACATTCAGTATTCCTTATGTCATCTTAAATGTAATGCCAAAGCTCAGACAGGTCAACCGAAACACCTATGAAGCAGCGTTAGATCTCGGAGCGACACCAATGTACGCCTTTTACAAGGTAACCTGGCCGGAAATCCGTTCCGGTGTGTTTAGTGGATTTATGATGGCTGTCACGATGTCGCTCGATGATTTCAGCATTACGTATTTCACGAAGGGAGCCGGTGTCAATACCCTCTCCACCATGCTTTACACAGAGCTTCGTAAAGGAATCAAACCTGAATTGTATGCTCTGTCCACGATTCTGTTCTTTGCGGTTCTGATCATTCTTCTGCTCGGTAATGTACATCCTGGCAAGAAAGCCATAACCGACAAAAATTAAAAACATATTATACAACTGTATCTAATTTGAAAGGAGTTTATAAATGAAAAAAAGATTATTAAGTATGACACTCGTTCTTGCCCTTGCTGCCGGATGTCTCGCAGGCTGCGGAGGAAGTTCCGACAGCGCCGGAAGCGGCGAAACTATCACCGTATTAAATTATGGAAAATACATTGATGAAGACGCCGTAAAACAGTTTGAGAAAGAAACCGGAATCAACGTAAAATACGAGGAATACGAAAGTCCTGAGGAAATGTACACAAAGTATAAAGCAGGTTCTATCGATTATGATGTCATCTGCTCTTCTGAATATATGGTTGAGAAGCTGATCAAAGAAGGCGAAGTATTAGAGATGGATTATGCCGGAATGGGGAATTACAAAAATCTCGATTCCACAATCGTTGATATGACATCTTCTTACGATAAGGATCACACCTACTCTCTCCCATATTTCTACGGAACACTCGGTCTTCTTTATAACAAAACCGAAGTAGATCCTTCAGTTGTAAAAAGCTGGGATTGCTTATGGGATCCGACCTATGAGGATGAAATCATCATGGAGAATTCCGTGCGTGATACCTTCGCGCCTGCACTTATTGACCTTGGTTATTCTTTAAATGAGACGGATGAAAGTCATCTTCGCGAAGCTCTTGATGTATTAAAGAAACAGAAAGACGATAAAATCGTATACGGCTACTATGTCGACGAGACTGCTGATGCCATGATTGGCGAGGAAGCATTGATTGCACTCTGCTATTCCGGAGAAGCCGCACTTGCCATAAATGAGAACGAAAATCTGGATTATTCCGTACCGGAAGAAGGCTCCAACCTCTGGATTGATTCCTGGTTTGTACCTAAAACCTGTAAGAACCAGGATGCTGCAATGCAGTTCTTAAACTTCATCTGCCGCGATGATATTGCAGAGGCAAACTTTGAATATGTTCAGTATGCTTCTCCTATTACTTCTGTTGTTGAGAATCAGGATGCCGACATCAAGGCAAACGAGGCAATTAATCCAAGCAGTGAATCGATCAAGCGCTGCGAAATCTACACCGCTTTGGACGATGAATCCACCAAACTTTACAGTAACTTATGGCAGGAATTATTATCCAACTAATTTTAGCGAAAAGTATTGCTTTTTGAAATAAATCATGCTAAAGTAAGACCACGATATTCACCGTATCGTGGTCTTTATTCTATGTACAATTCGTACAGATTTCCCCGACATAGTTACGATTCACCAGAAGGAGAATTATGAACTATCAGGAATTTATATCCTCAATGAGGACGGAACTGTCTGATCGCATTACCCCAGGTGCAACATTAAAGATTCAGACGATCACCAAGAACAACGGCACGCACTATGATGGACTTATCATATTACAACCGGGTTCTAACATAGCCCCGACCATCTATTTAACCCCATACTATCACCGCTATCTTGAAGGTGTTCCGCTGGAAGATATCTATAACGATATTCTGGTAACTTACAAGAAACACCTCCCGGAATCGGATTTTGACATCGAAATGTTTACCGACTTTAAACGAGCGCGATCCCACATTGTTATGCGCCTTGTCAGTAAAAAATACAATAAAGATCTGCTATCCGACATTCCTTACATCGATTACTGTGATCTTGCAGTTATCTTCTATTGTCTGGTCTATGCAGATTCGGATAATCAGGGAAGTATTCTTATTCACAATTCACATATGCACATGTGGAATACATCTGTTGATGAACTACATTTGCTCGCCAAACAGAATACGCCCAGTCTTCTTCCTTACAAACTGATTCCGATGGCAGATCTCCTCAAATCACACCCATTGGTGCATGCGCTCGACCTCGAAGAAGTTTCGATGTATATTCTCACAAACAAATATAAGACCAATGGTGCCACCGTGCTTCTATATGAAGGCATGATTGAAGCACTTGGAGAATATTTTCATATGGATCTGATTATTCTTCCAAGCAGTATCCATGAATTAATTCTTATGCCAGTAGAAAACTTTGATCCAGAGGAATTACAATATTATACTCAGGTTGTCCAGGAAGTAAACGAAAACCAGGTTGCAGATGACGAAGTACTGTCAGATCATGCATACTTCTACAATCGCAAGACTCACCAATTTATCAGCAACACCTAAAAAAGGATCCGGTGCCATAAAAAGCACCGGATCTTCACTATTTCATATCACACAAAGAATCGTACAGTTTCTCATATTCTCCTGCCGATTTATTCCAGGAGAAATCCTGTGCCATCGCACGCTGCATCATATCTTCCCATGCTTTCCTCTCATCACGGAAGACATGATATGCATACTCAACAACATACTTCATATCATCTGCGTTAAAATTGCAGAACGAGAAACCAGTTCCTGTATTTTCATATTCATTATAGGCTTGTACCGTATCCTTAAGTCCCCCCGTCTCACGCACGATTGGAATCGTTCCGTATCGCATAGACATCATCTGGCTGAGTCCGCATGGCTCAAATAGAGATGGCATTAAGAAAGCGTCTGCAGATGCATAGATCTTGTGTGCTTTCTCTTCCGAATAACCGATGTATGCGGATACCTTGTCCGGATACTGCGAATGAAAATGATGAAACACATTCTCAAACTTACTCTCACCAGTTCCTAAGATCACAATCTGTACATCCAGCTGGCTTACCAGGTCATCCATAATATAAGAAACAAGGTCAAAACCTTTCTGTTCTGTCAACCTTGAGACAATTCCAATGACAAACGCGCTCTCACGCACCGAAAGTCCCAGTTCCTTCTGCAAAGCCGCTTTATTCGCTTTCTTCCCGCTTAAAACCGACTTGCTTGAAAAATTCGACTCAATATACGGATCCGTCTGTGGATTAAACTCGTCATAATCAATACCGTTTAAGATACCATAGAGTACGTTTCTTCTGGCATTCATCAGTCCGTGAAGACCTTCGCCGCCCTCCTGTGTCGTAATCTCATTCGCATAGCTCGGGCTGACAGTTGTGACAGCATCCGCATAGACAACTCCACCCTTTAAATAGTTTGCTTCACCATAGGATTCCAGTTCTTTGTCATTGAATATCTGTTCCGGCAATCCGGTAATATCAATAACCTCACGTATGCGCCAGCGTCCCTGAAATTTCAAATTATGAATCGAAAATACCGTCTTGATGCCGGCATAGAAATTATCATCGCCAAACGCCGTATGAAGATATACCGGAACCAGACCTGTCTGCCAGTCGTGACAATGAATCACATCCGGAGCGTAGTCGATATATGGCAGAGATGCAAGTACCGCCTTAGAAAAATATGCAAATTTCTCTACGTCCTCATATATATTATTATATGGAGATGATCCTGCAAAATAAAATTCATTATCAACAAAATAATAATGAATACCCCGGTATTCAGATTCTAAGATACCAACATACTGTTTGCGCCAGTTCAAATTCACATAGAAGTGGCAGACGAAACGAAGATTCGGCAGAAAGGCCGCGTCCATGCACGCATACTTCGGAAGCATAACACGCACATCATATTCATTCCGGTCAAAATATTTCGGCAACGAGCCAACAACATCTGCAAGTCCTCCGGTCTTAATATAAGGCACTGCCTCAGATGAAACAAACAGAATCTTCTTCATTAAAAACCACCTCCATAATGAGAAAGAACCCTTCTCTTCTCCCCTATCGGTTCTTCATTTGTAATCGTATCTTATCTGTAATTAGCGCAATAAACTCGGAATTGGTCGGCTTCCCCTTGCCATTGCTGATCGTATACCCAAACAATTCATCCAATGTATCCATTTTACCTCTGCTCCACGCAACCTCGATTGCATGACGGATTGCCCGTTCCACACGGCTTGGTGTCGTCTGGTACTTCTTAGCAATTCCCGGATATAACACTTTGGTAACCGAATTGAGCATATCCATATTATGTACCGACATAATGATCGCCTCACGAAGATACTGATATCCCTTGATATGAGCCGGAACGCCAACCTCATGGATCATCTCCGTCACGTCCTCCTCTAAAGATTGATTCAGATACTGCTGATTATGATTCTCCAATGATGTGTTATTTCTTACATCCTTTACATTTCTACGATTGCGCACCGACTTAATTCGATCGAGGATCTGCGTATAATCAAAAGGCTTCATAATATAATAGTCGGCGCCTTTTGCAAATGCATCCTCCGTAATACATTCATTACCAACCGCACTGATCATCAGAAATGTCGGTCGGTTCTTCATCGTCCCGTCGGAGCGGATTTTCTCAAGTACTCCGAGTCCGTCCAATTTCGGCATGACAATATCCAACAAAACAACATCCGGTTCTTTTTCCTTTATCAAATGGTACGCTTCTTCTCCATCTTTTGCAGTTCCAATTACCTGAAGTTCGTTGTCGCTAGACACAATATCACCTAATAGTTCAAGTGTCATCTGATTGTCATCCGCAATTGCGACATTAAGTTTTCCCATAATGCCCTCCTATTCGAAGGTCAAATTCAGTCATATATACTATACGCGCAATTCAAGTACATTTTTGTCAAATTTTGCAAATAGTATATAAAATAATATATTACAATGCGATTTTTTTTACAATAAAATATGCGTAATTTATTAAGAAAATTATCATAATCACACATATTATATACGGCAAAGAAGCCAGCATCAGCTGGCTTCCTCAAATTGTGAATTATATAATTCTGCATAAAATCCATTTTGTTTCAGTAATGCATCATGGGTTCCCTGTTCAATGATATCTCCATCCTTCATGACAAGAATTAAATCAGCGTCACGAATCGTTGACAAACGGTGGGCGATTACGAAACTGGTTCTTCCCTTCATCAGATTATCCATTGCTTTCTGAATCTCAATCTCAGTTCTGGTATCAACAGACGAAGTTGCTTCATCCAGAATCAGGATTTTGTTGTCTGCAAGAATCGCTCTTGCAATCGTAAGGAGCTGCTTTTGTCCCTGTGATACATTGCTGGCGTCCTCGTTTAGCTCCATCTGATAGCCACCAGGAAGCGTCTGGATAAAGTGATGGGCTCTCGCAGCCTTCGCGGCCGCAATTACTTCCTCATCCGTTGCATCCAGTCGTCCATACCGGATATTCTCCATAATGGTTCCCTTGAAAAGCCAGGTGTCCTGTAACACCATTCCGAACGCATCCCGCAGTTCTCTACGGTTAAAGTCTTTGATGTTACTGCCATCTAAAAGGATCTCTCCGCTGTTCACATCATAGAAACGCATTAAAAGCTTAACCATCGTTGTCTTACCGGCTCCGGTCGGTCCGACAATTGCAATCTTTTGTCCCGGCTTCACATGCGCACTGAAATCATTGATGATCGTCTGGTTTTCATCATATCCGAAATGAACATGAGCAAAGGTAACCTCTCCGGTGATTTTGGCAATGTCTGCCGGATTCTCTACGATCTGCACTTCTTCCTCTTCATCAAGGAATTCAAATACTCTCTCGGAAGCTGCAGACATTGACTGTACCATATTGATGACCTGTGCGATCTGCTGGATCGGCTGTGTAAAATTCTTTACGTACTGAATGAACGCCTGAATATCTCCGATCGTGATAATACTGCGGATTGCAAGAAGTCCTCCCGTTAATGCAACCGACGCATATCCAAGATTTCCTACAAACATCATAATCGGCTGCATCATACCGGATAAAAACTGTGATTTCCAGGCAGAATCATAAAGGATCTTATTCGTACGATCAAATTCCTCAATCGTATCTTTCTCACGGTTGAATGCCTTAATAACAAGATGACCACCGTACACCTCTTCCACCTGACCATTGATATGACCTAAGTATTCCTGCTGTGCACGGAAGAACTTCTGTGATTTCTTCGTTACAAGTCCGATCAAAGCCATCGAGATTGGAAGGATCACTAATGCGATCAACGTCATGAGTGGAGAAATACTAAGCATCATGATAAGTACACCGATCAGCGTAGCGACAGATGTAATAATCGTTGTTATACTCTGATTTAATCCCTGTCCCAGTGTATCGACATCATTTGTAATACGAGAAAGTACTTCACCATAGGTACGACTCTCAAAATACTTCATCGGCATACGGTTGATCTTCTCCGAAATCTCCTTACGAAGCTGGTAACACACCTTCTGCGTAATACCGGTCATGATCCATCCCTGCATAAATGAAAAGACTGCACTGAGCAGATACAACCCTAAAACAAATAAGAGAATGCTTCCGATTCTGCCAAAATCAATGCTTCCGGTTCCCTGAATCTTCGCCATCAGGCCTTCGGTCAACGCAGTCGTTGCTTTGCCGAGAATTTTTGGTCCGATTACAGTAAAGACCGTCGAGCAGGCTGCCAAAAGCATAACTGCGAAGATTCCCACCTTATATTTTGCTATATACTGAATTAATTTCTTGATTGACTTCTTGAAATTCTTAGGTTTCTCACCTGGTTGCATACGACCGTGCCCCATCGGTCCTCTTCTTCTTTGAGGCGTACGTTTCAATTCCTGATCACTCATTGGATGCCACCTCGCTTTCCTCAAGTCCAAGTTCTTTTGCAGACAACTGTGATTTTGCAATCTGCTGGTATACTTCACAGGACTTCATCAGTTCCTCATGCGTTCCCTTTCCGACGATTCTTCCGTCATCCAGCACCAGAATCTGATCTGCATGAAGAATCGTGCTGATACGCTGCGCAACAATAATCACTGTACAATCCTTTACGTTATCAGACAGTGCTTTACGCAATGCGGCATCTGTCTTAAGGTCCAATGCCGAGAAACTGTCATCAAAAATAAATATCTTTGGATTCTTGGCAATCGCCCGGGCAATCGACAGACGCTGCTTCTGTCCACCGGATACGTTGCTTCCCCCCTGTGCGATCGCACTATCATATTTATCATCCTTGGCATCAATAAATTCGCTCGCCTGCGCAATCTCTGCCGCAAGTCGAATCTCTTCATCCGTTGCATCGTCTCTGCCGAATCTCAGATTGGATGCGATCGTTCCTGAGAAAAGCACGCCTTTTTGCGGAACAAATCCAATTTCTTCACGCAGATCCGACATGCGGATTTTGCGGATATCCTGACCGTCAAGTGTAATGCTTCCTTCCGAAACATCATACAGACGCGGAATCAGATTCACCAGTGTCGACTTACCGCATCCCGTACTTCCAATGATCGCGGTTGTCTTTCCCGGTTCTGCCACAAAATCGATGTCGTGAAGCACATCCTCCTCAGCCCCAGGATACTTGAAATTCACATGATCAAATCGAACAACACCATCGTGTACAGCCAGATTTTGGGGATTCTCATCGTCACGAATAGATGACTGCGTATGAATCACTTCATCAATACGATCTGCTGCTACCGCAGCTCGTGGAAGCATAATCGACATCATCGTCAACATTAAAAATGACATAACAATCATCATCGCATAAGTAATAAATGCCGTCATCGCACCAACCTGCATCGTTCCCGCATCAATCTTATGCGCTCCAACCCAGACGATTCCAACCGTCAGCACATTCATGATCATCATCATACCAGGCATCATAAAGGTCATAACACGGTTGGTAAAAAGCATCGTCTTCGTCAGATCTTTATTGGCATCATCGAAGCGCTCCTCTTCCTTCTTCTCACGCCCGAAAGCACGAATGACAGAAAGACCTGTCAAAATCTCACGCGAAACAAGATTCACGTTATCCACAAGTTTCTGCATCAGCTTAAACTTCGGCATTGTCACAGACATAAGAACCATAACGTAGCCTAAGATAACAACAATTGCAAGGACAATGATCCAACCCATTCCAGCACCGGTCTGCATTACTTTTAACACACCACCGATTCCGAGGATCGGCGCATATGCGATCATTCGAAGCAGCATAACAGAAACCATTTGTATCTGCTGGATATCGTTCGTACTTCTTGTGATTAAAGAAGCGGTCGAGAACTTATCCATCTCCGCATTTGAAAATCCAACGACCTGCTTGAATACTTTTCCTCGAAGTGTCATACCGATTCCGGCACCGACTCTTGAAGCAAACAGTCCGACCAGCACTGTAACTATTCCCATCAAAAATGCCATACCTACCATCTTAAGTCCGGCAGATAGCAGATAGCTTTTCTGAATATGATCCACATCAAGTCCGGCTGCCTTATCACAGGATACCGCATAGGCAACTCCCATCGCCTTCACAAGAGAACTTCCCATCGTGTCGATCGTATCTTCCATGCTGTCACGCATCGAAAGAATCGTATCTTTATCCATCATCTTGTTTTCCAGCATCGTTGCAAAAATCGGGCGTACATCCACACAGGTAGCTTCATACTTATTTCCGTCATCGTCCTCTTTTTCCTGTTGAAACGATTTCAGGTCTGTGCCGAGCATCTGACCAATCTGCTCAACGGTAAGATCTGCAAGCTCCGATTCGTCTTTGCCCATCTGTTTTGCGATAAGACCCTTAAAGGTATCCTCCTCCATCGCACTCATCTGATAGTTCATAATCAGAGGAAGTACCATCTGTTCATCAACTTTATCCAGCTTCTTTTCGGATTTCTCAGAAAGCTCATAGATGCCGTCTTTAAGCGTGTAAAGGCTCTCCCATGTTTTACACTCATCCTCCGTCATAATAAACTGTGCCATCTTAAATTCATCTTCTGTAAGTGACTCCGGCACCACATGTTCTACACCATTATTCTGGATTCCAACATCAATAATATCCGATGTATATGCCGGAAGAGACAGATCACACCACGCCTGCACAAAAAGCAAAGCGATCACAATCACAATCGTCTTCCAATACGGAAGCATGTTTTTAAATATGCTCTTCATTCTCCTGCTCCTTTCTGCCTTTTACCTTTCTAGCCTTCAGTTCCTGATCTGCAATCTCATATATGTGATTCAAATAAGTAACCAGACGTCTGATTTCGTCTTCATCAACCTGCTCCATGACCGCGCGTCCGTATTCGCGCATCGTCTCTCTGACTTCAAGTGTAATCTTCTCACCTTCCGGTGTCAGTTCAACATAAGTATTTCTGCGATCCTTTTTGTTGACATTACGCTCAATATATCCTTTTTCTTCCAACCCTCTAAGCGTCCGCGATACTGCAGGTGGAAGCACCCCGGCCTTTGCAGCGAGCTCAGAAATCGTCATCTGTCCTTCTTTCCCTTTATCCATGATCATACTCATCGTGAAGAAATCCATCCTGCTGATCTGCGGAAACAGATCATTGAACTTTAATTTACGAAACTGATTCATCACATGAAACAGATCTTCATATGTGGTTCCCATACTTACTCATCCTCTTTTTGTCTCATTTGTTAACACTGTTATGTATTTGCATGCGTTAAATAATAACACCGGCAAATTACTGCGTCAAGTAATTTGCCGGTGTTCATTTTAATTTTATATTTACTTTATAATTTTCTGAGATTATCTTACTTTCGAAAGGAACTCCTGAAGTCTCGCATTGCTCGGATGATCAAAGAAGGTTTCAGGATCCTCATCCTCCTGAATATTCCTTTCGTCAATAAAAAGCACACGGTTCGCAACTTCTCTCGCGAATCCCATCTCATGCGTTACCACGATCATCGTCATTCCGTCTTCCGCAAGTTCCTTCATAATTTCAAGAACCTCACCGACCATCTCCGGATCAAGCGCCGATGTCGGCTCATCAAAAAGAATCACATCCGGGTTCATCGCCATCGTACGGGCGATCGCGATACGCTGCTTCTGACCTCCGGACAATGTATTCGGATAAGCCTCCGCTTTCTCAGCCAGACCGACTCTTGTAAGTAATCGAAGTGCCTCTCTCTCGGCGTCGCCTTTTGGCACATTCTTAAGCTTCATCGGAGCAAGCATGATATTTTCTTTCACGGTCATATTCGGAAACAGATTAAACTGCTGGAATACCATTCCAATCTTCTGACGAACATGGTTGATATTTGTTTTCTTATCAAGAAGATCTGTTCCCTCAAAAATAATCTGTCCATGCTCCGGACGCTCCAATAAATTCAAGGAACGAAGGAATGTCGACTTACCGCATCCAGACGGACCGACAATTGCAATAACCTCGCCTCTGTAAATATTCGTGCTCAGATTCTCAAGAACAACATGATCTCCGTACGATTTGCACAAGTCCTTTACTTCTATTAATAATTCTCTATCTAGCATCTTTCTTCAGTCTCCTTTCCAGGCGTCCGACAAGAAATGTCAGGAACATAACGATCACAAGGTATACAAGTGCAACCGCAATCAGTGGCATAAACGCCTCGTAGGTATTGCTTCGGATGATATCGCCAGCTTTGGTCAAATCGATCAGTCCGATATATCCGACAATGGAACTTTCCTTTAACAAAGCGATAAATTCATTACACATTGCAGGAAGTGCATTCTTGACCGCCTGTGGCAGGATAATATGAATCATCGTCTGTCCATAGGTAAATCCAAGGCTTCGACCAGCCTCAAACTGTCCGATTTCAACTGACATAATACCGGCACGGATTGCTTCTGCCACATATGCACCGGAATTTAATCCAAACGCAAGAACTGCTGTCATAATCGGATTCGCCTTCACCGAGGCAAAAATGACATAATACATAATAAGAAGCTGAACCATCATTGGCGTTCCACGGAATATTGTCAGATACACCTTTACGATAGCATTTAAAACCCGAATGCCAAGCTTTTTCTCATCATTTCTGTCGTTTGCGACACGAATGATTGCAAACAGGAATCCAAGAATAATACCGATCACACCTGCAAAAAACGTAATGATCAACGTATTACGAAGACCCTTTGGTATATACTGCCATCTGTCTTTTTCAATAAATACCTGCTTGAATTTCTCAACCAGGCTCTGCTGGTTAGCACCCTCGCCGGTATTTACGATAATGACCTGCTTTGCTGTCGTATAGGATTCCGAGAAGTTAATATTTTTCAAGCGGTCTTCCGTTACCGTCAGTCCTGCCGCACCAAAATCGGCTTTTCCGGACTGTACCGCAGCAATGATCGAATCAAACTCCATATCCGAGATCACTAAGTTCATGCCAAGCTTATCTGCGATTGCCTGCGCCATATCCGCATCGATTCCGACAATGGTTCCATTCTCATAATATTCATAAGGAGGGAACGCAGCGTTGGTAGCCATCGTAAGCGTTCCGTTGTCTCTTATCACATCGTCCGAGGATACATATGGAGTCTTTCCGGCATCCACTCCAATATAATTATTGATAATTGATTCGAGTGTTCCATCCTGCTTAAGCTCATCCAATGCACCATTGATCTTGTCAAGCAGTTCATCATTTCCTTTTGCCACACAGATGGCATAATCCTCATTCGTAAATTCCTCGTCAAGAATCTTAAGTTCCGGATTCTTATCCACGAATGCCAATGCCGGCTGCTCGTCAATGATCACACAGTCAATCTTGTTCTGCTTTAAGGCCTGTACGGCATCAGCACCCTTATTGTAGCGCACGACTTCTGTTCCTGCGTCATCACCTTCATAATCGGATGCGTAGGTATCTCCGACCGTACCGATCTGTACACCGATCTTCGCGCCTTCGAGATCATCCACCCCGGAAATCACTTTATCCGGCGCCTGATCCGCATTCTTTTGTCCGCATGCAGTCAGTGTCAGCAGCATCAAAGCTGTAAGAAGGATCACTGCAAGGGAGCGTTTCCTTGTTTGCATTTTTCTCA
>OGKS01001242.1_pt1 | contig 12497 bp, 7 predicted proteins | sample 1572491 | NCBI WGS metagenome assembly OGKS01 (sample SAMEA2582153, study PRJEB24529) | metagenome | biome: Human gut stool | place: China | collected 2011
TATTTGTTAAGGATGAGGACTTTTTTTATTTACTTGTATTTTGTCTTTTTTACATATAAAACCGTATATTTGTTGCCACTTTTGCAAAAGGATAAAAACGAATGGTTTCAGTAGATAATTTGAAAGTAGAGTTTGGAGTAACGCCTCTGTTTGAGGATGTGTCATACGTTATCAATAAGAGAGATCGTATTGCGCTGGTCGGGAAGAATGGGGCCGGTAAGTCTACTATGCTTAAGATATTGGCAGGAATACAGGCGCCTACTTCAGGTAGTGTTTCTGTTCCGCGTGATGTGACGATAGGCTATCTGCCTCAAGTCATGATTCTGAGTGATAAACATACTGTGATGGAAGAGGCGGAGATGGCTTTTGAACATATCTTTGACTTGCAGGCTAGTATTGAGAGAATGAATCAGGAGTTGGCGGATAGAACAGATTATGATTCAGAAAACTATCATAAACTGATTGAGAAATTCACACATGACAATGAACGCTTTCTGATGATGGGAGGTACCAATTATACGGCTGAGATAGAACGTACATTGATGGGGTTGGGATTTAGCCGGGAGGATTTTAACCGTCCTACATCTGAGTTCAGTGGTGGATGGCGTATGCGTATAGAGTTGGCCAAGTTGCTGTTGCGACGGCCCGATGTGTTGCTGTTGGACGAGCCTACCAATCATCTGGATATAGAAAGCATTCAATGGTTGGAAAACTTTTTGAAGACAAGTGCGGGGGCCGTTGTATTGGTGAGTCACGACCGCGCATTTATTAATAATGTGACCAATCGTACGATTGAAATATCTTGCGGGCATATCTATGATTATAAAGTGGCTTACGATGAGTTTGTGGTATTGCGCAAAGAGCGTCGTGAGCAGCAATTGCGTGCATACGAGAACCAGCAGAAGCAAATTCAGGATACGGAAGATTTCATAGAGCGTTTCCGTTATAAGGCTACCAAGGCTGTCCAGGTGCAGAGCCGCATCAAGCAATTGGAAAAAATAGTTCCTATTGAAATTGATGATGAAGATAATTCAGCCTTACGGTTGAAGTTTCCGCCTGCCATGCGTTCCGGCAATTATCCGGTCATTTGTGACGGGGTGAAGAAAGCATATGGCAGTCATATCGTTTTTCACGATGTGACTTTGACTATTAATCGAGGTGAGAAGGTGGCTTTTGTCGGAAAGAACGGGGAAGGTAAGTCCACTTTGGTGAAATGTATAATGGACGAAATCCCATACGAAGGTAAACTGACCATCGGGCACAACGTACAGATTGGTTATTTTGCTCAGAATCAAGCCTCTTTGTTGGACGAGAACCTCACGGTCTTTCAAACGATAGATGATGTGGCGAAAGGGGAGATCCGTAATAAAATACGAGACTTGTTGGGTGCATTTATGTTTGGCGGCCCCGAAGCTTCCATGAAGAAGGTGAAAGTGCTCAGTGGTGGAGAACGTACTCGTCTTGCCATGATCAAACTATTGTTGGAACCGGTGAATCTGTTGATTTTAGATGAGCCTACTAATCACTTGGATATGAAAACCAAAGATATCCTGAAACAAGCTTTGGTGGACTTTGACGGCACATTGATTGTTGTGTCTCATGACCGTGACTTTTTGGACGGATTAGTGACGAAAGTGTATGAATTTGGGAATAAAAAGGTAAAAGAACATCTCTGTGGTATCTATGAGTTCCTGGAAACAAAGAAAATGGAAAGTTTGCAGGAGTTGGAAAAATCAAATTACAGATTAAAGGTGGCGCTGCGAATCCTTCTCCTCCCGTAGGACCTGCACTTGGTTCAAAGGGTATCAACATCATGGGATTCTGCAAAGAGTTCAACGCCAGAACCCAGGATAAGGCAGGCAAAATCATTCCTGTTGTTATCACTTACTACACCGATAAATCATTCAGCTTCGAACTCAAGACTCCTCCTGCAGCTGTACAGCTCAAAGAGGCAGCCAAGGTGAAGAGTGGCTCAGCTCAGCCTAACCGCCAGAAAGTTGGTAAAGTAACTTGGGAGCAGGTAAAAGCAATCGCTGAGGACAAACTGAAGGATCTTAACTGCTTTACTGTAGCATCGGCTATGCGCCTTGTTGCAGGAACAGCAAGAAGTATGGGTATCACTGTAGAGGGAGACTTCCCTGAAAATGTTTAATAACTTCAATTTTTAAGAAATGAAACTGACAAAAAATCAAAAATCAGTAGCTGATAAGGTTGAAGCAGGGAAGGCATACACACTGAAAGAGGCTTCAGAGCTGGTAAAGGAAATCACCACTACCAAGTTCGACGCTTCTCTCGATATTGATGTACGCTTGGGCGTTGACCCGCGTAAGGCTAACCAGATGGTTCGTGGCGTGGTTTCACTGCCCGCCGGTACTGGTAAGGTTACACGCGTGCTCGCACTCTGTACTCCTGATCAGGAAGCTGCCGCTAAAGAGGCAGGTGCCGACTATGTAGGTCTTGACGAGTATATCGAGAAGATCAAGGGCGGCTGGACAGATGTTGACGTAATCATCACAATGCCTTCTTGCATGGGTAAGATTGGTCCTATCGGCCGTATCCTCGGTCCGCGTGGATTGATGCCTAACCCTAAGAGCGGCACTGTAACTATGGACGTTGCTAAGGCAGTTAAGGAAGTAAAGCAGGGTAAGATTGACTTTAAGGTTGATAAGGCTGGTATCGTCCACACATCAATCGGTAAGGTTAGCTTCACTCCGGAGCAGATTTATCAGAATGCTAAGGAGTTCATCGCTACCATCATCAAGCTCAAGCCTGCTGCTGCTAAAGGTACATACATCAAGAGTATCTTTATTTCGAGCACTATGAGTAAGGGTATCAAGGTTGATCCTAAATCAGTTGAGTAACTCTAAAAGTTTTGTAAAATGAAGAAAGAAGTAAAAGATACTATTATTGCTGAGCTCGGTGCGAAGTTGAAGGAATATTCTCACTTCTACCTTGTTGACCTCGCAGGTCTCAACGCCGAGGCTACAAGCAATCTGCGTCGCAAGTGCTTCAAGAGCGAGATCAAGATGATCGTCGTTAAGAACAGTCTCCTCCGTGAGGCTTTCCAGGCAAGCGACATAGATTTCGAGCCGATGTATGACTCACTTAAGGGTACTACAGCTGTTATGTTCTGCAACACAGCTAACGTTCCCGCTAAGCTGCTGAAGGAATACAAGAAAGAGGGCGTACCTGCACTCAAGGCTGCTTATGCTGAGGAGACTATCTTCGGCGCTGACCAGCTCGAGGCACTCGTAGCTCTCAAGAGCAAGAACGAGGTTATCGCAGATATCGTGGCATTGCTGCAGTCTCCTGCAAAGAACGTTGTTTCTGCTCTCCAGTCAGGCGCAAACACTATTCACGGTGTGCTTAAGACTTTGGGCGAGCGTCCTGAATAATACATCTCCAAGTCACAAAACATTAATATTAAAAACAATTAAAATTTTAGAATAAAATGGCAGATATCAAAGCTATTGCTGAAGAGTTGGTAAATCTCACAGTAAAGGAAGTAAATGAGTTGGCAACAGTCCTCAAGGAAGAGTACGGCATCGAGCCTGCTGCAGCTGCTGTAGCTGTAGCCGCTGGTCCTGCTGCTGCAGGTGAGGCTGCTGAGGAGAAGACATCTTTCGATGTTATCCTCGCTGAGGTAGGTGCTGCAAAGCTCCAGGTAGTAAAGGCAGTTAAGGAAGCTTGCGGTCTTGGCTTGAAGGAAGCTAAGGACCTCGTAGACGGTGTTCCTGCTAAGATCAAGGAAGGTCTCTCTAAGGACGAGGCTGAGAACTTGAAGAAGGCTATCGAGGAAGCTGGTGCTAAGGTAGAGCTCAAGTAATTTAACATTACGTTGACAACCAGAACGCTTGGTTGCTGTGTACGTAATGCGTACGGACAATAAATCGGTAACCAAACGTTTCAAAATTTTTATACGGTTAGGATCTTCCAAGTAGGCGGGTCCTAACCTTTTTGTGTCTTTTCACATACATTGATTTTTATCACCCTATAATAACTTCTGATGGCTTCAAAAATTGTTGATAACAGAGTAAACTTTGCCAGCGTCCATAATCCGTTACCTTATCCGGATTTTCTCGATGTGCAGCTCAAGTCTTTCAAAGACTTCCTACAGTTGGACACTCCGCCTGAGGAACGCAAGAATGACGGCTTGTATAAGGTGTTCTCAGAGAACTTCCCTATCACCGACACACGTAATAATTTCGTTCTTGAGTTCTTGGATTACTATATCGACCCGCCCCGTTACTCAATTGACGAGTGCCTTGAGCGCGGTCTGACATATAGCGTACCCTTGAAGGCTAAGATGAAACTCTACTGTACGGATCCCGACCATGAGGACTTCGGCACATTCATACAGGACGTATTCCTTGGCACAATCCCATATATGACTTCTAATGGCACCTTCGTAATCAATGGTGCCGAGCGTGTTGTTGTTTCACAGTTGCACCGTTCGCCGGGCGTATTCTTCGGCCAGGGTGTTCATGCTAACGGCACTGTGCTCTATTCTGCACGTATCATCCCGTTTAAGGGTTCATGGATTGAGTTTGCTACTGACATTAACAATGTTATGTATGCTTACATCGACCGTAAGAAGAAGTTGCCAGTAACTACTCTTCTTCGTGCCATGGGCTACGAGCAGGACAAGGATATCCTCCAGATATTCGATCTTGCTGAGGAGATGAAGGTCAACAAGAAGAACATGAAGGCTGCTATCGGCCGCAAGCTTGCTGCACGTGTGCTCAAGTCGTGGAACGAGGACTTCGTTGACGAGGATACCGGCGAGGTTGTATCTATTGAGCGCAACGAGGTTATCATGGAGCGTGAAACTGAGCTGACTGAGGACAACATTGAGGATATTCTCGAGTCAGGTGCTTCGACCATTCTCGTACACAAGGATGCCGAGGCTGCCAACAAGTATGCTATCATCTTCAATACTCTTGCCAAGGACCCGTCTAACTCTGAGAAGGAGGCTGTGCTCTATATCTACCGCCAGCTCCGTAACGCTGACCCTGCTGATGACGCATCGGCTCGCGAGGTGTTCCAGAACCTTTTCTTCTCTGACAAGCGTTACGACTTGGGCGAGGTAGGCCGCTACCGTATCAACAAGAAGCTCGGTCTTGACACCGATTCTGAGGTACGCGTGCTGACTAAGGATGATATCATCGAGATTATCAAGTATCTTATCCAGCTGGTTAACTCTAACGCTACGGTCGACGATATCGACCACCTCTCTAACCGTCGCGTACGCACCGTTGGTGAGCAGCTGAGCAACCAGTTCTCTATAGGTTTGGCTCGTATGAGCCGTACCATCCGTGAGCGTATGAACGTACGCGACAACGAGGTGTTCCAGCCTACCGACCTTATCAACGCCAAGACTATCTCAAGCGTTGTAAGCTCGTTCTTCGGCACCAACCCTCTGTCGCAGTTCATGGACCAGACAAACCCGCTTGCCGAGGTTACTCACAAGCGTCGTCTTTCAGCCCTTGGTCCTGGCGGTCTGTCGCGTGAGCGTGCAGGCTTCGAGGTTCGTGACGTTCACTATACACACTACGGTCGTCTGTGTCCTATCGAGAGCCCTGAGGGTCCGAACATCGGTCTTATCTCTTCTCTCTGTGTATACGCTACTATCAATGAGCTTGGCTTCATCGCCACTCCTTACCGTAAGGTGAACGATTCTATCGTCGACCTCGACAACAAGGACGTTGTTTACCTCACAGCTGAGGAAGAGGAAGGCCACATCATCGGTCAGGGTAACGCTCCGCTCCGTGAGGACGGCTCGTTCATACGCGACAACGTTAAGTGCCGCCAGAACGCTGAGTTCCCGGTTGTACCTCCTTCGGATGTAGACCTTATGGACGTATCGCCACAGCAGATTGCTTCTGTATCGGCAGGTCTTATCCCGTTCTTGGAGCATGACGACGGTCACCGTGCGCTCATGGGATGTAACATGATGCGCCAGGCAGTGCCATTGCTTCACAATGACGCTCCTATCGTAGGTACAGGTCTTGAGAAGCAGGTGTGCGAGGATTCACGCACTATGATTACTGCCGAGGGCGAGGGTGTTATCGAATATGTAGACGCTACTACAATACGTATCCTCTACGATCGCACCGACGACGAGGAGTTCGTAAGCTTTGAGCCGGCTCTTAAGGAGTATCGCATTCCTAAGTTCCGCCGCACCAACCAGAACATGACCATCGACTTGCGTCCTATCTGCAACAAGGGTCAGCGTGTTAAGGCTGGTGATATCCTCACCGAGGGCTACGCTACTGAGAATGGCGAGCTCGCACTCGGTCGCAACCTCCTCGTGGCTTACATGCCGTGGAAGGGTTACAACTATGAGGATGCTATCGTGCTTTCAGAGCGTATGGTTCGCGACGACGTGCTCACTTCTGTTCACGTTGACGAGTACTCACTCGACGTTCGTGAGACAAAGCGTGGTATGGAGGAGTTCACAAGCGACATTCCTAATGTTTCAGAGGAAGCTACTAAGGACCTCGACGACAACGGTATCGTTCGCGTTGGTGCTCGTATCGAGCCGGGCGACATCCTTATCGGTAAGATTTCGCCTAAGGGCGAGAGCGACCCGTCACCTGAGGAGAAGCTTCTCCGCGCCATCTTCGGCGACAAGGCTGGCGACGTTAAGGATTCTTCATTGAAGGCTAATCCGTCGTTGAGCGGTGTCGTTATCGACAAGAAGCTCTTCGCACGTGCAATCAAGACTCGTGAGTCGAAGAAGCAGGACAAGGTTATCCTCGCTAAGATTGACGAGGAGTATGAGGCAAAGAACGACGACTTGAAGGATATTCTCGTCGACAAGCTCCTTACACTCACCGAGGGCAAGGCTTCAATGGGCATTAAGGACTACTCAGGTGCTGAAATCATCACCAAGGGTACTAAGTTCACTACTACAATGCTCAAGAACCTCGAGTACGACGGCATCCAGTCGAACGATTGGACTGACGACGAGCATGCCAACAAGCTCATCTCGAAGCTCATCATGAACTATATACGCAAGTATAAGCTGCTCGACGCAGAACTCAAGCGCAAGAAGTTTGCCATCACCATCGGTGACGAGCTGCCTTCAGGCATTCTGCAGATGGCTAAGGTATATGTTGCCAAGAAGCGTAAGATTGGTGTGGGTGATAAGCTCGCCGGTCGTCACGGTAACAAGGGTATCGTTTCGAAGATCGTACGTATGGAGGATATGCCGTTCCTCGAGGACGGTCGTCCAGTCGACTTGGTATTGAACCCGCTGGGTGTGCCTTCACGTATGAACCTTGGTCAGATTTTCGAGGCTATCCTCGGTGCTGCAGGTCGCAAGCTCGGCGTCAAGTTCGCTACACCTATCTTCGACGGTGCTCACCTTGAGGATCTCGGTGAATGGACCGACAAGGCAGGTCTGCCGCATCTTTGCTCTACTCACCTCTACGACGGTGAAACGGGTGAACGTTTCGACCAGCCGGCTACTGTAGGTGTGACTTACTTCTTGAAACTCGGTCACATGGTTGAGGACAAGATGCACGCCCGTTCAATCGGTCCGTACTCGCTCATCACACAGCAGCCGCTAGGTGGTAAGGCGCAGTTCGGTGGTCAGCGTTTCGGAGAGATGGAGGTTTGGGCTATCGAGGCATTCGGTGCCAGCCACGTACTTCAGGAGATTCTGACAATCAAGTCGGACGACACCGTCGGACGTTCAAAGGCTTACGAGGCCATCGTCAAGGGCGACCCAATGCCTACACCGGGCATTCCGGAGTCACTCAACGTGCTTCTGCATGAGCTCCGCGGTCTTGGTCTCAGCATCAAACTCGATTAATCCCGACATCCCAAAACTATAGAAATATATGGCTTTCAAGAAAGATACAAAAGTTAAGAATAATTTCACGAAGATTACCATCGGACTTGCCTCTCCTGAGGAAATCCTGGAAAATTCGTATGGCGAGGTGACAAAGCCTGAGACCATCAACTACCGTACTTACAAGCCTGAGCGCGACGGCTTGTTCTGCGAGCGCATCTTCGGTCCGACACGCGACTATGAGTGCGCCTGCGGTAAGTACAAGCGTATCCGTTACAAGGGTATCGTCTGCGACCGATGCGGTGTTGAGGTTACTGAAAAGAAGGTACGTCGTGAGCGCAGCGGACACATCGAACTGGTTGTGCCCGTTGCCCACATTTGGTACTTCCGCTCTCTGCCTAACAAAATCGGCTACCTCCTCGGAATGCCTACAAAGAAGCTCGACCAGGTTATCTACTATGAGAAGTATGTAGTAATCCAGCCGGGTATACTTGAGGGACGTACCGACTCGGAGGGTGAGGAACTCAACGGTTCGCACAAGATGGACCTCCTCACTGAGGACGAGTACATGGACATCCTCGATACAAAGGTATCGCCCAACAACGACGATCTCGACGACAGCGATCCTAACAAGTTCATCGCCAAGATGGGTGCCGAGGCTGTTTACGACCTCCTCGCTGGTCTCGATCTCGACTCGCTCTCATACGAGCTGCGCGACCGTGCCAACAACGACTCTTCACAGCAGCGTAAGACTGAGGCTCTGAAGCGTCTGCAGGTAGTAGAGGCTTTCCGTGGCTCGAAGGACGTGAACCGTCCGGAGTGGATGATCATGAAGATTATCCCCGTCACACCGCCTGAACTTCGTCCGCTCGTTCCGCTGGACGGCGGTCGTTTCGCTACTTCCGACCTCAACGACCTCTATCGTCGTGTCATCATACGTAACAACCGCTTGAAGCGACTTGTTGAAATCAAGGCTCCTGAGGTTATTCTCCGCAACGAGAAGCGTATGCTCCAGGAGGCTGTCGACAGCCTCTTCGACAACTCTCGCAAGTCGAGCGCTGTAAAGAGCGACGCCAACCGTCCGTTGAAGTCTCTGTCTGACTCGTTGAAGGGTAAGCAGGGCCGCTTCCGTCAGAACCTCCTCGGTAAGCGTGTTGACTACTCAGCACGTTCGGTTATCGTTGTAGGTCCGGAGTTGAAGATGGGCGAGTGCGGTCTGCCTAAGCTTATGGCTGCCGAGCTCTACAAGCCGTTCATCATCCGCAAGCTCATCGAGCGCGGTATCGTGAAGACTGTAAAGAGCGCCAAGAAGATTGTCGACCGTCGCGAGCCGGTTATCTGGGACATCCTCGAGAACGTAATGAAGGGCCATCCGGTTATGCTCAACCGTGCTCCGACACTTCACCGTCTCGGTATCCAGGCATTCCAGCCTAAGCTCATCGAGGGTAAGGCTATCCAGCTCCACCCGTTGGCATGTACTGCGTTCAACGCCGACTTCGACGGTGACCAGATGGCTGTTCACCTCCCGTTGAGCAATGAGGCAGTGCTCGAGGCTCAGATCTTGATGCTCCAGAGCCACAACATCCTTAACCCTGCCAATGGTGCTCCTATCACAGTGCCGTCGCAGGATATGGTGCTCGGTCTCTACTATATCACCAAAATTCGTCCGGGCGCTAAGGGTGAGGGTCTAACTTTCTACGGCGACGAGGAAGCTCTCATCGCACACAATGAGGGTAAGTGCGACCTCCACGCTCAGGTTAAGGTAATCGTTGACGACTTGGTTGACGGTAAGTTGCAGAAGCGTATGGTGGAGACATCTGTAGGACGTGTTATCGTCAACCAGATTATCCCGAAGGAAGTAGGCTTCTTCAACGATGTCATCTCTAAGAAGACTTTGCGCGGACTCATCTCTGACGTTATCAAGGCTGTAGGTATGGCTCGCGCCTGCGAGTTCCTCGATGGTATCAAGAACCTCGGTTACCGTATGGCTTATGTTGCAGGTCTGTCGTTCAACCTTGACGACATCATCATCCCGCCAGAAAAGAAGGAAATCGTGGAGCGTGGTCATCAGGAAATCCGCAACATCCAGGACAACTATAATATGGGCTTCATCACTGAGAACGAGCGTTACAACCAGGTTATCGATACTTGGACACATGTAAACAACGATCTCGCAAGCATCCTTATGAAGGAAATGACTGAGGCCGACCAGGGCTTCAACGCCGTATTCATGATGCTTGACTCAGGTGCCCGTGGTTCTAAGGACCAGATTAAGCAGCTTTCTGGTATGCGTGGTCTTATGGCCAAGCCTATGAAGGCAGGTGCTGAGGGACATCAGATTATCGAGAACCCGATTATCTCTAACTTTAAGGAGGGTATGTCGGTACTCGAGTACTTCATCGCTTCGCACGGTGCCCGTAAGGGTCTTGCCGATACCGCTATGAAGACTGCCGACGCCGGTTACCTTACTCGTCGTCTTGTTGACGTTTCGCACGACGTTATCATCTCTGAGGAGGACTGCGGTACTCTGCGTGGTCTCGTTTGCACAGCTCTCAAGAACGGCGACGAGATTATCTCTTCACTGTCAGAGCGTATCCTCGGCCGTGTTTCTGTACACGATGTCATCCATCCTTCTACAGGTGAGGTGCTCGTACATGCCGGCGAGGAAATCACAGAGCCTATTGCCAAGGCTATCGAGAACTCTCCAATCGAGAGCGTCGAGATTCGTTCGGTACTCACCTGCGAGAGCAAGAAGGGTGTCTGCATGAAGTGTTACGGACGCAACCTCGCTACACAGCGCATGGTACAGCTCGGTGAGGCTGTAGGTGTGATTGCCGCTCAGGCTATTGGTGAGCCGGGTACTCAGCTTACACTCCGTACGTTCCACGCCGGTGGTGTGGCTGGTAACGCAGCCGCCAATGCATCTATCACTGCCAAGAACGATTGCAAGCTCCACTTCGAGGACCTTCGTGTCGTTCCGTTCGTAGAGAACAACGGTGAGAAGGACGTTAACTGCCAGATGGTAGTAAGCCGTCTGTCAGAACTTCAGTTCATCGACCCGCACACAGATATCACATTGTCTACTGTCAATGTGCCTTACGGTTCTTCGCTCTACTTCAAGGAGGGCGACGTAGTGAAGAAGGGCGACCTTATCGCCAAGTGGGACCCGTTCAACGCTGTCATCGTTACAGAGTATGCCGGTACACTGCGCTTCAACGACGTTATCGAGGGCATCACATTCCGTGCTGAGACTGACGAGGCTACTGGTCTTACCGAGAAGATTATTACCGACTCTAAGGACAAGTCGAAGGTGCCTACCTGCGACGTGCTCGACAAGAACGGCGAAATCATCGGTACTTACAACTTCCCGGTGGGTGGTCACGTAGTATGCGAGGACGGACAGACTGTCAAGACTGGTACTACGCTCGTTAAGATTCCTCGTGCTGCTGGTTCAGCAGGCGATATCACCGGTGGTCTTCCACGTGTTACTGAGCTGTTCGAGGCCCGCAACCCGTCTAACCCTGCAGTCGTTTCAGAAATCGACGGTGAGGTTACAATGGGTAAGGTTAAGCGTGGCAACCGTGAGATCATCGTTACATCTAAGACTGGCGACCAGCGCAAGTATCTCGTTTCGCTGTCGAAGCAGATTCTTGTTCAGGAGCACGATGCCGTGCGCGCCGGTACTCCGTTGTCTGACGGTATCACCACTCCGGGCGACATCCTCGCCATCAAGGGTCCTACCGCTGTACAGGAGTATATCGTTAACGAGGTTCAGGACGTTTACCGTCTACAGGGTGTGAAGATCAACGACAAGCACTTCGAGATTATTGTGCGTCAGATGATGCGCAAGGTTAGAATCGATGAGCCGGGCGACACCACATTCCTGGAGCAGGAGATGGTTGACAAACTCGACTTCGCTGAGGAGAACGATCGCATCTGGGGCAAGAAGTATGTTGTAGACGCTGGCGACTCTGACGTGCTCAAGGTTGGTCAGATTGTTTCTGCTCGCAAGCTGCGCGACGAGAACTCAAGCCTTAAGCGCCGTGACCTTCGTCTCGTTCAGGTACGTGACACCGTTCCTGCTACATCTACTCAGATACTTCAGGGTATCACACGTGCTGCACTTCAGACAAAGAGCTTCATCTCGGCTGCTTCGTTCCAGGAGACAACCAAGGTGCTCAATGAGGCTGCTATCCGTGGTAAGGTAGACTTCCTTGAGGGTATGAAGGAGAACGTTATCTCTGGTCACCTCATCCCGGCAGGTACAGGTCTCCGCCAGTGGGACAAGATTGTAGTAGGTTCAAAGGAGGATTATGACCGCATTCAGGCTAACCGCCGTAATGTGACAGATTACTCTAAGAGCGATAACAAGTCAGAAGATTAATCACATTATTATATAAAAGAACGCTGCAAGCGACTCAAGAGAGTTTTGCTTGCAGCGTTTTTTTTGTTTAAACACTCTTTTTCTTCCAAATATGCGTTTTGTCTTATATAGTAAGGGAAGTAATGACACTTTGTAAGACTGGTTGAATATAATCCTATAGTATGTGTTGATTGTGCTCGAACACAGTAAAACATCGTGTTTATGTGAATGACTGTTAAAACACGGCGAAAAATAAGTGTTTTATGCAGAAAAGTTTTGGTGATAACAGAAAAAGTACTACCTTTGCATCCGCTTTCGAGAACGAACGAAACCTCA
>OGKS01001244.1_pt1 | contig 12485 bp, 6 predicted proteins | sample 1572491 | NCBI WGS metagenome assembly OGKS01 (sample SAMEA2582153, study PRJEB24529) | metagenome | biome: Human gut stool | place: China | collected 2011
TGGGCTATGTGCTCCATTGGGCTTTCAGCCCGCCCTTGCTAAATCCGAAACTTGAATAAAAATGACTTCAGCAGTTTTTATTTTCAAACACGGATTACCAAGAATTATTGAATGAAAATCTCTCATGGAATAATTCGTGTTTAAAAGAAAAGTTTGAGTCTGTGTTACAGATTTTTGTTAACCGTTCTTATTCATGTTCATACTTCTTGTTACATGGCTTCAACCGAAAACCTTACGCCCATGATGAAGCAGTTCTATGACCTCAAGGCCAAAAACCCTGATGCTATACTGCTGTTTCGCTGTGGCGACTTTTACGAGACTTACGCTAAAGATGCCGTCACCGCCTCACAGGTGTTGGGCATTACCCTCACACGTCGTAATAATAAGGGACAAAACCCGGCCACCGAAATGGCAGGGTTCCCTCATCACGCACTCGATACTTATTTGCCCCGACTTATCAGGGCAGGCTATCGCGTGGCCATTTGCGACCAATTGGAGGACCCTAAGTTAGCTAAGAAACTCGTTAAGCGCGGCATTACCGAATTGGTAACGCCAGGCGTAGCCATGACCGACAACGTGCTCAATGCACGCGAAAATAACTTTTTGGCGGCCATTCACTTTGGCGTAAAGGCTGTAGGACTCTCGTTTCTCGACATCTCTACAGGCGAGTTTTTGGTAGCTGAGGGCACGACCGAATACATTGACAAGCTCTTGGCTGGCTTTGCGCCCAAAGAGGTGTTGGTGCAACATGGATTGAAAGGGCGTTACGAGGGCTTGTATGGTTCAAAAAACTTTATTTTTGAACTTGATGACTGGGCCTTTACGCCTCAGACGGCACTGGATAGACTGACGCGCCACTTTCAGGTGCGCAATCTCAAGGGCTTTGGCGTAGAACATTTGAAGGACGGCGTTGTGGCAGCAGGCGCGATTATGTGTTACCTCGAAATGACGCAACACACACAGACAGGCCACATCACTTCGCTTCGCCGCATTGAAGAGGACGCTTACGTGCGCCTTGACAACTTTACGATGCGCAACCTCGAATTGGTGCAGCCTATGGCCGAAGGAGGCACTTCGCTGCTAAAGGTGATTGACCACACGCTTACGCCAATGGGCGCACGCGCTATGCACCGTTGGGTGATCTTCCCCTTGCGTTCGGTGAAGCAAATTACGGAACGACAAGACGGAGTGGAACACTTCTTTAAACACCCCGACTTTCGCGAACTATGCGAAATGGAGTTGCCGAAGATTGGCGATATGGAACGCATCGTGAGCCGCGTGGCGGTGATGCGTGTCAACCCTCGCGAACTCCAACAACTGCGTGCAGCGCTTGAGAGTACAGCGCTGCTCAAGTATGCCTGTGCGCACGCTGACTGCGAGGCGCTCTTACAGGTGAGCCAACAACTTGATGCGCTTACGGCCTTGCGCGACCGCATTAAGCAAACGCTCTGTCCTGACCCACCGATATTGGTGAATAAGGGCGGTGTGATAGCCGACGGTGTGAACGAAGAATTGGACGAACTGCGCCACATCTCGACTTCAAGCAAGGATTATCTGATGAAGATACAGCAGCGCGAGAGTGACGCTACGGGCATTCCAAGCCTCAAGATTGGCTTTAACAACGTGTTTGGCTACTACATCGAGGTGCGCAATGCGTATAAGGACAAGGTGCCTGAGACGTGGATTAGAAAGCAGACGCTTGCACAGGCTGAACGCTACATCACGCAAGAGCTGAAGGAGTATGAAGACAAGATATTGGGCGCGGAGGACCGCATTCTTGAACTCGAAGCGCGCCTCTTTGCCGAATTGGTGAGCGATGTTGCAACATTCGTTACCCCCTTGCAGCGCGACGCAGTAGCGCTGAGCCACCTTGACTGCTTGCAAAGTCTTGCTGCCGTGGCGCGTGCCAATCATTATGTGCGTCCAGTAGTAGACGATGGCTTGGTGCTTGACATTCACGAGGGCCGTCACCCCGTTATCGAGACGTTGATGCCTCCTGGCGAGGAGTATGTGTCAAACAATGTTGAGTTGGACACGAAGGAACAACAGATCATCATCGTGACGGGTCCTAACATGGCGGGTAAGAGTGCCTTGCTGCGTCAGACGGCACTCATCACGTTAATGGCACAGATTGGGTCGTTCGTGCCTGCCGAATCGGCTCATATTGGACTGGTGGACAAGATCTTTACACGTGTGGGAGCAAGTGACAACATTTCTGTGGGCGAGAGTACCTTTATGGTCGAGATGAGTGAAGCGGCGAATATTATGAACAACCTTACGGAGCGTTCGTTGGTACTTTTTGATGAATTGGGACGCGGCACGTCCACCTACGACGGCATCTCTATCGCTTGGGCCATTGTGGAGTACATTCACGAGAATCCGAAAGCGCACGCACGCACGCTCTTTGCCACGCACTATCATGAGCTGAACGAAATGGAGAAGCTCTTTACGCGCATTAAGAATTGGAATGTATCGGTGCGCGAAGTGGACGGCCGTGTCGTATTCTTGCGCAAACTTCAGCGTGGCGGTTCGGAACACTCCTTTGGTATTCATGTAGCGCGCTTGGCGGGTATGCCTCAGACGATTGTTCATCGTGCCGAACAAATCCTCGCCGATCTCGAAAAGGCGGGTGCTCAAGCGGGTACGAGTGTGCCACGCGCTGAGAGCAACACGAAGCACGAAGAGGGCATGCAGCTCAGTTTCTTCCAACTTGACGACCCCGTATTGAGTCAGATACGCGATGAACTGCTCCACCTCGATGTCAACAACCTCACTCCCCTCGAGGCGCTTAATAAACTCAATGACATTAAAAGAATATTGAAGGGGTAAAAGGCAAACTAAAGGCAAACTAAAGTCTCTCCCCCTAACCTTCTCCCCGATCAGGGAGGGGGTTAGGGGGAGAGACTTTTCATTTTGGTGTAAAAAATGGGTCTATGTTATGTATGTGTTCTCGCGCTTATCCCAACTTTCACACCCCTAAAAAACTTTCAATTTTTATTGCCCAACTTTGTCACCCTATATATTGCAAAAGAAGCAATAAAGGCCTATTTAATATTGCCTTAAGCAACTTACAAGCCCCCCGATGCAAAATGTAGGACACAAACGTTAATATAAAAAGGCGTAACTTTTCGCCATGCACGTGAATGTACAACTCAGAAATAATTTTGTTTACAACTCCTCCCCCCTACTCGCATGATGCAGCCAGTCAATTTGCGATTGTCTGAAAAACCGACTATCTTTGCACTGATACTATTCTTGCATAAATAACAACATACTCAACACGATGATAAAGGCTCATTACCCTCCCTATGCTATTACCCGACTGCTGATAGTCGTAACCCTGCTTATGTCTGCCACATTTGCGGCCGACGCTGAACGAGTTGACTACCAAAGGGCTGCAAAAATTGCCCAAAAGTATATTACGCTGCGTAACAACAAAAGCATTAAAGCACAAGCGGAACAACAAGGACATAGCACTGGCAATGCACCTTATTATATATTTAATGATGCACACGGACACGGTTTTGTAATTGTTGCAGGCAATGACGCCATGGGCGAAATATTGGCTTACGATACTGAAAACACGCTTGACACGCTGAATGCTAACCCTTGTGTAAAATGGCTATTAGAGGGGTACAGACAAGCATACTATGACATTGAGAGTGAAAAGGTGGCTACGCAAGCCAGCCATCGCGCAGCAACTTTCAGCCAGACAGTGCAGCCTCTGCTCAAAACCAAGTGGGGACAATCGCACCCCTTCTTCAATGCTCAAACGGGGTATCCATACAGCGGTTGCGTGGCCACTGCCGTGGCACAAATGATGTATTACTACCAATGGCCCGCACACGGCTTTGGCAAGCATGAATATACCGTTACCTACGACCAAACAACCAAGAGTGCCGACTTTAGCCAATCTTATTACGACTGGGCTGAGATGCTGCCCGATTACCGCTATCCCGTGCGCGCCACCGCCACACAGGAGCATGCCGTGGCACAACTCATGAGCGATGTGGGCATAGCCTCATCTATGCAGTACACTCCCAGTTCGAGCGGCACACAGGGGCTTTTTGCATACCAAGCCCTGCAAAAGCACTTTGACTATACTGCGGCATACGTGACGAGGGCTGTGGAGGGTCCAAGTCGCTTTGCCAGCATATTGCGGCAGGAGTTGCTGAATGGCTGTCCCGTTTACCTTGAGGGGCGCCCCGCCAACACTGCTTCGGGACACGCCTGGGTGGCCGATGGCTTTGACGAGAATGGCCTTTTCCACATGAATTTTGGCTGGGAGGGGCAAGGCGATGCTTATTATTCGCTCACCAATCTCAGTTTGTCACAAACCGGTGGTGAGTTTCAGGGTAAGCCCTTGGCCTTTAACCGTGCCGTAACGGCCATTCTTGCACACCCCAACAATGGTAAATATCCCGATATAGATCGCGGGCTTTTGGAGGGTTCGCCCCAGCTCATGTTTAATGAGGGAGGCTCTGTCACGCTCAAGGGTGCTGACGACAAGAGTTTCAGCACCTCACAGCCCCAAACCGTTGTGATTAACTCATTTGTAAACAGAGGCACTCCCTTTAAGGGCGATATTGGCATAGCCGTTTGCAACGACAGTGGCAAGTTTGTGCGTGTGGCCTATTCAGACGATCATGACAACGGTGGATTTACAGAGCGCATTTATGGGGCAGACCATGATGGCTTTATGGGGACTGACTATTTGGTAAATCAGCCACAGCACGTGCAGATGAGTTTGGCTGGCCTTGCCAACGGATATTATAGCCTTACCCCCGTGTGTGTGGCCCGTAACGATGATGGCACATGGGGCGACCTGTTCAGAATGAAAAAGGCCCCCATCATTGAGGTGGAACTGACCGACGATGCAGGTCGTGTGTCTGAGGTGTGCTCCGACGAGGCTCACTTTCAGCTCATGGCACAGCCACGCCTCAGCGGTGCAGCCGAACAGGGTGGCAGGGTGCAGGCATTTTTTACTGTTAAAAACCTTAATGGTGTGCCGCGCGACTGCTACATGAGGGTGCAACTGCTTGATGAGCACCAGGCGGTAGTGTTAGACACTCGGGTGGACGAATGTACTGAAATAGAAGGATTTTCTGAAACTGAAATACCCATCACGCTTTCACTCCCCGCCAGTCTTGTGCCAGGGCGTTATGAAGCGAGGCTGCTGCTTTCGGCCGACGCGGAGGAGTCTCTGTTTTACCCCATCAATAATATACACGACAAGGAGGTGCCTTACATTGATGTAGCTGAAGCAGAGGACAAACCGCTCATGGCCAAGGTTGAAGTGTTCATGGCCGACGACTCTAACGACAAGATAGAGAATGGCAGTGTTGACCTCTCGCAAACGTCTCTTTTCAAACTTGCTGTGTCGTTGCGCACATCAGAAGACAAGTGTTACAGCGGACATATTACGATGCTGGCCGAAGACACTCAGACGAAAGAAAGGACTTATGTGAAAGGCATTGATGACGAGGTTGACGTGTCGTCATCTTACGACGTACCATTATTTAGCTATTGGCTGCGCAAGGATAATTTGCCATGGTACGATGGCCACACCTATCGCCTTATAGTTATGGGCAAGCTTGACGGGCAAGACGTTGAGCTGAACAATCCTGAGGCGGCCCCCTATTACCTGAAACGCGAGGGCGATGTGCTCACACTCTTTCAGCAAGATGTGGTGACAGGGTTATCGTCAACCTCAACTTGTTTGTCCACTACTAAGCCATTCAGTGTGAGGCGCAAGGGTGACGATTTTATTATTTCGGCCCACGATTTGTTCGGTGTGAGCATGTACAACGTAAGCGGCAGATTGGTTAAGCGTGCTTTGTCTGCTAACGGACGACAGGGTGTGCTATCGCTCCGAAAGTTGGAGAGGGGCATTTATTTGCTGCACATTGAGTGTGACGGGGGACGCCATACTTACAATGAAATCGTTTTGGTGAAATAAAGATGTGGCTTTTAGGGAGAGGTTTGTTATACATGAAATAAACAAGTTAACAAGTTGACAGGTTGACAAGTAAGTATGCTTTACACTACTTATTATGTTAAAGTCTGAATGGTAGGAAGCTTAAAAAGCTTGACAAACTTACCTGTCAACTTGTTAACCCGTTAACCGGAAATTCCGCCAACGCGTTTTTATTAAGGACATAAACACAGATAATCTGTGTGAGGATTTTGGGAATATATCAAACGACAATAAGAGACAACGAACCATAATGTGCTCCTACAAAGACACAATGGACGTTGTCTCTTATTGTCGTTTGGTTTATCAGAGCAATCAAAATATCTGACAAAAAGTATTGTTGTCGGAAATAATGCTTAATTTTGCATCTAGAGTTGGAGCTGGTGGAAATGCCCATCAGCTGTGAAGACTCTCAATGAATGAGCGTATTGAACGTTGTCTTGAAATAGAAATGTGGAAGTTTCGATATTCAGTAGGGCACACGGTACATTATCGCTCACGCATACTTTGGTATCATTGTATACGCTCCTCACGCCCTCCCTTTATAGGCGGCGTGGGGCAACGTATGTTTTTCACAATATACCTCTCTACAAGCGTGGGCTATTGTCTGTTGCATACTGAATAGGTCTCTTCCACAACCTCTATTTCGGCAATGGGCGATAGTACCACGCTTTTTTCATGAACGTACAACAGTCATTGCTTTTATTAACCATGTCAATAGGGTACGTTGGCAAAAACGCTTTTATCCTATGAATTGCACTTAATTTAGTTATTTACAGAGTCAGTAGCTACGGGCAGGAAGTTATGATCATTGTTGTTTCTGTTTCTGTCACTGTTCGTTCAAAAACATTATCGTAGTCCTGGCGAATCAAAGAGAGACATCATTTCGCAAGAACAGTATAGAAAGTGATTGATACGTCTCGAAAAAGAACACATTAGAGAACCCTTTAATACTACTCAACATGAAACATTTTTGTCATAAAATATGCTTGGTCGTACTAGCATGCTTTTCTTACTTATCGGCATCTGCTTATGATTTCGAGGCAGATGGCCTATACTTTACAATAACCTCCCTTAAGGACCTAACTGTAAGTGTAGACGGAGCCGTAAACAAAGACACGTATAAAATAGTTATACCTCAAACCGTTGCTTATAAAAACAAGTCACTTACAGTTACCAGCGTAGGGGACAATGCTTTTAAAGGGTATAAAAATTTACAATCTGTATCATTCCCTAAGACTGTCTTATCAATCGGTAACTCTGCTTTTGAGAAAGATAGCCTTTTGACTGGTGTTGTGCTACCTGATAGCTTATTGAGAATAGAAAGTAACGCTTTTTCATATTGTACAAGTTTGAAGACTGTTCGTATTCCAGAAAAGGTTGTTGACTTAAATGATAATGTTTTTTGGGGTTGCAGTGGTCTTATTTCTGTTACACTAAACGATAGTGTAAAATACATTGGATACAAGTCTTTTTATGGAACTTCGATAAAAGAGTTGAAACTTCCGTTGTCGTTACGTTATATTGGTATCGAAGCATTTGCTTACTCCAAAATCCGAGAAATCAATTTTCCAAAGTCATTAACATCTATTGGAGAGAAAGCATTTATGAGTTCAGAACTCCTTCATGTTGAGTTATCAAAGTCATTATTGTCTATTGGATCTGGTGCGTTTGAAAATACCAAAGTTCGTAATATAGACGTGGATGTAGAAAAAATTCCGTCAGAATGTTTTGCAAATTGTGACTCTTTGAAAAATATCAGATGGACTGATAATGTGAAATCTATAGGTAGGGACGCGTTCCGTGGTTGCCAATCATTAGATAAATTCACCATTTCATCAAGTGTCACAGATATATCTCCCTCAATTATTTGGGAATGTCCCAATATTACAAAATTAACTATAGGAAAAGGGTTGAATGGTCTTCCTTTCTGTAAAAGGGTATATAATGTCTACAAAAGTTATTGGTTAAGACCTGAACAATGTTTTGCTACTGAAACACTTACGAATGAATATACTATGGTTAAAAATACAACCCAAGATAAAAGTTTTTTGACTAAGCTTAAAACAGTAATCATAGAAGATACAAATGAAGATTTCAGTATACGTGGTTATTATATAGGAGAAAAAAAATCTGGGCAATTATTGTATGACGCATATTTGCCATCATTCTCCAATTTTGATTTGGATTATTATTACGTTGGACGTCCTTTGACGGACATTCGCTCCTGGGTTGTAGATGATAAAAAATATAGGATAGAACACGTTGAAAAAATAGGGCATATCAAAAAACTTGAAATAGCCGGTATGTGTACAGAAAATCCATATTTCTATCAAGACGTAGATACTCTCGTATTAGGATCCAATATAATGTCTTTTGTTGTAGAAAATTTATACTATGATAGTTTAAAGACAATTGTTTGCAAATCAACAATTCCTCCTTCGGGAATGTCTAGTTCCTGTTATCCTGCCAAAATATATACAGATGTGACATTGTATGTCCCTAAAGGCTGTAAAGAAGCTTATAGCAATGATTCAGGCTGGGGCACTTTTTGGGACATCAGAGAATTTGAGGATGATAGTTCTACTGCAGCAGTGGCGAATGTTATCGACAATCAAAGAAACATAACAATAACCACCCAAAAAGGTTCAATCATAGTAAACAATGCTCCTCGTAATACTCTTGTACAAGTATATAATTTACAGGGCACATTAATTGCCAAGTCACATGAAGGTGTAATAAATGGATTATCTAAAGGTGCCTATCTTATTACTATAGGTGCCAAAACTTTTAAGATTGTTCTTTGATGAGATTTATTTAGCAAAAGATATCGCGAATTGACTAAAGTTTCCCTCCTATAGAAAATTGTGGAGAGAGACTTTAGTATAGCGTTCATTAAACTGTCATTCAGATAAACTACATGAAAATATCAAAACAAGACAAGGTGTTTTTGTATGATTACCTTTGTGAATTCGAAAATGAAATCAAACAACATTTTGGATGCTATGATTTTAATGATAAAAAATTGCAACGTTTCTTGTTTGATCATGATATTTACATTGGAGCATATAATAAAACAAATAGAAAGAAAGTCATCAAACACAAATATTATTTACTATTTGAACAAAAAAAGCCAAAGGGTAAACGTAATGATGTGGTTCACCATCTTTTTCGTCATGTGCGTAACTCTGTCGCTCATGGCCATGTTATCAAAAGTGGAAGGAATAAATTACGTTTCGATGATTTTAGTATGAATGACAATAAAACAATGGAGGGAATTATAGATCAAAAAGTTTTTCAGTTGCTAATGGAAAAATTAAAATCAGCAAAGATAAAGGTGTAGAATATTAGATTACTGAAGTTTTCCACTCCTTATTTTAGCTAATTGAGCGAGGAACCATTTCGATATATCATTTGAAAATCAATGCATTCAGAGTAGATTAACGCGCGCTAAAAAAATGTTTAGTACAAATCGGGCATAGCTAAATCATCCGAATCGCATAGGAGGTGCGCCCATACCTTCGTGGAGAAGTCTGCCGTTTGTCGTGCAGCTATAGTTGATAGACATACCAATAGATCAATGCCTGTCTTTTGCGACAATACTTCCAAAAGATGCCTAACTTCTTCCAATGTTCTGCTCCATAGTGTGAGCATTTGCAACTGGTCACGCTCGGAGCGAAATAGACTTCCCATGGTCTCGTATTCTGAAAAGCGCTTGGCCAAGGACAACATTTGGTACATCATGAAACACAAGGTAGTATCAGCAATCTGGGCATTGTAGCTCCGACTCTGACATTTTTCCAATCCAAGGTATCCACGGCATTCCTTGAATATAACCTCAATGCCCCAACGTCTTTCATAAAGCTCAAATGCTTTGACGAAATTCATGCATGTATCTGTTGTGAGCAACACTTTCCAATTGATGCTTCGGCCGTATTTGATGATGAAAATGCGTACGGGTTCTTCGCCAATCTTTACATTAAGCTGAATATATTTGCACTTGTACTTTCTACAATAGTGTGAAGCTGTGCGCTCATGAGTTGCAATCAGTTCATGGATGTGCTTAGGACGCTTGGATGTGCTTATCTGATAACGCAACTTTGGATTCATCTTGACCAATCCAATATAATGTACTGCATCTCCACATAGTTCACGGACTGCATGAATGAGCGATTCACATGTAAACCAACTATCAGCAAGAACATACTTGAAGGTGATGCCGTGCTTGACAGCATGACAAAGCATACGCTTGGCCATTTCGAGTTTACTCTCATCACATTCCGCCTTGCGCGCATAGTCTGGATTTTTTGCGTTCCGCTGTTTCTGGGACTGCTCCTTTAACTGTCTTGAGGTTAAACCGTAATCCTTATTCTTTCCCTTTTCCCGATGAATGGAGTAACAGCTTATTCCGTCAGAAATGGCAAGCGTCAAGCATTTCATTCCGTAAATGAATCTATGGGTGACGTGGTCGAACACTTTGCTGACACCTTCGATTCAAGGATTGTAAGAGCTTAAGAGCAATTTACATATATGCAGAAAAAGTTCCTATTTTACCTTATAATAGTTGTGCTTTTGAAGGTTGCGACTCGAAAAAATGCAAAGTTTACGTCCCTATAGGTACATATGATGCGTATTCGCGATCAGAATTTGGATACTTTGAAAACATTGTAGAGTTCGATGCCTCCAGTTTCCGCAATACAATAGCAACTGCCGAAAATCAAGACACAACTCATTACGTTGTGAATGATAAAAAAGAGCACGCCCATTAAGAACATTGACCTCATGAAGAAGCATAAATGAAGGTAATCAAGCGACGAGGAGTACACCTCTTACCATTCCGAACAGAGAAGTTAAGCTCGTTAGCATCGATGGTACTACATTCTGTGGGAGAGTAGATATTTGCCTTCCTGTACATGTATGGTTAACTAAGTGTACAGTATAGATACTGTTAGCGGGAGAAGTCCTATATCAAACTGATCTTAAAAAAGAGGAGGTCACCATGATGATTGAATCCCATTTTAAGATTGAAATCAAACTTGAAGAAATTCTTGCTTGGATTCATATCTTGTGCGGTTTCTTCGCTTAACTATTTAAGCCTATCCTTTTGTCTTTTCAGAAGGATAGGCTACTTAAAATCGCATATGGTTCTATGATTTACCGAGAATGGGGTAATAGCATATGCGTGGAAATGCGGTTCCGTATGTCAAACACTAACAAGGAAAGCCTATGAAATAGAAAAAACTTATATAGGCGGTTGTTACAGTGGTTTGTTGTTTTATACCTGATCCTGTAACAAGTCTATTAGTAAATATTATTGCTGAGATTGCTATAGACTTTTATTACCGCAAAAGATAAATCAGCAACAAGCAAGAAATGATAAATTAAACCTGAGAGTTCCATCTCTTTTAGTAGAGGGCTTAGTAGGGTTTGTGCCGCATCACAAGCCCTATTCTACAATTGTTCTCTTACAAAATAGTTCTTAATTACTAAAACTATCAACAATGAAAATCAATAACATTAAAATGTATAGCAAGGTCGTGTTAACGGCTTTATTACTCTGTATTCCTTTTTCATTTCTACAGTCGTGCAGTGATGATGATGAGAAACAGAACGGATTCGAAAAGATTATCACTCGAGGTGCATGGGCACAAGATGGTGACAACGACATCTTCATCTTTAACTCTGATGGTACGTGGTATACTTATGAAAGTCCTGAAGAATTTGGAGATAAAGAAGCTGGAGGATATGCAGGCACTTGGTCATACTCTAACAATACCCTAACATTGAAACAATTGTATTGTTGGTATGATGATGTAAAAGAACCTGTAGAAGACGATCAAAGATGGACAGATGTGTACACCGTAACAAATTTTTCAAACGACTTCTTTTCATGTACACAAATTTATCCAAAAGAAGAGAAAGATTGGAATTTTACGCGATTTAAGTAAACTAGAGTTTCTACTCCATATTTTTGGAAGTATACACTTGGGTTATAATGCCACAAAGAGATTGGGTATAATCAAGAGCTATTTTTAGTTGTTGGTTTTGTGGCACCCCACAGACGATATTAAAAGAATAAATGAGTCAAAGTCTTATACAAACTTTGGCTCATTTACTCTTTCTGTAGCACTTCACAGCAGTTGGTCATTTCCAACAGCTCTGACCCTAAGCGCAAAGTTAAGTATTTATTATTTCAGAATTATTAGAACCACCCTTAAGACAATGGCATTTCGGGCTATGTGACCGAGGCTGAAGGGAACAGATGCGCCTCAAGAATGTGCTTTCAATGTGAAAATGACACCTACTGATTGTATAAAATAATTTTGAACACCTACTTACCATAAAATTTAGGGGTTAAGGTGATGCATACACGAAGCATATAAAAAGGCATCAAACAACACCTCAACTGAAAAATAAGAACTTCCACATTGCTATTTCACGGTAGCTGCTCAATGCCTCTGTTTTTGCTTACTTTACTTGTCATTATGTATTTTGACGCTGCAAAAATACA